>Ga0065711_1050612_pt1 | contig 10750 bp, 6 predicted proteins | sample Hoacrofraction12_FD_59098 | JGI IMG/M metagenome (GOLD analysis project Ga0065711, IMG submission 59098) | Hoatzin crop microbial communities from Cojedes, Venezuela - Epithelial fraction 12 v2 (version 2) | ecosystem: Host-associated > Birds > Digestive system > Esophagus > Crop | place... | reverse complement strand
CTGAGGGGAGACCTTATTGCTCTCTACAACTACCTGAAAGGAGGTTGTAGTGAGGCAGGTGTTGGTCTCTTCTCCCAGGTAACTAGTGATAGGACGAGAGGCAATGGCCTCAAGTTGCATTAGGGGAGGTTTAGATGGGATATTAGGGAAAATTTCTTTACTGAAAGGGTTGTCAGGCATTGGACCAGGCTGCCCAGGGAGGTGGCTAAGTCCCCATCCCTGAAGGTGTTTAAAAAACGTGTAGATGTGGCACTTGGGGATATGGTTTAGCAGGCATGTTGGGCGGATGGTTGGACTTGATGATCTTAGAGGTCTTTTCCAACCTAAGATTCTATTATAGTGTGCTGACTGAAACACATCTTAACCTACGCCTTAGCCATGTTCCTAGCGTGAGCCTGCCTGCTACCTGGGAGGTGGCTGAGCCCATGTGAAGCTGTAAACATGGCTTTGATTTAGCTTTGCCTGGCCCGAGTACTGATAGTGGCATGGTGTCTTACAGATACTGAAGGAAGCCATTTATTCCATGTGCTCTTTATTATTGTGTTCCTTACTCTGTTACTAAGGTGACAGACCTTTTCTATTTCTTCTGAACTTCAGTTCATGAACCTGCTTTTCATATCTGCATGTTTTTATCTAGAAGCAGTTTGCTGGGAAGTGCTGGGGAAGCCAGCCTCATCCATTTACGAATGGCTATCTGCCATATACTTCTGAGTGATGTGAAACCCATAGATTTCTACTCATTTCCTTTTGGATCTCCCTTTTACCTAGTTTTTCCTCTCCAAGCCACCTTTCTTTCTACTGATTTGTATTTCACTCTAGCCAGTTTCATATGCTTTTCTGTGTAGTTGCATAAACATGAAAGTCTCCTTCCTCATCCCAGTATAAGATAGTAAGATCCTTTCTTTCATATGATTTCTAAATATCGCTTTTGTTTCAGTCAGTTTACTATTTATGGCATAGCTTCTACTTTCTGTCCTCTGTGTTTTCACATTAAGGATTATGTTTTTGGCTTTAATGCTTTATGCCAGTTGCTATATAAATAGCAATGAAATTGAAAGAAGAAAAAGTGTGTACAGATGTGTACAAATATGTTTAAAGTCAAATTTCAAGAAAAAAACTATTAAGGAGAAAGGACACTTAGTAGAAGTTCGTTAAGAAAATCGTAGGTCCCAACATGTTACAACTTTTTGAAGAGGAGTGAGAAATTACGAAGCTAGATTATTTCTGTGTTGGTTAATTTATGAGAAAATGGAAGTTAAACAAAAAAAGTGTTTCCAGCTCATTCCTTGAAATTGAGGAGGTTATGTCAGGGATCCATTTAACTGACTAGGCTGAACCTCCTCTAACAGAAGGCCTCTCTGTAGTGCCAAGGTGTCACCTTTTAGTATGATGTACTGTTTTGATTACACTTTCTCTTGCTAGAGCTGTGGAAACATAGCTCCATTTAACCGAGATTCAATTCTTTGTCATTAGAATGAATAAAACAAAGGGAATTGTTACACTAATTTTGAATCCACTGAAATTCTCTGAGAGATATGATAATAGCAGCTTTGCTAATTTTGCAAGAGGGAAAAAAAGTGTTCTTCCGTGGTAGTTTTGTCAGCTCTTTCCTACTGAGAACTAGAAAGTGCTTTTATCTTCAATGGTATCTTAACTCAGTGCAACTAATCAGGTTCTGAGTACACCTTTTCTTTCTAAGCATCCAGACTCAGCCTTGCTATGGCTCTGCAAATCACTCTCCGAAGCAAGATTTTCATGAAAGGCTTGGGAAGCATTTGTGCTTAATCACTTCTTTTTAATTAAAAACTTCCCCATCACATTCTGTGAGGGATCAATAAGACATGGATTTGTGATATTAAAAAAGGAATCTTTTGCTGTATTTGTTGCATAGCTATCTAATGGTGACTGCATCCAGAATATTACTCAGTGCTTTGGATTAAAGCCTCTGAAATTGGCTGCTCTGGTTTTGTTTGGTTCACTGACTGTTTGAATTTCTTTTAATGTGTGTTGTCCATCTGTAGCATTTTATTCTCCTTTGCTGTGAAGTTCCTCTGACAACAAATGACCATGTTCTGGTTGCATTTATCCTGTGTAACTATTACATGGCAGTACTTTTAAAGAAAAACTGCTTTTGTGAGGCTGCTTTAGACGTCTTCCAAGCAGATGCTGGAGGGCATTAAACGCAACTGGGTCTGTCATTTTCTGTCATTGTTTTAGATATTTTATTCTTGTTTTAGATATTTTATTTTTTTCCACATTTTTCTTTCTCTCTCCACCTGCACCATGTGAAATAATGGAGTGCTGGCAGACCCTTATCTTCACACACAGAACCACTGATAGCAGTGAAGCCCTCATCACGTACATGACGGCGTGCACAGCTTCTTCCTTGAAAGAGCAACAGCAACAAAAAATATGAATTACTTCTGCTTTTCTGATCAAAATCATAAACAGTAGCTTTTCTTGGGGAAGTGGGTGTCACCTCTAGTAAGGAACAGCAGCGAGTCCAAAATAAGAAAAGGTCTTATTTCTTATAAGAAAGAAAGGTCACATATGCCAACAGGACGGTAATTTGGGGCCTGGTATTTCAATCTAATATGGATTGCATAAATACATAATAATTAATTATACCAGTATATATACATTATTTTCAAAAATCTCCTGTTTCCTTAAAATGTTTCAGCAGTGGCTAAAAGTTTATATGACTGGCTTTTGAATATGCTAAATCTGAGAGTCAATTGGTTTGAAATAAATGTATAAAAAGCTTAAGATGAGTAATCTAGTATTCTTTTATGATGAGTCAAGAATGTCCACACAGTCACTTCAGCAGAGCAGATGGCAAGTCTGGTGTTTTGGTTTTTTTTTTGTTTTTGTAACTAGCACTATAGAAATATACTAGAAATATATAGCACTATACCTGGATTTTGTGGCAAAGCCCTCAGATGACTCTAGCAAATAATACTGGTACATCAATTGTGTTTGGTCTGAGACTGTCATAAGAAACTTGATATCTCAAGGAAGATGGCAAAACAAACTGTGAACTGCATCGTACCATAAAATGAAGTTGCTGACTACTTGCGTTGGGAGAAAATGGTTATGTTTGAGGTCAAAATTCAGCCTGAGTGAAGGAAACACAGCTCCCAGTAACTTCACCTGGAATACTTGCCTGTGTCTTTGGGTATGAATTTTTTTCCCCCACTGAGTAAATAACATAGAAATTATAATTTTGCATTTTGAGCAAGTAAAAATAAAAAATGTCTACATACCAGTATGGATCAGTACTGCTGTGAACAGATGTTATTAAAATGCTGCTTGCTCCTGGAATAGTTGGTTGCATTGGGAGGATGTGGTTAATGGATTAGTGCAAGTGTTTTCAACTCACCCGTTCCAGTTTTTAATGACTTAGCCAAATCTAAAATGAGTTTCTTTTCTTCTTCCCTGTTTTTACTTTTTAGTATCAAAAATATATTGAGGCAAATTAAAAAATTACTTAAATAGAACAATAAAGAGAGCAGGAAAAGGAGCAATTTACAATTGTTATAGGAATACCTATTTTGAACCTTTGGAGTCTGGTGTGTTTGAAACTCATTTAACATTTGCCCACGCAATTAGCTAAAGGAATGTCAAAATGACATTTAAACTGCAAAATAATATGTTATTTTAGTTTCATCATAACTACAAGAATAACAGAATTCCTCTTTTTTATTTACCATTAAAAATTTATTGCTATGAAAGATGTCTTGTAAACCAAAATCATACTCATTTTTGTCATCATTAAAAAAAGAATCACAATAAGAGTATTAATGACTTCACAAAACATGTTCAATGACCTTGCTGTTGATGATTGTTTCGACTCCTGCAGGCGAGAAGTATCTATAAGTATAAGGCTTTATATTGGATGAGTGCATTTACAATTTAAATAAATGTATTTAATGCAATTTTTTTAATACCCGACAACTAAACACAGTCCGTGGAAGTCAGTGGGAAGATTACAGCTGACCGGTGAATTAGGCATAAAGTTCTTGGAGGTCTCTTTCGAAAACGGCAGATATGCCCCATTCTTTTCAGCATAGCTGTGCAGCGCGTGCACCTGCCCTGCTCTGGCTTGAGGAAGGAGGGAGAACTTAAGCCCATGTTTGAAATCAAGCGTGTATTGTCCCGCACAAAAACTGCTGTCCCCTTTCAAGGATCTTAAGTCATTCACTAAAGAAACATTTTGCTCTTATGCCATAGATCTACTGTGGTACGTATGAATCGTAACATTTTAAAGAGATGCTTCTGTCTAGAAGTGTGTTTCATTTGTATCTTTGTATTAATCTGGAGTTGTGCAACCTTATTCTTTATAAATATTCTTTATCACGATGACTTGCCTGTTCTTTTGTCCTAAATTTTTCGGTAAAAAAGACTGTAGCTTCATGTTGCATCCACTTATAATACATTTTGCATAATTGAAAGTATGTTGATGACAAAGTGTAAATGGTATTCAGAAAGCAAAAAAGCTGATGTTCAGTACTATTTTTTTCAAATGCATGGGAAAAAATACTTCAAGGTGTAAAATACATTGAAAATGGGAAAAAATGCAGTTCATTGGTACTTGCAATGACGTGAATACTCTTTAGTATAAGAATGTGCACTTTTTTCCTCGTGAAAAATATCACATAACTTATTAGATGGACTTGCATTATGCTGCTAATGCATTTCTTGTATTACAAATGTGTATTTTTTATAATATTATAGGACAGAGGAAGAAAGGAAAATATGTAGAGAACTAACTGTAAGCAAACAAAATTGATGCTTTTTGAAGGATAAAGGAAAGGTGGTGGAGTTAATTGCGTATAGTTCCAAGTAGCTTTAGAACTAGCAGGAGGAAATTAGCTGTTGTGTGAAAACAGCATGAAATGTAATTCAGAGCAGCTGTCTAATTTATCAGCAAGAACAAACTGCTCATGTTCTTAAACTGTACTCAATTACTCTATCCAACCTTCTATGACCTGTTCAGCCTGGTAGTGTTTGCTTAAAACAAAAACTAAAGAAAGTTTGCCAACCTTTTGAAATAAACCAGAAGAATCCCATGAGTTTCCTTTGCAATATACTTGCATTAATTTTTGAATTTATATAACTCTGTACTCATCAGTTCTTTGGAAGAGTTACATGACATTCTCTACTTAACAGTGCAGAGTCAATAAACTTACATACTTTTGTGACGGATTTGAAAATATTGCCAAACTGATGGTATATAACACCAAGCTGAGGGATTCTTTGCTATAGGAAATTCCTGTGAAAGCTTGAGATAAAAACTATACTTTGCTGGTAGCCCGTTGGGATTGCTGTTTTGTTCTGTGGTTGTAATATTTCCTCATGTCCTGACCATGGCTCTGTTCATACTGTTTTTCAGAACAATCTTTTAAACTCTATTCCCTCTACATTCTGCTTGGGAATGGAACAAAATTCATAAACCAACAACAGAACAGATGTTCAACCAGGATAAAACAATGTAACAATACCAATTTTTAATCACATACTCCCATTTACACTGTCAGTCTCTTATAAAACCCCGTCAGCTGTTGTTGCAAATGTAAATGTTCTGTTACAGAACAGAAATTACTTTTAACATTTTGAATTTTAATATTACTTTCTTTTTCAGTGTATATAAGACATTTGTGTCACAGAACCACAGAAGGCTTGAGGTTGGAAAGAACCACTGGAGGTCAACCACTTGAGGTTGGATAGAACCACTGGTCCAACCCCCCTGCTCAAGCAGGGCCACCTACAGCCAGTTGCCCAGGACAATGTCCACATGGCTTTTGAGTATCTCCAAGGATGGAGACTCCACAGCGTCCCTGGGCAACCTGTGCCAGTGCTTGGTTGCCCTCACAGTGAAGCAGTGTTTCCTGATGTTCTGAGAGAACCCTCCTGTGTTTCAGTTAGTGCCCATTGCCTCTGGTCTTGCCACTGGTCACAGAAAATTCTGTATATAGTTCTGGCAAGTACTGTTACTGCAGACGGGGGTGGGGAGTTTTTTAAGGCTTCTGTGCTGTTTAGATGATGCAGCAAACCTTTCTTATTATTCTTCTGATAAGCAGGACAACTGCTTCTGTTGAAAACTTGCGTGTCTTTGGTGATGCTGATCACAGTGGAGCCTTTTGGGGCTTGACCTAAAAAAACCCTTTCGGATGATATTGTTTCTGCAAATGAAATGTAAAAAGCAGCCTGCAGTCATTTGTATAATTTTCCTGCTTTCAGCGTTTTTCCTCTTTATATTAAAGATCTCTCTTGCAGTAGAGAAAGCAAGTAACAATTCTGTTGAACCAATCTGCTTCAGGTATATTTTTATCTGTATTAGTGATGCAACTTAGACCTCTTTGGACATAGTTTTGGGTCATTTTTAGGATTTTTGTTAAATAAACTCAGTTCTAAAAGTATATATGTGTGTAGATACGTTCTGTAAGGTAAACAGAAACAGTCTAAGGTTGTGTATCTATAAAAACCAAAACATACCTTGGTAATAGTTATAGCCGTAACTCTACAATTGGACTGAATGCTATTGAGAAAATGCTAATCACTAGGGGTTCTGGATAAAGGTTTTGTCAAGTGGGGTGAAAGTTTTATGGGAGCACTGTAATGTTCTTAGGCTTCTGTAAGACATGTGCCAAGGTACTTTAGATTTAGAAACTGTCATGGCACAAAATTAGCATGGTGTATCTGTATAGGTAATAGAGCAGCTGTGTGACAGGTCTCAAAATACAGCAATATACAAAAGCTCCTTGAGAAGTCTTGCAGGGTTTCGGGGGGGTGGAACTAGATGATCTTTAAGGTCCCTTCCAACCCTTACCATTCTATGATTCTATGAAAGTGCCATGTCATGACTGGGAGTGATTATGCACACAGATTAATGGTGTGGGAAAGAAGTCATGAAGAGTATGGTATACAATGGCATCTGGATTTCTGGGTGAACTACTCGTAGACAGACAGGGTTAAGTGATGGAAATTAAATACAATCCAGTGTAAAAGTCAGAAACAAAATGTTGGAGTTCAGAGAAGGAAGACTTTGAAGTGAGAAACAATGGTTCTGAAAGAAAGTGAATATGAATTCACAGCTAAGTGCTGTGGCAGAGCCTATTTCTGTGCAAGGGAACTCCATGCTACCTGTGGTTTTGTCTTCCAGAACTTGTACTAAATAACATGCCCAGTTCTGGTGTACGCTAATTGAGAAAAGCACTGAGAAATAAGGTATGGTATGAGAAGCAAGCATCATACTTATAAAGAAAGACTCAAAGCTGTGTTGGTTTAGCTTTGTAAGAGAAGTTTATAAGAGAACTTGGCTGTAGGGTATGACAGGAATTCGCTTGTAGAGAGCACGTCAGTCTAACAGACAAAGGTAGATCAAGATACAGTGTCTGTGTGAAGGATATTAAGGACACTTGAAGGGTATTAAGGACACTGTGTGGGTGTTACGAGGGTTCCTTCCCTCCCCGCTGGTGTCATGTTCCATCTTGAAACTTTTAAGTGCCTTCACCTCATGCCAAGCTAGAGTTTCTTGTCAGTGCCTCCGTGACCTTTTCTGACTCAACTCACGTTCCATCTGTTTCCTAAGGACTCACCCACTTCACTGAACATTTTTGCATCTGTCTAATCCTTTTTCATGCTTGGAATATCCTTCCTTGCCAAAGCTCCCTCTCTGCCCATTTTTGCCTTTCAAACACAGGTTGTTAGATGGACACCAACAACATTATCAATTGTAAAGTAATGTGGAATAAAGCAATGAAACTTCTTCAGGGGAAAACACCATCCATTCTTCTGTGCACTTGAAGCTTACTTTACTAACCTATTTGCTGCTTCTGGTTAATGGTGCACTGAATATTGATTTTTAGTCCGCTGTGTATCCCATTACATTGTTATTTTTTTCTGGGATGCACATTATGCACAGCTTTCAGCTCAGCCAAAGATGTTCTTTGTGTTCTGCGATGGAGGTGCCGGGAGGTATCACACAGTCCTGGGCCTTAATGCACAAGACAGTATTAAGCAAAGATCATCCTTATGTGCCGTCCACACACATGCATATGATATGTACGTGGGAATTGTGAAAGCGCTTCAGTATCTTGGCTGGCCTAAGCTTGCTAAAAGTGTATAGGAATTGTGCTTTATAGGAGGGAAAAAAGACAACACCAAAATCCTAACATCTTACAGTTCCTTAAGATTGCTGCTTGAGATGACAGAGTCTCACAAATGAGCTTGAACAGTTCAGTTCCAAACATGTCTTCCTCACGGCTTGCTGGTTGTTTTGTGTATTGTTTTTTCCTTGCAAAAGAATAGAGAAAATCTTCCTTGTTTTCATAGCTTTACTGGGTCTTGTGTTCCAGTAGGGTTGTAGGGCATATTTTTGGGACATGAATCATTTCTTGTGCTCAGTTCTACTTTGCTATAAGGAGGACTTCTGCAAAGTGAGTAATCTGAGGAAGGGGAACATGGCTGATGGAAAACGAGGAGAAATTTTTACCTTTAAAATAAGCATGTGAATCTGCATTCACTCATCAGTTAATAATACAAGTTGTACTTTTAAATAGAAACATATAGAAAATAATTGTGAAAAATTGTTTCCATAATCATTTAATGAGGAGTACTTTAAAGTCAGAATATACTTTTTCTTGCAAATCATTCAGAAGTGCAAAGTTTGAGACAAATCTTGTAACAGTAACAACTGCATCTCATTTTGCCACAGATTTTACGTAAGCAAAAGTGACTGAGAAAGGTTTCAAGTCATCCTTGAATCTCGGAAGAGTCTGTTGCTGAAGAGAGAGAACTGACACCAGATGTGTGATAGTTACTAAGATTTATAGAAGAGAGATGCTTGAGGACTGTAGGGAACGAGAAGGACCACAGTGGATTTGGAATGGCTAGTGAATTACAGATGACAGCATTGGCTGTCTGGAGTGGTGTGTCTTCCATTGGTTAGGGATGTGGTACACTAGTGTACAGTGTGTTTATTGTAGTCAGAAATGAATCGATTTGCCACCAGGACTTCAGGTGCTGATTCAGTAAGTTCGAGATGTGCCAAAATCTGCATGTGTGTGTAGCTGAGTTGACCTATGTTGTGAGAAAAACGTGGTGCCTGCTTCAATATCTTTTTAAGTCGGTTTATAATCTGAAGTGGAAATAGAAGTGAACCCAGGAACATCTAGATCACAGATGTTTTTCTTTAGAATCTGGTTGTTATTTTGGTTGTTTGAGACCGTTTCCTTACAGCTTTCTTGGCAGTAGGTTGAGCTTCCCCAGCTGATTTTCCCTTGAAAAGAATTGGGAGCCCTTGTGTAAACCTGCTCATCTTTTTGTGCTGGCTGTAGAATCTGGCAAAAGAGCAGATCAGGCAGATGAGGTGAGCATTGTTTCTTAGCAGAGTGACTTTGTGATCTGTGCCTTTGTCATTGATACATTACACATTTGACAAGTTTCACATAACTGAAATGGTGAATAAATGGCATATCTGTATTGAGGGAGGATAGTCATGATCTTTTATACATCTTAAAAGAGTAATAAAAGCTGCAGTAGTTTATTAAAGTATCTGTAAAAGGTTGTTTGTTTTCAATTAGGACTCTCAGTAGAAAAACAAGTGGCAGGAAAATGTTTTTTTTTTGTAAAGATAGATGTATGCTGGGTAGGTCTGTCATGATCATGTTATTAAAAAAATTATTTATTCTGGTAATAAATGGATTTTTGGTTTCATCACAAATTTTACTATTCCCTTGCTGAATTAAAGCACAAACAAAAGGTTGTGTTTGGAAAAGAAGAATCCAGCCTGAGAAAGGTGACCATTGACAGTAGTTATGGATGTAGCTGAGACAGGACATTTTGATGCTTTTAGAAACAGTAGGATCAACATGCAGTGCTCCAATCATTACTCTGGCTTTGCTTCAGGTTTTTATAACTTTCCTGTGCGCCTGACCAGCTGCTTGAGATGTATGACGTGAGTTTGTCTTGACAGAGTTTCAAGGTTGGACTTTTTTTAATGATCAGTTGATACTTTTTGTTTCATGTCTGTATATGCTGCTACCATGATTCGTAGTATGTGGCAAGTGGCACTTTGTTCCAGTGACTTGATCGGCGTTTCTCCTCTCTCCTTCAGGCAATTAGATGTTGTTAATAATCAGCTTTTTAGATCCAGAGCACTTCTTATCTTCTTGGGCACTACCATTACTGTGCACTTCTGATCTTCACTGCAGCCCACAGCTTAAAAACAGTAATAATAAAGTAAGAATGTGCCAAGAAAAAAATAAAAATACACTAACTGTTTATCTTTTTGTCAAAAGGCTGTCCTTTCCTATAATCTTAGAGTGCTTTTATTTTTGATATCCATGTACTTTATTGTACAATCACCATTCCTGTTTCGAAGAGGGTGGCTTGCTAATGATCTCCCTGTCGCTTAAGGGCAAGGATCACAAGGTCACTGGGGAAAAAAAAAATTAGAGCAGGAAATGTTATTTGTGTGTGTTGTTTTGCTCATTGAAGTCTCTCTCCTTTATAATCTTTATTCTCCATGAATTGTAAATAACATGATTTGACAGAAATATAGATTGCCTTACTACACAGTAATGAATGCTTTAAGAATCATGATCATTTGGGAAACTGTGCCAAGAAGCAGAGAATTTTGTCTTCAGTCATCCAAAAACGTGCATTACAGAGCTCATCTTCATCTTTGGCATCTATCAAGCAGCTTGCTGGAAGCAGCAGAGGTAGTAAACAAAGCATGTTTGAGTAA
>Ga0065711_1050610_pt1 | contig 10751 bp, 5 predicted proteins | sample Hoacrofraction12_FD_59098 | JGI IMG/M metagenome (GOLD analysis project Ga0065711, IMG submission 59098) | Hoatzin crop microbial communities from Cojedes, Venezuela - Epithelial fraction 12 v2 (version 2) | ecosystem: Host-associated > Birds > Digestive system > Esophagus > Crop | place... | reverse complement strand
CCATTCCAGTCTCTTGCCTTCCTTTCCTGACTGAGCCCTTCAGCTCTGGGCTCCCCAGTTCAAGAAAGATGAGGAGCTACTGCAGAGAGCTCAGCGGAGGGCTACAAAGATGATTAGAGGACTGGAGCATCTCTCCTACAAGGAAAGGCTGAGGGAGCTGGGCTTGTTTAGCCTGAAGAGAAGACTGAGACGGGATCTTATAAATGCTTATAAATATCTTAAGGGTGGGTGTCAGGAGGACGGGGACAGACTCTATTTGGTGGTGCCCAGTGACAGGACAAGGGGCAATGGGCACAAATTGAAGCATAGGAAGTTCCAGCTGAAAACGAGGAAGAACTTCTTCACTTTGAGGGTGATGGAACAGTGGAACAGGCTGCCCAGAGGGGTTGTGGAGTGTCCTCTGGAGATATTTAAAACCCACCTGGATGCGGTCCTGTGCAACCTGCTCCAGGTGAACCTGCTTTAGCAGGGTGGTTAGACTAGATGATCTCCAGAGGTCCCTTCCAACCCCTACCATGCTGTGATTTCTTGCACCTGGCGATAAAGAGCTCTTGCACTCTATGGAAAGTGTCCTTAAAGATCTGCCAGCTCTGTTCTGTCCCCTTGGCCCTGAGGGTGGTTTCCCAGGGGGTCCTACTAACTAACTCAGTGAAGAGCTGGAAGTTTGCTTTCCTGAAATTCAGGGTCCTGACTTTACTCTTTGCCTAACCCACATCCCTCAGGACTGCAAACTCCACAAGTGCGTGATCACTGCAGCCCAGGCTGCCTCCAATCTTGACGTCACCAATCAGCTCCCTTGTATTGGTGACCAACAGGTCCAGTACCGCATCCCCTCTGGTAGGGCTGTCTACTACCTGGCTTAAGAAGTTGTCCTCAAGGACAGCATAGTTATCCTCAAGGTAGCATGAGACATGTCAAGCAAAGAGCATACCTGCTTTATTCATACTGCTTCAGTAAACACAGACATTGCTAAAGGACTGTGAAAATGAAAACTCCCACAACCTTACTCAAAAATCTGTGGCCAAAAAGCATCTCTATGGATAAAGCTGAATAGTCTATAGATGCCTTTTCCATTTCATAGGAAAAAATGGCACTAAGCTGTTGAATCAACCTTTCCGTCACAAACACACCCTTGACAACAAATGAGCAGTACAGACTTGTCATTGCTAACTCCCAAAACTCCACACACACCATATTCTAATTTAGCAACACTATGGACTCTTTCTGTGATTCACTATCTGCTACAAACAGGTAGAGGAGGTTTTCAACTACAAGAGTGCTTTAGTGGGTACATCTGAACATGTGCCCTACACTGGTACCTCATCCAGGCATGCAGTTTTGCCAATCTCATTCTTTTGAAGTATCATTACTTTAGCATCATTGCTCTGTTTCATGGTTTACAGATGTTAAGCGATAGGCCAAGAGTTCACAGTCTCAAGAATCAACAAGAAAACAAGGAAATAAGGAGTCATATAACAGTATTTATAGCTTAGCCTGTCCTCTTTCAAACCCCTCTCTTTTTGCCACTTTTTTAGTTTAACCTTTACCTAGCCTATTCATCTTCCTTTGAGTGAACATTTGACTAATTTCCAACCGCACAAGGATTTAACATGATCCTAAACTTCGAACGTTTTATCCAGTGTCCTAGAAGTGTTCTACTAGCCTCAGTGATCCTAGGAGATTTAAGAAAATAGCATTATTCCTATTATACCATTGAGTAAAAGACAGTCAAGCATCTCAAGGCAATACAGAAGCTCATGATAGAATTGAGAGAGAAGTATGGGAGTTCTAACTCCCATTCTGCTGCTGTAATCATCAACTAATGCACAACAAAAATAAAATCCAAATGTAACTGTTAACTTAGACTGACACAGATTCATTTAAATAAAGAAAAAAACACATTTCATCAGCACACTCATCCATGGGACTGCAGCTGCTTTTTAAGATGTTGTACTTATATGGCAGCAATCTCCTACAGCCTACTTCACCTTCCCAATCACAACACCCTGCTAAACACCAAACAAGCAGAGGCATAACTTTGAACATGCTAGGAATTATTGGAATACCTGAGGTTATCTAACAGATAAGCAGGGCTTCCCCTACAAAAATGATTCTGAAATGTGATCCAGAGGACACATGATTCTATTAGGAAGGACTGGAAAAGATGCCAAAATTCATTAGGACTTCTCAAATGAAGGTAAAATTCCAGATCACTAAAATTAAGTGAAAACAGGACAGAATCTTTTTCTAAAAATAGATCTTGCTGTGCAGCCAAGTATGTCTGCGTGCAATTGTTATTTATTTTTAAGTTGGGCAATTTTTCAGACAGATTTTTAGATCAACTAACATAATAGGGTGCTTTAAAACAAAACAAAAAACCACAAGATTTCATTCCTGACTACATTTGCTATGAAGATGTAGAGGAAACAAGAAAGCAATAACAAAACAGTCTTGCCTAGCACACCACAAAATTGCAAAATTGTAAATTTCAAAGCAGCCAAAGACAGTATCAGCATCCAGGAAATGGGGTCACAACTCTTAACCAGAAAGAAGAAATTGTCCAAATCATTGTAAACAAACAAACAAAACAAAACAAACAAAAACCCCCACAAAAATTACACTACACAGCCCTCAAGAAAAGCCCCAGCCTAATCAAGGACACAAACTCAAAGAAGTCAGGTACTCTCTAGTATATTCTCCAGCACTTTCTTCATTCAACCTGCATCACCTCAGCCTTCTTCTTAGCAATAGTGTTATAAACCCACACATAGAGAAGTGCATTCAAAAATGTCATTTGGGGCAATCAAAATAGAAACAACACTGAGCACTGCCAGCGTTTAAAGATCTTTCATTCAATGCTTCCACAAGTCCTGCCAGTGAAGAAGGCAACAAGCTAAACCTCTTAAGATACTCCAAGGGACAAAATTTATTCCAAGAGCCTGAACAAATGTTAGGTTCAGAAAGCAATTAGATCTTAGCCTACACACCAACAAAACAAAGCAGAAGTAGACAGAAGTGAAAACACACATCAGTATGGACACACAGTCATCAGCCATGACATTTGTCAAAACTGTGACAATGCAGCTGGAGGCGAATCAGTATGATCTAAATCCTCAACACACATCCATCTCATTATAACCAAATCAATTCCTTAAGCGAAAATGGACAACTAGTAGCAGATCAACTCCCGGAGACACTATAAAAATTGTATTATCGTTTCCCATGCAAAGGTCATTTGATTGTTTTAGAAGAGTTTTCATTCTCTGTCCAACATAAAGCAAATGGCGGTCATTTCTTGGTTTTCACACTCGTCCTTGGATGACAAGGACATAAATTCAAATCCAAAACAGGGACTAAAGTTTTCCCAGTATTTCTATAGTTTCAATGAGCAATGGTATTTTAAAACCAGCAAGAGCTCGTTCTGTCACCACAGCACTAGACAATTAAATCATAAATATTTTCTCTCCAAACCAACTAGAAACTTCCTCACACCAGAAGTATTTAAACTAAACTCCAAAGGGGGAAGCAAAAGACTGAATTAAGTAACTATCCAACCTTTGGAATATAACCTCCCTATGACAGTGACAAAAGACATTATGTTTCACATCTCATGAAAACAGGACACTATCTTTTATGAAATTTTTCAGCATTACTGGTCACTTTTAGCCCAGAACAACCACTATTCAGATCATCTCTTCTCTGCATTAATAATAACAATTGCAAAACCCACTAACACAGAACTGAAAATGAAACTGTATTATGAGAATTTTCCTTACAATATTCCTCGTCATCCCCAAGCTACAACATTGTTCTCTCATCAGTGGTCTCTCATTTAAATCTTTAGGAGAAAGAGCAATTGTCAACTCCTTTATTAATAAAAAGAAGTACTTAACCTTCTGGAAATACAAGGGAGGGACTAATGCTGTACGGGCATACACCTAGCACTACTACTGAGCTGAAATTATACTTTTTTTATACAGTATATTTTCCTCAATCTTATTACAGGCCCAGCGAACAGACTTTGAAATTCAAAAATTCTCTTTGCAACACTGGGAAATAATGTATATTGGATTCAATACATGTTCCACAGGGTTATTCTACTGATACAAAGGAAGAGAGAATGTCTCCTCAGCAGGCTCACAAAAACTGGAAGGAACCCACCTCTGGAAGGTCTGTAACTCAGGGGAAGATGACTTAATCATTTAATCCTATGACTTCTATTTGCTTTTAATAGAACCCTGTTGCTGCACCAAAGTTATTTTTGTTGAGAGAAACAGACAAATTCTTGCTCATGGTGGTCTATTACAATTCATAATAGCGTTTGCTACAGGTATCCTTAGAAGAACCATGTCCCTTGCCTCCTCTCTCAAATCTTTTTTTCTTTTTCTTTTTTATATCTTCACATCCGCTTTGGAAAAACTGCAAATGGTTCTACATTGCATACCTGTAACATGAGCTGGTTTAATTTTATCCCTTGATCATTCCTGCAAGATAGCACATTTTCACTGCGTAGCTTCCCATGTCATTATAAGAGTCAAACGCATTTATTTAAATCTCTGTCCTAGAATTCAACCACTTTCATTGCTTTATCTAATTAAATTCGTAAAGACCTACCAGACAATTGGAGCTATAGCCTCATTTTCTGTTCTGATAAATTAAAAAAAAATATCTATATAAATACATATACACACTGCCATAAAGGTGTCTTTGCCTTAGGCATCAAACATCTTTAAAGATCTGCTAACAAACCCTAACACTCCAGAGGAGGAAGGAGGAATCCAAGGCAGGGATAAGTCCATATCAAACCAGAAAAATCCTCAGCAGTCTCCAGAGCAATCCAAGTCAGGAAAGGCAAATCAAACCTGTTTGATTTATGTCACTGTTTCTTTAAAGATTAAGTTCAAGTAATGGCCATAGGAAAGAGCCCTTTAATTTACATACTGTTCTGTTTCCAAATTATTCAGGAATGTCTTATATTTTTTTGGATGACCATATTATAAATATGGATGTAATATCTCTCCTCTGCTATTCATCTACAGAAACTTCACACCATAATCTGAATCAGAACTTTCTTCATTATCAACAGTCACAAGCTTGGCAATTACTTTTCAAAAGCAAGCTTCTTATGCTCACAATATTTCTACAGATACAATTCATATGCAGGTACGAATGCCATAGTCTTTACAAAGAGATGCACTGCTAAGAGCAAAACCGGCTATAAGCAGTTCTCAGGTTTCATTTTAAGAGAAATGCAAAGCATAAACAAACCGGGCGTTACTGAAAGTGAGGAGATTTTATGAAGAGTTCTTTTTTATATTTCTCAGTAAATAAAAGAAAGATTCAAATCTCCAGGCCTGACATTCCATACGTACACTTCACTTTATCCATACAAGTTTGATATCAAATTTTACAAATTAAAAATAACAGGGTTTTACACCATGCAAAGTGGAAGGAGTGGAGGATTGTATCTTGTAAGCTGGCAACAGCCTAACTAAAAATGGACACTCATACTTCTGTCATTCTTGTGTCATAGGATGCTGTAAATGCTAAAGCTATCAAGGGTTCAAAAAGACACTGCATAAATTCACAACTGTTAAAACCCAAATGATTAAATACCAGATCGTCTGCCCAGAGACCCTTAAACTGCATCCCGCTAGAAGCCAGCGACACTTCCTTCAGATATTCAGCTATCTGCATGTCCTGTGATACTCTTCCCTAGGCATCTGCTACGATCCACTGTTAAAAACAAGATACTGATGTAAAAACACCTTTGGTCTGAGCTGATATGCCATTCTAGGTCTGTATTTTTGTGCTTGGGAAAAAGGAAGGTAAAATATCTAAAGCTGGTTTGACACCTACACTGTTCAGTTCCCTCATTTCCAAACACTATGTAGGGCATTTGTATGGCAGCCAAGATATTTATATAGTAACAGTTCTTAATATACTTACATCACTCATGAGAGCTGGGGAAGACACCACAAATATATCACTTTTCCTCCTTCTCCTTTAGTCGAATTCACTCCCCCTTTCAAGTTTTACTTAACACTTAAAATAGCTTTATGAGTAACATTTTTTATATTTTTAGACAACAATCATCCACAGTTTATATTATCTACAAGAGAGGATTTGTGTTAGCCAATCTCCCTTTTGTGTATTTTACTCAGATTTCAGACAGGTAGGTCTTTGGGGCTGTGCTGGGTATTTTTTTTTTGTATTTACACCTGAAAGGATTTCCTAGAAGTCACTCCACCGTGCCATTAGAATAGGGAGATCTGTTCTTTACCCAGCACAGGCAGCAACAACATAGCTAGTAATGCCCGAATGCCCAAATAACCAGGGTTCCCACTGTACTATAGACACTGCACCAAAACAAAATAAAACTGAGAGAACTCTCCGCCTCTCACAGTTTCAGAATTTTGTTAGCTACAGTCTTTCTCCAGCTAAAGAGCCTCCTGTCGACTGTGATCCATCACAGCCACAGCGGGCATACAATCTCTGCTTTTCACAGTAACTTTATTTGCTACTTATCTTCAAAAACACTGTTGTTCTACAGTAGTCTTAATATGCATGCAGAAATATTATTTTCTTTCATATTGCGTCCAACCTTTATGGCTCCTTTCTATGTTTTTCATCTGCTTAAATTGTGCCAGGTACCATCGGTAAAGTATTTGCAATATTTTTCTTTAAATGGCTATGTGAACTGATTTGACCTTCTTCCAAATTTTACTTTGCAATTATTATTCAAACTAGTGAAACAAGATATATGAGGATTTTCTTTAGAAATCGGTTTAGCTGCAACATATTTGCTTCAACAGATATTTAATGAGAAGAACGTCTTCCAAGGAGAGGAATCTATTCCATCGCACGCACAAAGCAGAGGAAGAACCGACAGGATGGACTGAGATTAGTACTGAGAAGTGCTAGATACTAATACTCTGATGGGAGTCTTAATCTTCAAGTACGTGCTTCACAAAGAGTACTTTGCGCTAGACGAACATGTTGGAGACTTCAAACCCAGGGTACCAGGAAAGCATATGACTACCAGCTGGGTCTGATAGCTCTGAAACTATGCAGAAGGCAACAATCACAAATGAATCAGGACCTCCAGGCTACACAAACAGCCCAGCTTTCCAGTGGGAGGTTCTCCAGACTGACTTTGATATATTACAGCTATCAAGGATATGATGTACAGCTGAGTAATACTAAGGTCTTTCACGGGTATAAGCACAAAGTGAAAACTATTATCACAGACTATTTAAAAGATATTAAAGTTTTAAGTACTGTAAAATGATGTAAACAGAGGCATTAGTTAAAAATAACACAACATAGAAATAACGGATCGAATACAAAAGCATGGATCAAAACAGGAGTCACACAAAAACAACGAATACAGAAATAGGCAGGAAAAATTATTGGAACTGGACCTCTCAGACCATTTCCTGTTGGACCTTTTTTCCAAATAATCTCAATCCACACAGATCTATCTGAAGTCTAGATGCTAGCCTGCCCACAAGCAGGCATTGTTTTTAGAAAGTCAGCTGAAATCACTGACTACACATGTAAGACTGCTGGCAAACATTTCATTACAGTAGGTAATGACCATGATAAATGTCCCCTTTAATAAAGGGTTTACAACTTAGATCAAAGTTATATGAGATCATGTTTCTGGATAGCATTACACTACCTGTGAATACAGTTCCTGTACTATTTAAGTGTATATAGTATACCGTATAGTTCCCAAATTATAATCCTTCCATTATCAATTCTTTCATATTTTTCCAAACTTGTATTTTATCCCTAAATGACAATGCTTTAATATATTTTTCCCAAATTGAAAAACAAACAAATGGCTTTATGTCCTATGTTGGGAAACACCAACCCAGTAGAAGACCACAAGTTCTAAACTAAACTACTAAAATGCACCAGTAACATAATTAGCAATAACCATTTGCACATTCCAACTGATAGAGGTAGCTGGAAAACAACAGTTTAAGGGTGTGCACTTCACGCCTCTAGCATCAGAAGTTTGTTCTTCTACAAGATGCAGTACAAAAATGGGACACTGAAGGCGACTGGAACTGGTGGCTCCAGTCAAAAAAATGAAATGCGAGATTCTATACCATTTCCACCAGCTCTGTAAGGTGGAAATGAAGGGACACCAAGAAGATATGCTGGCCACGTAACTCACTTGTTCACTCGCACACTTCTTTTTTTCCCCCTGACAGATACCAACAGACATCTGTACAAACTCTCTTAGCAGCTAAGCTCCCTGGTAACTGGAGACATGCACCATTACTACTTCAATCACCTTAACAGAAACTGTCTTGAATCATTCTCTAACTCATCAACAAATTTGGTTAAGTCTTCAGGAGAGTCTCTTCTGACACAAGGAAGAGAAGACTGTTCTACATTAAGCACAGACTTAGCTTCCAACCTTGGTAAGGAAAGTTCAGTGTGAAATCACCTCAGGCATCATTTAATGAAATAAGAAGGCTACAACAGAAAACTGTACAAAACAGAAAGGTGAGTTTCTAGGGGTTTTTACTGTGAAAGAATTTAAACCAAAAATCTGATTTTATTGTTAGGCCTTCCTATAGAGTTTCTTACAACAATCACAGGCAGACAATGATCTCTTTATGAGCAGTAGATAAGATGAGAATAATTACCCTTAGATAAGAAGAGAATAATTACACTGAATTCTTTTGCAAGGTGCTTTGAGACCTACTAATGAAAGGTACTGTTAAAAGCTGTGTATTAAGTATGCTTAATTATGACATGAAACAAGTGCAACTTTTCACAGAGGCTAGTTACAAAAAAAAAATTTATTTTTAAGTTCAGCTGAACCAATCTTTTTTTTGTGATAAAAATGATTCAGTGAGCTAAGGAAAGCTGCATTGCAACTGTTTTCTTGGTATAAGCTTACAATAGATCCATATTCACCAACTTACTGAAGAAAATATATTGCATACTTTAAACTGTCTATCAGAAGCTTAGTATACTCCAAAGTCAATAGGGTTTTTATAGAATAATGAAATATGTTAAGGGTTTTAGAATAAACATCTGCTAACTACGTGAGAACAAATTCCACAGTCTGTTGTTGGAAGCAGTGATTTGTTGCACAAAAAAAAAAAATCATCTTTCCATGAAAGTCATTCAGAACAGTTATAGCTGTCAGTTTTTTAAGGTATTTTTACTCTTATAAATATCTGTCTATATATACACGCACGCACCCCACCCAGCCCACTACCTCCTTTCAGCCCCCAAGAAACTGATAATGACCTTCTTATAAAATTCCACTGGGGGTGTGGGGGGATATGCAGTTTTTTTGAAATAGCTCTGCTTTGCTTGACATTCACGTTGCCTGTGAATAATGAGGCCCACTCGTGCAACTGTTCCTTATAAGAGCCATCAGGTTAGGAGCTCCTGGCATGAAGCTATTTCTTGAATTAGGATTGCAGGATGAAGTTGATAGCTAGTATCCCTAGGGATCACCATGATTTTGCTATCACAGAAAAATCCATGATGGTATTATTGAAATAATTTGACCAGAAATCTTGATGTAATGAGAAACCAGTTCCACTAATAAACACCTTTTTACACAAGTTAACTCTTTAAGCTTGAATTGAAGCAGTTAAATGTTAGTGGTTCTTATTGATAAGATCATCTTTAAAGCTGTCAATATTGTGTTACAGTAAAACACTTGCTATTTTTAGCAAGTTCTTACTGAATTGCATTTTATTAAACGGGTATTTTAGGTTTTAAGACTTAAATTTTGCAAAATGTTCGTAAAAACAGACATAAAGGACCAATGTTATTATTTACAGCTCCCACATGTGTAGAAAATACCTGTTGCAAATACCCCTTTACCTGTTAAAATACCTACTTAAAACACATTATGTTGCTCGTGAATCAGTAATCCTTGGACAGGCAAATTTCATCCTGGCAAAATTAAATTGCCTATAACAATAACGAGTACAATTTTATTTTTTTTTAAAAAGAAGGCAAAGAAAAACCTTTTCTATCACGAGGCCTTTGTCTTGTTCTTTTTTGAGAACAGGTATAACAAAGTCACAGAGGTAAAGGGGCTCTTCAATACCGAAGCATCACGTTTGGCTTCGGAAGTCCCTTAACCTCAGCTTGCTGGAGGCCTGGCTGGTTTCCCACGGCTTCCCTGCCGTTACGGCGTTTCCCAAGCATCTGCTACGGGCCGCTTGCAGAAGCTGGAACCTAAACCGGGCGGACCTTTGATCTGGCCCCATACGGCTGCTTTCGTTGCAGGCTTTACCGTTTAAGCCTAAGGCGAGTACCGGGCCGGTAAAGGAGCCCGGCACTTTTCAGGAAACCCTCGGGAAGCCGAGGTGCTCGAGCAACGCCCGCAGGCAGCCGGTTACCGACAGGCACCACACAAAAGAAGGCGAAGGAGTTGCGCCCACCAGGCGGAGGGCCCATTTCCCCAGCGCCTTGCCCCCCGCCCCAGGGAAAGGGAGGAAAAAAAAATAATAATAAGAAAAAAGCACAGAAAAAAACCGCCGCGCTCCCGGCAGCGCGCGGAGGGTACCACAGCTCCCGGCTCCGCCGCCGCCGGACCCCAGCCCCCGGGAGGGGAGGGCGCCGCCCCCGCCCGGCTCTCGGCGCCGCGGGTACACGGGAAGGACCGGGGCTCGCAGCGGGCCGCCCCCCGCTCCGGAGGCCGACGCGGGGCGGGGGGACCGCCGCCAGCCGGTGGCCGTTAGACGCACGGGGGCACCGCC
>Ga0065711_1050609_pt1 | contig 10751 bp, 4 predicted proteins | sample Hoacrofraction12_FD_59098 | JGI IMG/M metagenome (GOLD analysis project Ga0065711, IMG submission 59098) | Hoatzin crop microbial communities from Cojedes, Venezuela - Epithelial fraction 12 v2 (version 2) | ecosystem: Host-associated > Birds > Digestive system > Esophagus > Crop | place... | reverse complement strand
AATAAAAGAAGCACTTTCAGGGTACTTCAAAATTTGTAACTAAAAGGCACATAATACAGCTGAAAAGTGGTTGTCAGGATAACAGGAAATTAAAACTTGTCACTTCTTCTCAATTTGGGAGGCAAGCTAGGCTGAACTAGGACCATGACCCTTACATAAAAAACAGCCACAGCACAAGTGTGCTGAAATTCAGGCTTGGGCTTTAAGTTTGAGAAAACAGCAAACAGTGAAACCACACAGACATCCTAGACCTTTCAATACTGCCATGCAAAAAACATACTGTAATATGTGAAGACACTGTGGCCATATAGGGCACAAATAACCACTGTTCTGACGGTTGAATGTTGTAGTGTCCTGAGATACCCATGTGTAGGAGGGCAGGCTGCCACTCTGAGGAACAAAGCCAGGCATTTTGATACATGCTGTGCCAAATTATCTATGATGTAGTCATTGTAGTGATGCTAGCTTAATCCAGGAAACATTTTACCCTCTATTTAATCTCATTTTGAATATAAACTTTACTTTTGAGCTGATTACCAGTACTTTTGTAAGAGTGTACTGGATTGGACTCCTGCTCAGCTATACCAACTGATGTGACAAACGTCTTGCCATGTGTGTAGTTAAGACAGCAAACACTCTGTTATACGATAGGATCTGAAATAAATCCTGCCCCAGTTTCTGCCTTTGAGAGCTGAGAGAGGCATAGATTGAATTCTGCTGGTGATCAGTGCACAGTGATGAGGGAGAGCCAGAAAGAGGGAGCAGGTGAGACAAAGCAGGACATCAGTTTTCAGTTCAGTCGTACAAAGTAGATCCTATCCCAGAAACACAAAATGGGTGTTTATTTCATTACAACCAGTTTGACTCAACACTAGGCCACCTCCTGATGCACATCATATCCTAAACCACTAGGGAAAATGTTGATCCTCCCTGTTCAGTTTGCTGCAAGACTAGACCATTGCCTTTCAGTGTGAGAATACCAAATATTTTATCAATATAAACTAGGCAAAAGAAAGCTTTTTCATATCTTTTGGTTTGGTTGAATTTTATAATTAAACTAGTTGTTTTTCAAAATAGGTCGATGTGTGATTAGGCAACTGGCACTACATTTATGGTATTGTTGGCAGTAAAGTTTGAATGTAGTAACACCTGGTTTATTTTTTCAGTGATTAATTCCTTCAAAATATTCCTGATCCAGTTATGCAATTTCTTATAGATGCTGTTTTATAACCATGGGCCTGATTCACCATGGCATCACTCCAGTTTTATACCAGCACCAGTCTAGCTGATTGATTTCCAGAAGGGTTATATCAGCATAAAACTATAGCAATGGAATTGTGAATCAGACCAAAACAGGGGCAACTACACCCGGCAGAAAAATTATCTGAAGGAACTTAATTGCTAGCAGCCTTGGCAAGGCCTTAGTACATCTAGATGACTTTCTATCACCTCTGGCTCAGTGAAAGCGCTCCCCAGGTCCTGCAGCTTCGTAGTCCCACTGAAGCTACAGCTGCAACCCCCAGCACATGAGTTTCTCCCACCCACACCCCCTCCAACTTGGCTCATTTTTAGCCTTTTGCCAGGAAGGGCTGAAAGAGTTAATCTTCATAAGTCTTTTTAAAAAGGTTGTGTAATTTCAGAACAACTATGCTGGATTACTTCAGCTGAGGGTCTGGCCTTTCCTAAAGATTTTTATAACCATACTGTTCAAAGCAGAATCATTCTGCCAGATACTGCACAGGGCTGGCAGCTTTTCTATCGCTAGCTTGTATTTGCAGAGTGTATAGAACTGGTCTGGGATACCAGAGTTCACTTCTTATTTCTGCGCGTGCTGTGGTGGTTGGGGGTCAGGGACCCCCTGCCTGCTGTACCTACGGGCTGAGAGGAGACCCCCACCCTGCGGGATGCTGAGCTCTCTCCCCTTGCACTGTACACAACAACAACTGGCTGCACTGTGGGGTGTGCTTGAGGAATGTGAGAACGTGTGTTAGATGACAAATCACTCTCCTCCTCTTGCCAATCTCTGCTGTAGAGAGATGGATTTAAAATGTGACAATATGATCAGATGCTTTTTACAGAGTCTAAGACTGCAAGAACAGACAGAACCAAGGAATCACTTATGCCTCAAGCAGCAGAAAATGATTATAATTACATGTGGGGATTTTTTCCTGTTTACCAGGATTTGTTGATAAGTTTTCTTCACCTTTTTCTGTTTCTAACTCAAAGGATTAGTAAATACTTTGCCATTCCAAGTTAAAATGCTCTACTGAAAGCAGCATTTCAACTGAAGGAAAAAAACCCTACCATCACTAAAAAATCCTGCTATTCTGTGGTTTAAGAAACATGTAATACAAACAAAAAGATAGGTCTCTCAGTTCTTTTTTTGCAATGTTCTTCTCTATATCTTCACAAGAAAAAAATCAGTGTTTCTAAACTTCCTGGTATCTTTTAGCTGCTGGACATGCCAAAAGGAAACATTCTTGCTACCTTTGTTCCAGTCATAGGAATCAAGAGTTGATCCAGCTAATTACGTGTTTCCTCTGCACAGCAATCAGTACTAGTCCGTAAAGGGCAAGAGACCTACTAAACAGTTTTCACTGAAAAAATATTTATCTGCTTTTGATTTGCTGAAAGTACACAGTTCACGCTTCCCACTTAGTCATAATTTGTTTATTTGTAAATTCTTTCGGTTTTTAAAAAGTTCAGTGAAAGGTTTCCTTTCATATTTAGGCTCATCTAGCTACTCTGCTTGTCTTCTTTGCCCACACAATGAATGCATTCTTCATTGTATCTCTGACTTTCCAAGCTGGATTACACTCTTGCTGATGATGTTTTAGGGAAAGGCTTCATTTCATCATCGCCATTTCTCAACCAGTCTATAAAAGCCCATTCAGTGAGAACTGCTGGTGTACAAAGACAACCACCTATCTTCTAGTCCCCCATATGTCCACCTCCATCTGCTATAGCTTGTCTTACATGTAGTTTGCAAGCTCTTTGCAGGGCTCCCATATTTCTGCTTTACATTTCTGACTGAGAAAGATACGACCCGTCATGCTGCAGTGCATGTAAAATGAGTCTGGCGCTCATGATCTCTTGAGTCAGTGCCACACAGTTAATCTGTGCACGAGCAGTAAACCCAATATCAGGCAGCATGCTGGAATTACTGAGCATGGTAAGGATCGACTTTATGATCTCACTATCCTCACTATCTCTATCCTTTGGGGTTTATCTTTGTGGATTCAGTGGTTATATATCTGGGAATTCCAGTACCTGAGAATCCAGTAAGTGGCTGCTGTTCTCTTGTAGTGCTCTAAGTTGGAAAAAGAGGGCTTTCTGTGAAGACTCAGATGTGTCAAAACCTATTTTCCCTGCGATGTGATGTACAGCACCTCCACTGAAGAGCCCAGCATCAGACCTGTGGCAAAATACTGAAAAATTTAGGATCTAAAATATTGTGAGCTTGCAAAGACAGTGGCTTACCTGTTCTGTCCTTGTATGCAGTGGGGCCTTGTGCCAGCCTCAGAGCCTTGGAATTGAACATACAAAGCAATGTGAGTGCCAATGGCATTTTTCAGCTTCTTTAATGAAATAACCATGTCCTGCTTTTATGCAAAATAGGTTGCATGGCATCTCAAGACTACCTTCGGGCAAAAGGTGAAAAAATGGATTCATTTCTATCACTTCCTGCATTTGCAAGATCACAGTTGCTTTGAGAAATCTGTATTTTTCTTCTCTTTTTGGAAACGACTTCACTGCTGTGATTGATGTCAAAGCATGCCTGATTGTATGTAGGGTGTGTTTACATGACCTTTTGCAGGCTGACATACCACACCCTGTCCTTCCCCCCTCTTCTGAACACAGGTCATCTAGTGGCACAACACCTTGCTCAAAGCCTTGATGGTGACAGGATTTATATTAGCCTGAACTTCATGCTGCTCTGCCCCATAAAATTCCTGTTCATCTCAAAGGACGGGCAGACTAAGCTTATGTCTTTCTGCATTGGTGTGTGAGGAACTCCTCACAGTCTATCCGTCTGATTTCCCAGACAAAGCTCTAATTTCATTCAGGAAGGCTCAATCTAAGCCACAGAAATGGAGATAAAATAAAATAAAATAAAATAAAATAAAATAAAATAAAATAAAATAAAATAAAATAAAATAAAATAAAATGCTTTATTGCACATTGGTTTCAATAGGGGGCTCAGGCAAAGCCAGATCTACTGAATAGAGAGTTGTGTTTCTTCTGTAAGGTCTGAAAGAGAAGCTGAAGAAAAATAAAACTAACAGGTTGTCTCAGCTCACATTTTTAGAGTAACAGACACTGCAGAATTGTGACATGTTTCTGAAGAAAGATTCCCCAGATATGTTTGAGAAAGTTTTCCATTAGGAAAGCTCATGTATTTATTTTGTGCCATAAAGAGGGAGAAAAAGATATGACAAAACTGTAAGAAACTCTGCCCTCGGTGATAATACATAGAAATTTTTAGAGGATTGTCATTGTACAAACCTCACTTTTTATGTTGATTCATAAAATCAATTTATTTTGATAAGAAAATAAAAGAATTCTGCTGCTTTACATTTATGCTCTCCTATATTCTCTGTAATCTCCTTGCAAGTGTGCTCTAAAATATTTTGAGTGTTATTATCTCAAGCCCCTTAAAACTTCTCGGGTTCACACCATTGCTCTTTGCACCCTTGCAGTGGGGTGAGAAGGAAAGAAGGAGGTGCACAGAGGAATTCACTAACTTAGAAGACAAGCATCTCTTATGCAGTAATCAAGCTCAACTAAGCAAAATAGCTGAAAGTCAAAAAGGGATCCAAAAAGACTTGTGTAGCTTACATGGCACTTTTGGATAAAGAGGTTTAAATGTCAGTAGAAAGAAACTGTGAAACTTTCCCAGCTCCTCCTCAATTAATTTATTCCAGTTTGGTGCTAACTGAAGAGAATCTGCTTTGTGTTTTCCTGAGGCCTCTTCATACGGTGAAGTAAAGCTCCGTAAGTGGAGACAATACAGAGATTCAGTTCAAAAGCGCAGTCCTGATCCAAACCATACTGCTATGCAGACTCACCCTTAGTCCAGATGGGATCAGAAAAATCATAAAATCCTAGAGAGAACCAAATTCAGGTTTCAGTCTCAGAGGTTGCTTGAAAGAGTCCAACAAGATCTGGCTGCAGAAAGTGCAGCCACAACCCTCGCTTTCTCATGTGAGAGGGGCAAGGTTGTGATGGTGTCGCTCTCTCATTTAATAACCCAGCAATTCAGCTCTCAGGTCTCTCATATGCTCACTGTGTTCAGCTCCCATTTCCTGAAGTGACTGAGGCCTGCATCTCCCAACAGTTTGCCTGTCTGGAGTACAAGAGTCACCTCACTTTTGCCTCATCTCCTTGAGGACATTGTTACAATGAAATGAGGATGGACTCAATGATACCGCAATGTTCAAGCCATCCATTCTGGCTGTTCACTTGCCAGAAAGGGAAGGCACCCCTACTTCCCGTGATCACCCAGGTCGTGGAAGCAGGTTTGACACATGTGGTGTGGTCAGAACAACAGGTTTGTTGTCCTGCTGTACTTGCAATGATGAAGTGTAGGACTGCCTGGCGGGTACCCTTGGGCAACCACAATGACACCTTTCAAATACCTTGTTATCCTATTTTCCATCTCACGACGCTTTCTTTCACCATCCTTGCCCCACTCTTTCCCCTCCCCAATCCACTTCCACATAAAAAACCCACCCCATCACTTTTTCATTATTGGTTCCAGTTTTCCTACATCCATAGCAAGTATTCCTGACCCCGTTTCTGACACAGGTAATCTCAGCTTTATATCCTATTGTTGATGCAGTCAGGCACTGTTGGTCTTGCCCAGGGTCCCAAAACTCCCTCTTGGAGAGATTTGGCCCTCTCTCACATCACTCCCCCTGAACCAGCCATTCCTCATGGTGCTATTGGTAACTCCTGTCAGCTTCTGTCATCGTTATCTGTCACATCCAGCAATTCCTCACATCATAGCCAACAGTTTCCTGCGTCAGTTCAGTCAGCTGAACCTGAGGCCAGGGCTGGGTCAGTGGCCTGCAGCCCTAACAGTCCTGGCTGCTTTCACTGGCAGGGCTGATTTACTAGCTCCTATCTTGGACTGCAGGGCAGGGCTTGCCCTTTTGTTAAAGGTTCACTTAATGCTCATCAGTCTAAAACAGGAGCCTCAAACCATCATCACTGTACATCTAATGAAAAATATGAATTCCTGAAACTCTGGACTGAACGAGCTTAGGTGAACAAGGGAAAATACAATGAACCTTGCTTTTTGCATGTCATATATAACCGAAGAATCATTTTATATTGCCTTGATGAGCATATTTATCTTTAGCACCTACAAACAATGACTGCTAAAGATTTTTTTCAGTCACCAGACTGGAGTCTCAGAAGAGCCTGTAAGATCTGGGAGGCCAATAAAACTACTTTCAAAATGATACTGCACTAGTTTCTGGAGGCAAAAAGTTAGTGTGCCCAAGATCAAGGCCTTGGACATGACAGCCACTGTGTGCTGCTGATCCTTTCCTTCTGTGAAGGTAAAATAGGAAAAAAGGGGAGAAAACTTTGTTTTCTGTGCCCACTTGCAATTAGAGGAACTACCACCAGGTTTGAGAGCCATGACTTCCATATGAGCACACTTCTTGCAAGAAAATATTCTGTCGTATCCAATGACATGGCTACAGAGAAGACTTGTGGCTCTACCTTGAGATCCCTTTACTCCTGCTGCTAGTGAAGACATCTCCAGCACACTAGCCACCGGACTCAGACTGAAGTGCAAAGAGGAATCATACCACAGAAGAGAAGATGGAAAAGCTCCAGCTGTTTTCATGGTTCATTATCAGCCAGCTGGGGCCTGTTGCCAAATCATGACCCGGTGCAGCCACAGCTGGTCCGACCTCATTCTTCCTAAGCCTTGTCAACTGACAAGACCAAAACATTGGGAATCAAACAACATTTTCTTCTAAGCCCAGGTTAAAATACTCTGGATGCAAGGATCATTCAGTGTTTGTGATTAAGTTTCTGCAAAGAGTGTGAGCTGCCTTGCTAGAAGATGGAAATGAGAAGGTAGAAGCAGTGAGCCAGATACCGTCACACACTGTTCATTTCCCACTGAGGCTGGCTCCCTTGCAGGATTGCTGATGGCATAGAGAATCATGAAGCTCTTCCAAGCTCAACTTCTCCTCTGCCATGATGCCTGTATCAACCAGGGATCTTGTTTGGCACAGGTAGTGTAACCATGTGGATAACAAGGTAGTTTGGAACCTCATTCATCTGACAAGAATTGGTTCCAAAACGCTTCCTCAAATGGTTTTCCAAGTGTCTTGTGCTGAGTTCTCCTACTGAAATAATAACTTGAAATGTTATGAATTGAGAGGATAAAATTCATTAAATGACTGAATGAATTCATAGCCAGAAATGTTGCAGCCAAAGTTCTGTAAATGTGCATGCAGCTTCCTTATCCTTTCAGCTAGCACCTATACATTTGGAAACTCAATGGGACTCCTTCACAAGAGGAAGACATTGCGCAGGAAGCATACCCAGATCCACACAGAATAAATCACTTCTGTAGTAAAACCAAGTAATAAAACTATTTGAAGCCCCATATTCTGATGGGTACTAAAAAGAGAGAGGCAGAAACAGGGCTACAGCCAAAGCTTCCCATCAGTCTAATTCCAGCTTGGACTGAGGGGTGATTAAAGCACTCTGTGTCTATGTTATCATCTATAACTGCACAGCTCCGTGAGCACACATCCACAGTTAAAGTGCTTAGTAGATGGGGAAGGGGAGAAGTACAAATGCTTTTGTTCTTATTTTTTCTGTTCTCAGAGTTTTCACATGCCAGCATCTAGAAGTTTTGGTTGCTGTCAGTTTTCTTAAATGCTGCTGGGTCAAGAGCCAGTATTAGAAATTATTTGAACAGTCACTCATTTTAAGCAAGAATACACCCACTGCAGCTGTGATATAAAGGAAAATGTGCCTCAGAGCAGCTTACTGTGCAAATGCAGTTCTATCACAATGACTGCAAGAAGAACATACTGTATTGTCCATAATTACCTCCATATTAGGAGAAAAAAATTAGCTAAGCTGTTCAGTTACATGCCAAAACTATTTCCTGTGGGATATTTATTTTGACTAATATTAGGGTAAAAAAATGAAACCAATCTGGCCTGGTTAAAGCACTTGATTTTTCTTTTATGTTTGATGGAGAGAAACAAAGAAAGCCAAGAATTTATGTAAAGCCACTGCTAGGTTTTAAGGTGGCAAGAGCTTTTAGGGTGGCAAGAGTTCCTCCCCCTTGGCAAAGAGCAGGAATTCATAAATGCAGAATGAAGCAAGGTTACCACACTCAGGGAGAGGTATTTTTTTCCCTATCTGCTGCAGCACTGTTCTGTGGTTTGACACAATGCCAACATTCACTGGGACAAAATCCTACCTCCTGAAGTACCAAATGCTATTTGGCTCTGAGTATTTGGAAATATGCTGTTGTTGCTACAATGATCTCAGTATAAATCTGTTTTCTTGCCTACTTTCTATTTCTTTAGTTGCTGTTGTTCTTAACTGCAGACTAAAATAACAGACTGTATTACTCCCAAATGAGATGATAAGTCATAGCTAGACATCCTTAGGGTAGAGGCACAGCTCTGCTAACAAACTGTTGGCTGGTTGTAATACTGGCTTGTCTTTAAACCTGTGTCATCAGATTTTGCTGTGAATTAGAGGGAGAGGATTATGCAGACCTAAGAGTGGCAGTGAGAATCACTGGCTGGCAGACTACAGTTCAGATTTAGTTTCTCTGCAACCTTTACTTGGCCTGAGGCTTCCCTCCCTGAAACACTGCTTTCTAAAAACAAAACGAAACAAAAAAATCAGTCTGCCCATTGTGAACTCTGAAAGTTGCTCTCATAGGTTATCACTGCATAATTGCTGTGCCTTACAAGTTCTGCCATCAAGTAGTTTAAAACTGAAAAGCATTAGCATGGTTTGTGATAAGATTGAGGATTACAACTTGGTAACATCAAGAGTAGGGATTAATCAAAAACTGGGAAGCATATAGCATGAAAAATGAGGCAGTTGTATCCCCTTTCCAGAAACAGGTGCTGAAATGCCAGCATTCAGGTGACTTGTCTCCTACCTTCTCATAATGAAGTCCACCCTCACTACTACATATCTTGCTACGTGTATCACTTCCTTAATCTAAATGCAGCAGTGTCATGGTTCTTTCCTTCTTTCTTTATCCCTCTCTGGCAGACAATTTGAACAGCTCTTAGTTTTGGTGTCATTCTGAGGGAAAAAGGTAGTTTAGAGAAATATGCTCAAAACCTGTATTTTATATATTCAGTTAACCCTTCCTTTGCAGAATGAATCTGTCCTTTATTCAAGACAGTTCATTGATAGTAAGATGAACCAACTCATTTGCAGTAGGTATAGAGCAAATGCAGACAATATTTCAGATTCCCCAGACCCCTGTTTCAATGTCAGTTCCCATGAAGGTCTGACACCTCACACAGTCTGCTGTGGAGTTAAGGCTGTGCTCCAGAAAGCAGCTAAGTAGAGTATACAGTAGTGGGACTAGGTATAGAGGATGCCATGTGAATGGACCAGTAAGACATCCAGTGCTTTTAGGCCTGTGTATGGATGAAACCTGGTTACGTACAAAAGCAAGAACTTGCCTACGTTTTCCTCAAGAGGACAACACAACAGAGGAGGGGGTATCACTGTTTGGAGAAGAGAGATCATTTTGGGGAAGAAAAGACAGCTTGGTTATGGCATAAGGAGGAGTGAGGGGAAAGCTCTATCTTTGAAGAATTTGGAAAAGCCTTGGTGGTTTTCCAAACCTTTGATGTTTGATTTGATCCAGACCCCGAAGAGGGTCCCAGAGAGACGACTTCATCAGCAATTGCTTTGATTCAGCCTTACAAGAGACAGGAAGAGCTCAGAATCTAGGATGTGGGCCCATTTCCACAGATCTATTTGGCTAAATAAATATGTGTAGAAGAGTAAGAGAAGTCTACTGGAAAGGCAATTATGAGATTGTTACCAGAGGCCAGACTTAGCTCTGGACACAGCCTGTGACAGGTACCCATTGCTGTCCCTCTCACACTGCAGGACCTTAGCTAGAATCTCACTGTTCCTGGCCAGTGTTTCATGCTGGGCAAGGTTGTTAAACCGTGTGCCAAACCTGTACCTCCCCCATTGGCTTTACGACCTGTGAAGGAGCATGGTAAGCTTGGAAAATATTAACTCTAAATGTTACAGATTTTCAGAAAATGGTTGTTTGATTTAAGAATGTGCAGACATTACCAAAACAACTTTCTAGAAATACATGTCTTTCCAGCGCACTGGAGTAAGTAATGTTATGATTGTTACAACTGTCGTGGCCGATATCCTTAAGCTGATGTGTGTTCCCAACGATTGATCTTTTTGTTAAGAGTATCAGACCGAAACTCACGAGACTGGGCCAATTTCCAGCTTTGTCACAGATGTCCTGTATGACCTATAGCAAGCTGTTTATTCTCAATGTGTGTTCATTTGGAGACTGAAGGGTGATGTTTCCCAATCCCATAGTGTCCTGGGTTTGGCCAGAACAGGGTTAATTTTCACCGGACTCCAGGAAGGGGCACAGCCGGGTGGTGGGGGCTGACCCCACCTGGCCATACAGAGCCGGGTATTCCATACCATGTGACGTCACGCTGGGTTCCGGTGGGGGGGGGCGGCGCGGC
>Ga0065711_1050608_pt1 | contig 10752 bp, 7 predicted proteins | sample Hoacrofraction12_FD_59098 | JGI IMG/M metagenome (GOLD analysis project Ga0065711, IMG submission 59098) | Hoatzin crop microbial communities from Cojedes, Venezuela - Epithelial fraction 12 v2 (version 2) | ecosystem: Host-associated > Birds > Digestive system > Esophagus > Crop | place... | reverse complement strand
AACATCTTCACCCCCAATCCTTTTCAAATTCCTGCTGTGGACTAAGTCTTTGGGCAGAAATATCCCACTGCATAGGAACCTACTTTGCCTAGTACTCCAGCTTATTCCTGCACATGCACGTAGAAATTATACCATCAATACCTTTCACATCCTGGCCTTATTAAATGTTAATCATCCCTAAGCCTGTGGTCTGTTTAACAATCTCTTTTAATTAAAACTTTATTTTGGGGGTTTATTAGAGCTAATTGATTGACCTAAGCCACTTCCATTTACTGTGATGAATTTCATTGCAGTTTGGGCAGCTGATTTCCGCAGCTGTAAAAGCAGGAGGCACTTCAGTTCACCAGCACAAAACAGCTACCGAGGCTTTACATCATGAAAATAAGCCCATGACACTGCTGCCAGGTCACAAAAAGAAGCTTCAACTATTTCCATCCCTTTTCCACCTCACCCGAGCACCTCTTACCTGCCACCAAAGCCTCCGCTCCCGGGATAATTGGGGCGCCCGTACATGCCCTGCTGTATGTACGGCTGAGTGGAGCCTGCCTTGGCTGAAAACTGCTGCTGCTGCCCGGCAAACTGGGGGGAATTGATTCCAGGGTTACTGGTAGTCATCCCAGAAGCCATGGGATTTCCTGCTGGGTTCATAGGGTTGTTGGCATTTGCCATCGGATTTCCCAGCACCTGTGAGTAGAGACATGAGAATTAGGGGCTGTACCTTCAAGGACATCAAGCAAATTAAGTTGACTTGCTGCAATCGCTAAATTACAATGTAACCACGCTGTACTCTGAACTTCAATGAACTTACACCTTGTTGATAGCTAGGCCCACCTTCCGGGTGGTTTCTCCTTTTCTTTTGCCGCTTCCAAACAACCCGAGTTTCTGGTCTCTAATTATCCTTCACAGAAGACTTTTAACTAGATGGAACCCAAACTAACACGCTTATGGAAGAAGCTGCGATAAAAACCTGCTAGAACCATGCTCTGTAGGTGACAAATTCATCCAATTAAGAACGAGCACATGCTTTTTCTTTTTTCTTTTGAAGTAGGGCTTTGAAATAACTTGCAAATACTCAGTCTCACTGGCATACTGTAAAGGGTGCCATGGATGCAAAAAGTCGGGGAGAATGCATTTCAGTGGCGTAACCTGTTCTTGAATCTAACTCTAACGTGTACTGAAGTCTGCCGGTTGATTTTATTGCTCTTAGAAAAGAGTCCTCTGCTCTGTTCTTTTAAAAGGACTTAAGTTTCCTCGTTTGAAGCATTTTTTTCTCTGCTGAACCAAAATTGCTATGATTTCCGTTGAGATCTAAGTACGGCTGTTTGTGGATCACCCGCATGGAAATCTGTCTCCTGTTCGGGAAGAAATTCAGTGGTCCCGGTTTTTGCAGCAGGCCAGCTCATCAGCTCTGGGAATCTGAGACAGGGAGCCGGGGTGAGCTCAGCTCCCTCCTTTCCCTCGGGGAGCACGAAGGCTTAGGGGAAGCCCTGTCCTTCATCTCAACCTGTCGAGAACAGCTACAGCCAAGCTTCACATCTCGGAGTTTCACCCTTCCCCTGCCGTGATGCTGAAGAAGCACTTTCTTCTTTTTACCACAGCACTTTTTTTTCTTTTATTACACGTTCCTCTGAAGTATCGTGAAGAGTTCAAGTCCCATTACAGCGTTCTTCTGATCAAACAAAACTCTGAGTCTTTGTTTCTCTCCTTTTGCCTTTTAAATGTGAAAGATTTTCAGGAGAAACCCTATTTCCATTTTCTGGCCAACGCTTAGACCTACCTGTTTACTCGGGTGTTTCTCTCCCAGATGGGATACCTTTTCAGTTAAGGTGTTACGAAGAAATCAACAATAATAAATGATGTTATAGGTCCTGTAACTGTTTTCTCTCTTTATTTTTTGAGGAAAGATTTTGCCACAACCAATGCCTACATAACTGCCACGTGAGCATCTGTATGACTCGGCCCTTGAATTATTTCTTTTTCAAATGGCTCGATGCATAAAAATTTTGGTTTTAATTTTCTGACCAAAATTAAAACAAAAAAAACAAATTCCAAAACTTTGTATGGCAGCCAGTGTCACTTGATTTGAACAAGGTAGAAAAGACAAGTTAGACTTAGGTGCCATTTGCACTCCTTAAAGATGGTGATGTGTTTCGAGCACTTCACCTGCGGTGTAAGGAAAGACTAAACCGTCTGAGAGCTTGATGTGTGCCACATCCCTTGGAGGGCCCACCATCACAAATAACAGGCGTCTCCTTCATTAAAGCTGCTTCTTTTTGTGTAGCGTAATCCAATATACGTTGCAGAAGGAAAAAGAGAGGTAAGAGCAGAGCGAATGGAATGAAAATCCCGTAAGTACGGCTCTCGCCTGGAAGCCAGGAGCTCATGCTTTTGTCCCAATGCATACTGAAATATTTTTGCCAAGTAAGGCAGTATTAACAGGAGAGGCTGGAAAAAAGCACAGCCCGTAGCTGGTAGCTGGCACCTCATCGTGGGGGTGGGCTTGGCACTGGGTTTCACCAGCCCACAAGTATGACACAACCCCAGGTAAAATCAACAATAACTGTCATTCAGTGAGGCTGGCTAGAAATTTTATTTTTAACAAAACAACTCAGCAAATGCCATCTGAAATTCCCACGAGGTTTGAAATTACCCCCAAATCATCCTTTTAGCATTGAAACCACACAGTGAAAAATCTGTGCTAAAGCCAAGCGTGACATTTGCATGCAGCTACTGGAGCTACTGACTCCAGCTCGCAGATGTCTCCTTTCCGATGTCACCGAAGAGGACACGACCGGGAAAAAAACCTGCTGCACGTACAAGCAGGAGAACACAGACACTCTCATCGATCCCAAGAGGACTCTCCAAAAAGCTCGCCGTTTCGCCAACGTTAGTGAAAACCCGTGTCTAAGGGAAGGGAGCACAAACCCGAAGCTTACCTGGCTTTGCGAGGTGTTAGTCACACCCCATACTGTGGTGACCACCGACAGAGAGCCTGGAGGCTGGTTGGTGTTTTGCTGCCAGGGAACAGAATCGTAAGGGAAAGACCCATCACTGCAAAAACAAATGTTTAGGAGGGTGAGGTTTTGGAAGTTTAAACAGTGGCAAGTTGCTGGTGAGGACGGAGGGATGAACAGCTGACATTACCTTAACGACTCCCCCCTGCCTCCTTCCATTATCAGCCCAGTACTCTGAGAGGCATGAAGTTTCTTTAACAGCAACGCGACCATACCAAACCCACGCAGAACTAATGAGTTCCTCAACTATATCGAAGCACAGGGCTTTTACTGTAAAGGTCTGTTACCAATGAAAGCACAAATCAACTCAGGGGCAGAGTTTCAAGCAAGGACACCAAGCAAGTTGCTCAGTAGCACTTCTTTTTTGCAATCTATCTCAAGCTCTTCGACAATCACTGCTTCAGCTGCCTCGTATCAATTCAATTAGATTTGGAGACCAGACTGCAGCTCCACTGTCTGCGCTGGGTCCCCAAATGGCCAGAAAAAGCCTTTAAAGGAAGAGCAGCTCAACATCATTTTTAAAAGTAAATTGAAATTCAGATAGCGTTCTCCCACACGATGGATAAGCTGCATGCCAAAAACAGTATTAGCTAATCAGCATTCTAGAAAACCAGCTGCAGATATACAACACATCTTTCAGATAAATACGTGGATGAGAGGACTGGGTTTTTCCATTACCTTTGTCCACAGACAGAAGCAAACATTTCTCACAGTTCTTTTCATACGAAAGCACTGGTGGTTCCAAAACGAACACAGGCTAGGTACGCAACTGGTGTAATTAATGAAATATGTTAAATCCAGTAAAAGTAACTGTTAATCCCATAACTGTAAAATATATCCCACTCAAAATTTGCTCATTCTCATGCTATTAACTTGTAAATTAGATTGCTATTTGCATATATGTACACATACACACACGTGATCTTTCCTCATCTAGATATATACGCTGTTTAACTCACACACTCATTGCTCGCTCTCCTTTGCAAACGCCACCGACTCGTATTTTACACTAAGACTGCGTTTTTGCCCATGCTGCCAGCTACCACCGGCATTCTGCGCAGGGCTACCTTGCCTAAAGAATCCATAGGGGCTCTACGAGCACCGCATCCACGTGCCTGCGTCAAAGCCCGCGCCATCAAGCACCACGCAACCAGCTCCCACAAGTCGCAGTGAGACAGCCAACCTGCCCTAGGCCCCAGGAGGGCTCTGCGGCAGACCAGGGAGCCTGGGACAGCTTCTCCGGTCTTCTGAGCTGGGAGCCGAGACCAAGGACTACCCACGTGCTGACTCGTCTGCCTGTTTGTAACGCCCCGTGTGAATCACTGAAGAACAGGAACTGCGCTGCACAAAGAAGCGCGCACACGTGTGATAGAAACGGCCGATGTTCCAGGTAACCGATAATCTCACAGCAGCAGCTGTGTCAGGTGAAATGAGACGGTTCATACATTTTACAAACAACGAGGAAATTTCAAATAAATTCCACCGTGCTGGGCCACCGCAACGGCTTTGTATTAGAACATAACTGTGAGTTTGAACTGACCTATTAGTTTCAAAATACCCAAACTGAGCTAAGCAATAAAATCACACACACACACAACACAAATTAAATTAGGGAAAAGAATCATTTCCCCTAACAAATAATTAGGGGAAATTAACGGAAAACAGGAATTGTGTGTACGATGCTTGACATGTAATGTTTAGATTGGCAGCATCGATATAAACCACTGGGTGAATACCTACCACCTTGCACTCAATAAGTCCTCCTAGCTCGTTTTTTAAAAGAATATTTTCTCTTGGCAGGCTGCAAACCTTCCCCCTCTCATTCAGAGGCTCAGACAATGGCATCAATGACTCACATTGGCAAGTGACGCAATGCTCCGGCAAGTCCCCTCCACCAGCCTGGAGACAAACGATGACTAACCCAGAATTTGTGACTGCTATGAAGCCTTCATTTTTTTTTTCCTGCTCTGAACGATGCCTCCTACTTTACTTCCTTCTCTCACTGTTTCTGATGATGTCTGCTCTGTGATTTGTTTGGATATTTATGGCAGATATGAGCGTTTGCATCCTTCCACGACTGCAAAGAAGCTCTCTCCGCAACACAAGCAGTGAGAGGACCGACTGCAGTCATTCCTCCCTACTCCCCACCGACGTGCTGCAGACAGGTCATAAAACCTGAGGGACAAGGCAAATATTTTGCAAGTGTATGAGTAAATAAGAAGGGTGACGACAGGCAGGGATCAAACCACAGAGTCACTGAAGGTTCTCCTAATGCAAATACACCGAACGGTTTGTACGCACACTCAAACTCTGAGATAGCGATGTCTAAGTTGCTGTTAAGATGCTGTAACTGTTTCTTCGCTTTCTTTGCCTCCAAAGCATCCTCTTACCCTTTCTTCTCCTTTACAGTACACAGAAGAGATTTCTCCTATTCTTCATCCATGATTTCCAGTGGCAGAGTCACAGCATTTGTTTAGCAGCAGGCTGCACTGGGTTCTCAAAGACTACACAATCACTTCTTCTAATTACAAAGAGCAAATCACTCAATTTTTACTGTATCACAGTTAAAATGGGTGACACCTCAAGAAACCATACTGTCGAGGCATGAGGAAAGCCTCCGGCACAGGACCCAGTAGAACGCTTGAAAGTCAGAAAAAAAGACCAGGTCCAGATTCGCTGAGAAATATTCACTGCGCGCATCGATTCACGTGGCTGTTGCATTATTCACCACAGGACTTGGCTTTAAATCGTAGACCACGTTAATAATAGAAATGAAATACTGACAGATGTGCCTTGCAGATCATCACTTACACACCCTGCACTAGACCTTGCTTTACACAAACTTTGCTCCAGTCACCCCAATGAGCAGTAGCCGGTGTTCTCACGGTTTGCGTTCCCCACCGTGACACTCTGGCCCATCACCAATTACACACACGTCCGAGTATGACTTTCGCCCTCCTGGATACAACACCCACCATTCCTCCACTGCGTGGAGGCTTCTTTGGTTTCAGAGATGCTGAAACACGTGCCGCTCAGCTAAAGGCTTACTCGTCCCTCCCCTCTGCTCTTTCAACTCGCGTTTCTGTCCTCAGACAACCCAAAGGAATACTCCCACCATCAAAGGCAAATCCATGGAAGTGCCCTAATGAGACGTGACCAATCCGCTTCTCATTTGCAAAAGACAAGTGGCTTTCCGCTGTTATTATACCGAGCTGTGAACTATTCCAAAATCCCTTCCTTTAAACTTGAAAATGGCAGCCGACAGAGAAAGAAGCTTCAACCTCTCCAGCCAGAGCAAAACGCTGCCCACGACGTTGCTCCTGTTGAACGGTACAAGGGTAATTAAGTCTCTCACTACACCCTGGAGGGCAGTGAGTCAGTTTGGGCTCAGCTGGAGTCCACTAAAAGGGTATTGACTAAATTTATAATAGTGTTAATGAACCCATACATACCACCGGTCAGCATTAAAGGCCAAACAGCAGAGGAAGCCATAGAGCAAGGAGGAGGAGATGGAGGGAAATTACTTCTCAAACTATGACGTAGCAAAACTGCAATCAAGGAAGGAGGAAGGATTTCTCAGCTGCTGGCAAATGTACTGAAACCACCGGTAATACAACGTTCGTGTTGGAGAAGTGCATCAGTACTTGTGTCTGAACAGCTTCTCCTCACCTCTGTACTAGGAAAACAGAACCAGACAGATACCCAGCCTCTTCGGGACAGCCGCAGACGGTCAGTCAATTCTAATAAAAATTGCTTAATAAAAAGTGAGCTCTGTAAATTAATACTAGTGAATTACTGTAATTTCAACGTGATCCGTGGCATTATTGGAAAATGCTGTATTTTAAATATGTTTATGTTGTCATTCAAGCAATTGTATGTGTATCTGATACTCTGTTTACATGCCTGCACTGATGGAGGAAGGAGAGACTCGGGCGGTTTAGCAAAGTACGCGTCCCTAGAGCACTGGTACTCTGCGTGGTGTGGAGGAGGGGAGGAACGGGAATTGTACTTTCCCGGCAATTTTCCACATCGCTTGTTAAGGAGGCCAGGTGTCTAAAACACTACCTTTGTAAAGCATCCATCTCCATTCCAAACACCGAAAATCCATCAACTACCGCAGAAAAGCGCCAGATGTTGGCTTTCTCAAAAAGCCCTTCCACTCCAAGCACTGCAATCAAGTCTCCCACCACCGGGCTTTCAGTGCCACTCTCTGCTGCTCACCCCCAAAGCCAGCTTTACCGTTCTGCAGGGGCCGCTGAGCTTTCTGCAGCCCCGCCGTCCCACCTGACCGGCAGCCGACGCACCGAGAGGCCACACAGTCCTTTTACATCTACAGGCTCTTTGCATAACTTCCTCAGCGGACGCCGAGATGTGTAGGTAACTGTCGGTGTGACACTGACTGTCATTTCTTCTACGTCTTCCTCGGTCACCCACAGACACCTAGAGAAGAGAGTATCCGACACCAAGGAGGGAGGTGTCAGAGACCCCCCGAGGCCAAACACCAGGCCAGATACAGCCCAAACACAGCCCCAAAGTGGGGCTCCTGATCCGCTGCTGCCTGCCGGCACCTCTGGGCGTCTGCACCCCGCTCTGCCCCTGGGTGCGTGCGCTCAGGGTGCCCAGCACCCCTCGGCTGTATTCTTGGCTGAAGCCTCTAGGTGACACTACTTTAATACAGACTAAACCAGAACCATCTCCAAACAAGGCTCCTGGCTCCCTCCTCACCCCTCTTTCCCCCCTGAAAGCTCCTCTGTCTGCAGTGGGAGGACACCACAAACCCCCCAAGCAGGCCAGGAGACACAGCCCTGGGTACCTGCAGCACCAACACGCGCGTTTCACGCCCACCATCGCCTCCCCAGTTCGGCAGCTTGGCTTCCTTCATTCTGCTTTAGCTCTTGTTTAACTTGGGTTTCTCAAATGAACGTCAGTCACGTAGCTTTAATTATTAATATGGGTTCAGTTAGCAGTTCTTCTTGATTAGGGCACCACCATAAACTTATTTTAAGCACACTCTTACTTAAGAAGAAGACTGTTATGCATGGTGCAGTGCAAATACTGAACCTGAACTGCCTTTTTGGTGTGCTCGTGTTACGGAACACTCATGCATTTCAACACACTTTTACAACTGTCGTATCGGTAGAAACAAAACCTAACAACTTCTTTAAAAGTAAAATCACAGGAACAGATGGAACACTATTAGCAGTGTCCTGCAACACTAAAATATTCTAGGAAGGACTTCAGCTAATTTTTTTTCCCAATTCGATAAGCTAGGAAGCCACGACAAACTATTTGTAAATAATAGATCAAATGGATTTCTTATTTCATTTATTTCTGGTCAAACTTCCACTGAATACCCTTGGCCTTGACCACTAACTTGAAGAAAGCAGTGTGACACCTGAAAGTCAAAATCTGTTTCCTCTTACTGACTATCAAATCGATTTCAGAGACCTGCTTTTGTTTTCATGTTAAAAACCCTGGACTTTTAGCAGGAACCAACTGACTTCTCATTTTTCATTGAGATTTTTCTTCAGGGGAACAAACCCGACGCCTCACCAGCTGGGACACATGCACCATCTTCACGTGGCTGAAGCGCTTGGCCAAGGTGTTTCAACTTCAACACTTAAAATTCATTTTTAGTCTAGTTAACAGATATTATAATACATTATTATTAAACAAGTTTTATAACACAACATTTAACCAAGCTATTGCTCGACCCTTTGTGCTATGTTTTCCGTAGGCTGCAGAAACCACTGCACACAATCCGTTCTCTGTCCGCTTCGAGGAACGCAGCGGAGCAAGGAGTCACCTGTGCACGAAGGACACGAAGACCACTTACGGCCAGCAAAGAAATACAAAGAAATATCGTCAAGAAAACAAAGCATAACCACCTCTGGACATCACACGCCGACACAAAGCAAACTAAAAGCTGATGTTGTGCACAGGTACCCTCACGTATTTACATTAAAGATGGGGCAACAAGAAAGGGTGGTATACGCAGTAAGTGCCTACACTGATACTGACTTTGGATGGCCAGCAGTGATTTACTTCAGACTGATGCTGCGCGCGTGACACATGCCTTCCTCAAATACATTCCTCTAGTTAGCAGCGTTATTTGATAGTTAGCATCATTATTTGAAGAAGTTTAAATGGTACTGGCGTAAATTAAGGCTCCATCGTCCATTTCACCAAACAAATACAGGAGACAGAGTCCCATCCAAATCCCTGGCTGTATTTATGTAATGCAGAAGTGGAAAAAAGTCAATTTGGAAGCGTTTTGCACGACTTTCTTTCCCTCTGCTTCTTAATGGCGTGACTCCAAACAGTCAGACCTGACAGAGAAAACAGACAGCTCTAAAGATTACCCCCCACCATTTCTCAAGGCTGTCGTTTTCCTCCGCTTCTTCCTAACTAGATGAGTGTGTTCTCTAACTCTTTGGAAAGCGTTGGTTCTCCCGCCTCCAAATGCACAGAAGATCCATCCCTGGTCCTTCCCTACCCAGAAAGCATGACCTCAAGCACCGTTTCAGTACTGGGTGTTGCCTGGACCGAGCTCCAAGAAACGCAGACTGAAGAAGAAGAGTGACAGCGGCTAGAAATGTCAGAATTTGCCGTAAAAAGGCAGCTGGCTGTTTTCTGGCGACTGGTTTGAGAACTTTTTCCTCCCAGCCCTTGCCGAGGCCTGTGCGGCCTGGGTGACTTACGACGGTGCGAGGCGGGAACGCTGCCTTCTGTTTTGCACCGGGGTTGCGACGGGCCGGGCTGTGACACGCTGGCTGCCGCTTCCCGGTGCCGTACTCTACACACGGGCTCCTCAGCCGGAGAGCCGTGCCCTCAGAGCGCCGCGCCGCTCAGCAGGCGTCAGCGCGTCTGAATCTTAACCCCTGAAATCAGAAACGCGTGCCGGGCCGAGCAATGAGACGGATTCTGAAGTTTCATGAACCCCCTGCGCACAGCGCACGGTCCCTGGCACGTTACAGATCTCACCCCAGCCCACGCTCACGTGCGCGCGAAGGCGCAGAGATCGCACAACTTGCTTCTGTGGAATGAACGATTGCGGCGACGCAGGCAAGAAACAGAAACACCACCAAGAGCCGCTCCCGCCTCCGAAGGAGCTGAAGGGGTTACCGCCGGCTGACATGACGGGACTACCGCATCCATCCGCTGGAAGGAAGAAAAGATGAAAGCATCGCGCCCAGCCCCATTGTCAGACGAGCAGACTGTGCGACGCGCCGCCACAGCAGCTATAAAACCCGCCGGCACCAGCCCCGTTCTTCGCACGCCACCTGTTACCTGCTCCAAAAAGGCTGACATGATCTCCACGATTGCTTCCCAGCTTGGCAAAGGCGCTTTAACCTTTACGGCACCTGACGGCACGCACCGGCTTCGCCCGTGCCGTGTTTCTCCGACGCGTGGCGGAAGGCAGCCCCGCGCCCTCGGTTCCCCCGTCCCCCCCCTGCTCTGCTGCACCCATATACCTGCGTTTCCACATCCGACTGCTCCTCGGCGACAGCAAACACCCCCCCCCAGCACTACCATTGCCGGTCGCCTCGGAGATCCGCCCGGCTGCTGGCTGCTCACCGGCGAGGCTCGCACCGCGCTACCGGGAGATGATGGCAGCCGTGGAGACTCCTTTTGTTCCCGGCTTTGCTGTTTGCTCGCAGTGCCCGGAGGTCAGCGGCTGCTCCAACAGCCGGGGGCAGGAGCCCGAGCCGGTTCCGCTTCTGCCGCGGCCCCCGAG
>Ga0065711_1050606_pt1 | contig 10753 bp, 5 predicted proteins | sample Hoacrofraction12_FD_59098 | JGI IMG/M metagenome (GOLD analysis project Ga0065711, IMG submission 59098) | Hoatzin crop microbial communities from Cojedes, Venezuela - Epithelial fraction 12 v2 (version 2) | ecosystem: Host-associated > Birds > Digestive system > Esophagus > Crop | place... | reverse complement strand
CCCCCCCCTTTTTTTCTGATTTTTATAAATGTTTATTTTATCTTTTTTCCAAGGGTCACGTCAAAGAGAAATCATTTATTATTTTTCTTTTACATCTACAATTTCCTTCTTTCTGCCCAAATACTTTTCAGGCCGAGACATTTACTTCATTGGCAGGCGATATCCCGATGACCTATATTTAGTTGTACAGTAGCCCGGCAAGCTGACTATTTCAATACTTCTAATTGTCTCATATCAGAGTTAACATTCAAGACTTGAATATTTGCTCTTGGAACAAACAATGCCTTGTGGTATCATAAAATTGTTCCCAAAGATTTTACAGCAAAACTAAGTAGCTATTTACTTTAAATATGCCAATTAAGCGTTACTAATGTACAGTACATTTCTAGGCTAAGGATGATTGATAGTAGCATGCAGTGAAATGTTCTACTGCAGTTGGAAAATGTAAATGTAGAGAATGAAAAAAAAAATCCTCACCAATTGACAGCACTATTTACATGTTTCAAAACAACACTTACAAATTGTTCTTTCATTGTTCTTTTATTGTTCTTTAAAGCTTTTTCTGTTCTGCTCCTCAACAAGGTGGTAGCCAATGCAGTCTTATCAGAAGTTCTTTAAGGCTATAATATTATTTTATATGTAGTTCTAAAAGACCTTATTCCAGTTTCCTTTACTTAGTGGTAATATCATTGATTTGGGTATAGAATGATGGAGAACAGGGGCTTGATAGAAAACAAGAATTACGTTGTGCAAAGATGTTGGGGTTTCCAGGTGTGGGTCTTTTTTATGTTTTATGAAATCTAAGTGCATAATTGCAAAGAGAGAGAAAGAGAATGAATGAAGGTGCTTCACAGCTTCAGAATGGACCAACAGACCCAAGAAGCCACCTTAAGGACATTTTTGCCACAATCAATATATCGTTTTGAGTTTCAGAATTGACAGATTTGTGATGTTAAAATTCTCTGACCCTGGTGGGGAAAATGGTCTGCTTTGGCTGATCAAAGGTAGACTGGTGATTGAAAAGATTAATTAGTATAATTTGCTTTACTGCTGTCGGGACCTGATCCTGTATCTGTGCTTGACGCCCTCCAATCTTTATTGGCTTTTGAGTTTGGATGGAAATGGACGGGTGCATTTATGCTGATGTTAATGAGCTTTGGATCATGTTGCAAAAAATACAGAAATAACAGGCAGTGAAACTCCTATCAGCAAAGAATTCACTTAGCTGGGTGCCCTTTTTTCCTGATGTATTTACACTGAGTAATTTGACAGCAGTGGAGTATGTGCGGTTGAGCCATACACTGTCAATTCTTACTAACAACACTCGCTGGCTTTGTGAGACAGTGTTAATAAGCACATTTCAGTTTCAAAGGCATCACCTGCATTATTCTTCTGGATTCCAACAGGTACAGCAAATAGACACTTGTTTGTGATGGAAAGGTCGTGACTCAATAAATCGTTAATGCAAAAGTAACTTATTTGTAGAAAGGCCCTTTGGGACTTCTCATGAGTATCAAAGACCAGTTACCATATTTGTAGAAAAAAGATCAAAGTTTTGAACTCAGTGGATAGCTTTCAAGACACGTATTTGTCTTTTTCACACTGAAGATATTCTTTGTTATTTTTAAAGAACATATTTAAGCCTTTTCTTATGTTCCCTTATACTAGTATCTGTAGTACTTGACAACTTTTGTGGCAGTTAACAAAATAAAGTTGCTCCAATGTCTTCTCTCTGGATATTATTTTCCAGTAGTATTTAAAGTTCTGGGCAGGGAAGAGACTTTTCTAGCTGAAAGCATTACAGTCAAGAAATACGACATCTATGAAAAGTGGTCTTCTTACCAGCACCATCCATTAGCAGTCGCCTGTAGCATTAGCAGCCAAAAATTGTCAAGCCAAGACCTGAATCTTCTGATCTGAAACATTTGTGGTCCATTGCTGCTAGCATCCTGGGATACACTGGTCCCTCTCTCCTCCTTAATTTCTTTCCTCCTTATTGTGTCAGATTTATGTCGCTTTATTAAAAATGCATTGTTTTTATAAACTTCTGAGTTAAAAATCCTTCCTGAGCTTAGAGCACAGAAGCAGTAACTTGGGTAGTCAGTTGATGCTCAAGCATATATGTGCTGGAGGGTGAGGAGTCTCTCATGAACCCACCACTATCCGTAAGAGCTCTCTACCCACTCCTTCTAGAAGAGGTTGTGCTGATTTGGCTGTTTCAGTGCCTGTGCGCCAAATCAGTTCTGTGAAATGATCTGATTTTTAAAAAAAACCACTTTTTTCTTCAGGTGGTCTCAGAGAACCTCTTAGAGCATGGCAAGAGCAATGACTGAATCATCTCTACTGAGGTACAGCAGAATCACATTTTGCTGGAGCGTAACCCTGGCAGGAAGAGGGAATGGAGGAAATACCCAGTCTCTGAGCCTAGACTTGCTGACAGAAGGGATCACATTGTTGAAAAATAGATGGGGTTTTTGTTGTTCATTTTTTTTTTAAACTTTTCCACCATTTCTCGTGTTTTTTAAGTGGGTAGCTCACTTCAGACCATTTTTGCTTTCTCTGATATTTTTATATTTCCACACTACATTTTTCATTCTTCTCTCTCCATTGTACTACAGTTTCATTATTAAAGGACAACTGCAAATATTGGTAAATAACAAACTAAAATGGTCCAGCCCAAACATTATGTTTTCCTTTGATTTTAAATACACATCTAATTGCCCAAGTGTTTTTTATTATTTAGATAATGAAAGTGAAAATGAAATACACTCTGTATACACTGCCTTCTGTGGTGTTTCTGTGTAAGTATGTGGGGACTGGGAGACACTGCAAGCTTCAGCAGAGGGTAAGGGGTGGGGAAGACACACAAGAGCTCTGTTCATGATGCTGTTGAAGAACTTCACCTCTCTTCGTAGCCTGGGTGGAGAGGAAAGCTCTCATGGCATCCCATGATAGATGGGGGACATGCAGCTTGTAGAAACATTTCCTCTGCATCGTAGAGATACAAGGAGACAAAGTAGTGAAATCAAAGTGAATAGATCCATGATCAAACTTCCATCTCCTAAAAACAGAGAGAAGTTATTTCACTCTTTGCCACTTATTGCCTCTGTAACAGACTCCCAAAATTTCTACACCAGGTACAACCAAGGGCTCAGTAGTTGCAAGGAACAAAAATGATGTTAGAGGTCTCATTTTCTGGGAGCTAAGCTCGAGATACTTGCTTTCTTAGACAAGGAATTGCTCACCTTTAATTGCCGCAAGTTGAGCATCTGAAAACTGGAGACCTTGACGTGATTAGTAAGTGTAGAAAAATTTGGCTCCAGTTCATACATATGCTTGAAGAGAATAAACATCAGGCAGAGGTACTGCACCAAAGAGCATGTGTTTTCAGACATTCATCCATATGGGCTATCTTTCAGCCTATCTGAAAGGGTTTTAATTGCTCTGTCAATGACCTAGTTCAATACTGGAGTGTGTACGGAGGGTAACTTAAAAGAGAATAAGAATGAGGTAGGGACTTGACATCACATGCCAAGATTGCATTCCTCATTAATGTTGCTACAGGGAGAGGAATTTGTCTTGCTGGCCAAAAGGTGGTGGGTACTAGACAAAATAATTCTATATTTGGAAATTTCTGGAGAACAGAATGATTGACAATTAGGAGAGAAGCAAAAAGAATGTTGTCTTGGGTCATACAGTTCAGAGTTCAAAAAATTGGCTTTTGGGAAATTTGTGTTCAATTTTCGTCCTTGGAAAATGAAGAAGAGTATTTCAACCATACACAGTTAATGCACAACAACAGTAGGAATCCTGGAAATATTACTTGGTAGTGCGAAGGCCTAAATCTTGGTCTAATTTTATTAATGTTATGGGAAGTCCCAGACAGTCGAAATACCAGAATTCTTGAACATCTATTTTCCTGTTATTCAAATATGTTTATAGAAGTATGTTGTTGCTGTAAGACCTATAAAAAACATGTCTGGGGAAGTCCATGTTTTTGCAGTGATATCCCATTTTTTAATGCTGCTCTCACAGTTTCAGTGACATATTCACTGGTTCTGGTCTGAAAGTAGAGGGGATTTGGTGCACTGAGACATCTTCTCTGGGCAAGCAGAAGCAATTAAATAGAAGTGGCCATGTTAACTCTAGCTCCAATTGAAACACAAGAAGGAGAAAAAAAAAAACCACAATCCCAAAACAGTGTTCTTTAGATTGAAATGAAATGACAGGCAAAAATCGTCTCATTAGCCAGTAGAAATCAAATGCAGTGATCACAGCAGGGGCCTGAAATCCTAACTGACCCTGTGAACGAAAGATCACTGGGAATGCGTTGTCTGCGTGACTACCTTTGCTACAGACAGGCAGGAGTTTAATGAAAAGCCAAAAGTTAGCTCCGAAAAAATTGCCCATGTGGTTTTGCTATTTACCTCCAGCTTTCTTAGAGAGACAGTGGCTATTTTGAACAGTGAGACTTATAACCTTTGCTGGCAAAATCCTTGTAGCCAGGGATTTCTGTACAAAGGGCTGTATTAGCTCTTTGCAGAAACTGGAAACAGGAAAATATCAGCAGAATTGTTAGCATGCTTACGACAAATGCAGGAAAAATTTTACTGCTGCAAAGTTTCAATTATCACCTATTAGCTGTCTGTCATCTATATGTCACTCTACGTATTCGCGTGATTTTCCAGAGCTCTGTTCGTCATCTGCACTCCTTTGTTCCTAACGGGGACAGACTGAGCTCTTCCGTGAGTTGCAACCAGCCATCCCAAGATGTGCTGAAAATACCCCTTCCTCCATCACTGCGGAGAAGCCAGCCTGGTCTCTGGCAGCTGAACTGCCCCTCCTAATAGATTCTGTCTTTAGCAAGTACTGAAGTACGTACCTACCTCGTTACAGTGGTGGCAAGGGTTTTTTCTCTGGTATTGTTTAATTTTTCCTGGGCTGAGACATGGTGTGCAATGGCTGGGAAGACCCCATGAGGTGCCAGCGCAGGCCCCTTTGCCACAGCAAGTGCTGTGGGTGTAGAAGGGTACGTCTTCGATTTGAAACACCGTAAACTCCTTTCATTGAAGTTAAGGTAAAGAGAATAAAATTCAACCTCTCTGCTGCACTGGAGAGGTTAAATCCATGAATGGAATGCCACAGCTATGGATCTGAAGAGGCGACAGCCTTGAAACAAGAGGAATAAATTCAGAGAGGCCACGGATGATTTAACACAAAAGCAGCTGTTTGTCATACAGCAGAGCTTCATCTTGCTATAGGTGGATGATGTCATCATTTGTTTTAACAAAACAAATGTGCAAACATATGTGCAAAATGTGAGTGAGCCTTTTCCACGTGGTGAAGCAGTTTAGTGTTATACACTTTTTCTGGAGTGAACTTTGTGAACTCTTGCTTAGAAACAAAGTTTTTCTTTATCCCCTCTAAATATCAATTATTGCAGACATTATAGTCATAATATTTGTTACCTATAGCATCAGCCTGATGGTGGTTTACACATGTGTGGTCATGGTTTAGACTCTTAAGGATGAGCTCAGATGGTCACAGTAGATGATTTTTACTTCAGAAAGTATGCCTGTGGCCCCAGTTGTCAGGCAGAAGATGACTTGGTACTTTAATAGAGGAAAACAGAACTCCACAGTTTCTTTTTGTGCAAAAATTCGGTTTTCTTATCCCCACACTCCCTTACTCCTATGTAAGTGAAGGGAAACAAGAGTAAACATATTACCTCTGCTACTTGGCACGTTTGTCAGAGTGCTCAAAAGCAGAGGGGTTGTTCAGAACTTCTTCTTTCAAATACCGCTGCTTTGAGTAAAATGCTATTTAAAAAATCAAAAGTACTTTATAACTAGTATAGTAGCAGTTGTAGAAAAATTTACACCAATTTATGAAAAGCGGTTATAAGGTTTACATGATGGAGCTGGTCATGCTGCAGACTCTGAGTGGAGCCCTAATGTAGAAGACATACAATGGCTGTTTCCAGCAATGATATCACAAGATCGGATGCTTTGGCGAAACTGTAACATCTCGTATCCAAGAGGCAGCGGTGATGATTACAGGTAACTTTCTGAGGATTGGATCTGTCTGGTTAGGACCGAGCGATGAGACACCTGATAAACACTTGCAACAATAGTACCACTGAGGACCACTTCCCACATTCAGTCCTTCCTTAAAAAGATTTTTATTCCTCAGTGATTGCAAAGATAGAAACCTACAGGTAAAAAGAATTATGTTATAATCTTCAAGGAGGGAGAGTGTGCAGTTTAAGCCAAAAGACAGAAAAGGCAAAAGTGTTTTACTGAATTTTAAATTCTTATTTCCTTTGAATACAAGATATGTTGACCATATGTTCTTTAGGTCCTACCTGAATCTCTTCTCATCCATATATCATCAGTTTTAACACAGGATATAGCATGACTGGCAGACAATCTGGAATCAATCTGTTTATCTTTAAAACGCTGCTGAAAAGTTTTAGATGTTGCAAGGTCCTGAACTGGAAAGAAAATCTTGGAAGTAACAACAAAGAAGTATTGGAAAGACAGACAATAACTTCAGAGTCTTCTATCTGGATCCTGTTGTGCAAGAGCATATATGCCATCTCTCAGAAAACCATTTCAGTGGAATAAAGTCTTCCTCATTTATTAATACAACCAGAAATCAGGCAGACAGTTTTTAATTAGCATTGTAATTTTCAAGAAGTGAAAGATGGTTGCTTTATAGACTTCATATGCAGCTCAGAAGGGGCTCCAAACACAGCTGCATTTGTTTATAATATACTGTTATTTTTTTAAGAGGATACATCTGAAATACTGTATATACTTGAAGACCTTGTGCCGTATAGCTAGAAAAATTTTATCAAAAGCCATGAATTCAATGTAGTGCAATTTTACTCTCTGATGCTTTTCTAAGCATTAGAAATCATAGGCTGTAGATGGTTTGCAAATAACCACTCTAGAATAAAGCTTCCACATGTATATTAATAAGAAAAATATAAATATTCCACAAATAGATGACTGCTTATTGAGGGGCAAGTATAGGGCAAATCTTCTGTGTTTTGTTTGTTCTGCATTTCAGCCGTGTCTGACATTTAACTGCAATATTTTGCATTCCTTTATCTCTGATACTCAATGATCACACAAATGCTTTACAAACATCAGTGGGCTAAGTCTCAAAACATTTCTGAAAATATGAGTCGTACGTGCCTAACGTTTATTGCTACAGTTAGTAACTTCCTTACCGTTCACTTTACCCTACTGTTTCTGAATTAAATATAATCAGCTTAGCAGGGTTCCTAGTGGACCTTTCTGCTCTCATGCAGTAGGTTCTGCTTGGAACTATATGTGTTTTTCATATTTTACGTATTTGGTTGTTGACAAAAAGAAAAAATCTTGCTGCCTTTCCTCAACAACAGCAAGATTGTGGATTAGCTCACAAAAATTATAATAACAGTTATTATTATTCATAAGGTACATGATCTGATTTCAGGAGCTGCAGAGTTCCCATTGATTACTAGAGGAAAGAGACCGCAACTGAGGGACAAGCTTGGCCATAGGCTCCTGAACTCACGAACTGCTCCTTTACTGCTCATAGATACTGCACCATGTAGACGCTGAATACAGAAAAAGGAACCCAGTTTTTAGTGCCTACTTCGAGGCCTCTACAAATAATGTCTTTCAAAATTTTGTTTTCTCCCCTAAGGTCAGATTTTAGGGACTTTTGATCCTTTTCTATTACAACTTGCAAAGGTTGATAGGCTCGAACTTATTAAAAAATGCATTGCCAAGGGGTACTAACAAACAGGATTGTCATAAAATGCAGATTCCCCCCCTGCTGTTTTCCATCTGAGCCATGTCGAGCATTTTATTGATGAAAAAAACAAGCAAAGGTTTCAGGTTTAGCTCATATCCCTTAATTGTCCATAATTATTCAAGGTATCTTAAAGGACTTGGATAATCTAAGTTGGTAGGGCTTGAAGGTGAACTCAGGGAAGGTTTCCAGGCTGATTTCCATAAATACTGTTAACTTCTCCACACTCACAATAGGCTCAGCACTCAAGGTCTAATATCCAAGCTCTCACTGCGGATAACAAGATACAGCCAGCAATTCTGGCTGGAGCTCCTGGCTGGCTCTTGTGTACTCACTCCGAACATGTGGCTCAGTCCTGTGAAGTACTGACTGCTTTCTTCTCCCCTAGAAGCCAATGGAAATTGTTTAAAGTGCCCAGCGGTTCCGAGGATCAAGCCCACAAAAAATGCTATTGTTTGGAGACTGAATTGTGGTAAGCCCCACTTTTGTACCATGAGTTCATTACTATATATGTTCACATTTCCCCACGATTCCTGCTTAAACATATTTTGAACAGCAAGCCCTCATGTTTTATTTGCTCAATATGGTGCTAGTTTAAGAGACATTTTGTTTTGTTAGGTTCTTCCCTGTGGGGTATGGCCTTACTTTCACTAGATGGGAAAGTAGGGATGACTCCAGGACGCTGTGCATCAAAAACCAGCTGAATCAGGTAAGGCTCTTTGTCTGAAGCACTGATCCCTAAACAAGGGGACCAAAATTTAAATAAAGGCATCCTTTTTGTATATTCCAGCAACATTCCTAATTTTTAATTTTCTTCCATTGCTATTAATATAACATTCTTAAGTTACTTGCTGTCCACTAGCGAAAGAGATCACTGCAACACCTGCTTCAGAAAGGAACTTAAGTACAAGCCTTCCTCTGAGCACATGCTAATTCCCCACGCAGTCAGTGGGGCCAGTTTTTTAAAGTTTAAACCCCTTGCTGAATCCTGGTCCAAAACCATCCGAACACTGAGAATAGTTTTTTCATTTATTTATCCAGTTTCCCTTGAAGGACAAGGAGGAAAATTATGTATATGAAAAAAAAATAAAGGAAATTAACAGAGTAAGAAGCCAAAGTGAGCTTTTTCTTCAAAAAGCAAATTTACAGAAACTTCCATGGAAGGTTATAAAACCTACACTGTTTGCCCGAGAGACTTTTCTAATCACTTAGGTAAACATGGGAGGTAGACTGGGTAAATACATATCTAGGATAGGCTAAATATTGAGGTATTTTAAAGGAATATTTATAGAGTTAAATATATTTATGTATACACACACATACATATTGGTACCTGAAGAATATATATTTTGGTATACTACCTCAGAGCCATAACATGTCTTAGGTGTACAAATTTGGCAGTTGGAGGAATCCAATTTAAAAATCAACATTGAGCAAATAATCACAAAAAAATTACAGAGTTTCAGCAAATGGGTGGTAATCTTTTCTCAATCCAGTGATATAAGACCTCATAAATTTGATGGAATCTCAGAATAATGTTGGCGACAGTTCTGCGTTTGGATGACGCCTAAAGAAATAAACCGGTTTTATTTAAATAGTTGTTTCCTTTGTAATGAGCATATAACATGGTCATTGCCTTAAAATCCAGAGGATAGATGAATGGCTGTCAAAATTTTACTTGTCATATACTTCCTTGGATGATAAAGTTCAAGAAAGGAAATTTGAAAGAAATCACTTGCAAGTGAATATTTTCCATTTAGAGGAAAACCGAAGTAGGATGAAAAAGTGAAATTAATCCTGCAGAGGATCTTTAAAATTCTCTCTTATGGACACTAGAAACTTGCTATAAGATATTATTCATCCTGTTTAAAACACCCCAATTGGCAGACAAACCTCAGGGAACTTTGCAGGAAGATATTTTAATTTATGAACTGTAACAGAGAATGATTAAAGAAACAAACACTAAGTAAATACTCTGACAAGTCCCATTTGTTGTACAGCTTCTAGAGGAGCATTAAAAATCAAATTCAAATAAAGATGTAAAAAAATGTTAAATACAGAACGGGAAGATCGATATTAAGCCATCATTGGTCACACGCAAAATCCCTTTACATTTTTAGTTTCCACACTGTCTAGTCAGAAGTCCTTTTAAATGAAATTGTTATTGAAAGCAGTTTTTGCTTAAAATAAGTGAATTAAAATATAGAGAACATGATCCAGTTGCCCCTTAAGGCAGCTGTATATACCATGAGTGTCACTGGTGAGACAAGTGAGAAAGCAGACATGAAATCTTCTTTGTTGTTTAGAAGCAGACAGCCACACGTACTTTTTAATTACGATTTGTTATTGCTTTTATCCCAGCCATTTTTCACTTTGTGGCTAGGCTCCCTGTTTCCACGTAAGCTTCCTCCAGGAGCACAAACTGCTGACTCCACATCTACAGACAGAAACGCCACAACATAAATTAAGTTAAAAAAAAAAATTTAAAAAAATCTTGCGTTTTGGGACTGGGGTGCCATGACAGATAAAAAGCCGCTGTGCAGCTGCCTCGTGTGAAACTGTCCAGCTGAGCACTGATAAAATTTATCACAGGGGCACACATATGAAGAAGCAGCTTAGCAAAGCAGCCTGCGGTAAAACTTGCAACAGCTAAACATCTACAGGGATGCTGTAGCTTGACAACGAACCGGTGGCAAAAAAAGTTCATAGCGTGGGCTTGTATGGTAGGTAATGTTCTCCTGTGGGCTGCTGGGTTGATTTACTGATCTCTGCACTGCTGTTTTGTCCCCAGACCTGGAGCAGAAGGCAGGGTGCCGTGTCCTCGAACCCTCCCAAATAGTTTGCCTTCCTGCTCTGCACACCACGAGCAGGAGCGGGGAGTGCAAGAGCGGGGCTGGTACCGGCACTCGAGGCAATCTGATGCTGGAGTTTCGTCACTTAACAGATC
>Ga0065711_1050605_pt1 | contig 10753 bp, 10 predicted proteins | sample Hoacrofraction12_FD_59098 | JGI IMG/M metagenome (GOLD analysis project Ga0065711, IMG submission 59098) | Hoatzin crop microbial communities from Cojedes, Venezuela - Epithelial fraction 12 v2 (version 2) | ecosystem: Host-associated > Birds > Digestive system > Esophagus > Crop | place... | reverse complement strand
CTGGGCACCACTGAAAAGAGTCTGGCCCCATCCTCCTAACACCCACCCTTAAGAGATTTATAGGCATTTATAAAGTCCCCTCTCAGCCTTCTCTTCAGGCTGAACAAGCCCCAGCTCCCTCAGCCTTTCCTCGTAGGAGAGATGCTCCAGTCCCCTCACCATTCTCGTAGCCCTCCGCTGGACTCTCTCCAGTAGCTCTTCCCTAGACCTGCTGGCCACAGTCTTCTTAATGCACCCTGGGATCCCATTGGGCTTCTTGGCAGCCAGAGCATGCTGCTGGCTCATGGTTAATCTGTCATCCACCAGCAGTCCAATGTCCCTCTCCGCAGAGCTGCTCTCCAGCAGGTCTGCCCCAAACCTGTACTGGTGCATGGGACTGTTCCTTCCCAGGTGCAGGACCCTGCACTTGTCCTTGTTGAATTTCATCAGGTTCCTCTCTGCCCAACTCTCCAGCCTGTCCAGGTCACACTGAATGGCAGCACACCCTTCAGATGTATCCACCACTCCTCCCAGTTCTGTGTTATCAGCAAACTTGCTGAGGGTACACTCTAACTCTTCAGGTCTTTGATGAAATTGAATGAGACTGGGCTGAGTACTGACCCCTGTGGGACACCACTAGTTACCGGCCTCCAACTAGACTCTGTGCCGCTGATGACAACCTTCTGAGCTCTGCCATTCAGCCAGTTCTCAATTCACCTCAAATTAATCACCTGTCAAATTAATGGTTTCCTTATCCTCTTTCAGATATGATGCCAACTTAGAGATGGCTAGGAGTGTTGGAGTGAAGAAATCCATTACCACCAACACATCTCTAGGTGTTTCACAATTTCTTATCTTTGGATCCTATGCACTTGCATTTTGGTATGGAACCAAGCTCACTGCTGAGGACGAAAATTATGATATTGGCCGTGTGTTAATTGTAAGTACAGCAATGAAGCTTTGAAAAATGCTCTGTAATTTCAAGAAAATAGTTATCGAAGTGCTGTATATAATTGTCAAATTGCCAAATACTTACTAAATTAGCTGTTAGAAATGTGCTTGGTATAAAAGAACTGAAAGGAAGGTATTCATCTTGCCTAGCTTTTAATATAACAAGTTTGAACAGGGCACCTTGAATTCCCACTCTAATCAATGTAGAGGCAAACATCTCTGTAATTCCCTCACTTGTCTTGGACCCTACTGCAGGGCAGGATGAACAGCCTAGAGCTGGTGGTTAGGAAGCAGAGATAAGTAACCTGGACTGCCAACAAAATTCTAGCTAGACACCAGGATTAAACAAATCCCACTGGTGTGCTGAATGTGTACTGGGATGTCCTCAACCTCTCATTTGGCCACAACGTCTTCTGTGCATTGTGTTGTTGTTTACTTGCAAGCGTTTACCATACATTACCAATATGTCTAAGTTTGTATTGGTTTGAGGATATTTAACTATCTTCTTGTTATTAAAAGTTTGGCTATGTGCTGAACTTTCACACTCAAGTGACTTCTGATGAGTTCTCCTCAGTATGGTTCCTCACAGCACGTCAAGTTAATAGTGTGTTGGTCCCACAGGTGGGATTTCATTTAAGAAACTCTGGACTAAATTTTGTAAGCCTCTTAACTTTGGGAACATCTGGAAAGCAAAAGAGAAAGATGTTTGTTCTATTTGTAGATGGCAGAAAATGCAAGAACATCAAAAAGAAAAGCCATTCATGACACAAAAACATGTGTCAGTAGTTACCATTCACCCCAGGAAAATGGGGAGTGGACAGGAGTGGCTGTGAAATGCAACTTTCATTTTTGTGTTTAATTTTCCTGGAAAGGCTGTACTTGAAAGACCTGGATGTCTAACAGCAGGGTATTGGGGACTCTGTAATCACTGTTGACTGCTGTGCTTCCCTCTGTCTCCTGCAGGTGTTCTTCTCTGTGCTCATCGGAGCGTTCTCCCTGGGCCAGGCAGCTCCCAACCTGGAGAGTGTGGCTAATGCACGTGGAGCTGCCTATGAAGTGTATCAGATTATCAGTAAGGTAAGTAGCTAAGTAGAAAAACCTTTCAACCAGACTGATTTTTTCCCTTTCCCCTGCCCCTGAGAGAGCTGGCAAAAACACCTGAAAGCCCCTAAACCATAAATGCTATAAATGCCTACCCCGAAACCTGTAATATTTCCATTCATATCAAGAAATCTGCCTCTTTATTTGTTACAATGAATGCAGGGAAACCTGGCATGTGTATCTGAGACTTATGTATGAGGTCTTTCTCTAATAGACTTGCAACCTCCCAGGGAAAGTAGTAAGGCAAGATATTATTTTTTTAAAAAATGCATGTATGTGTATGCACAATTTCAGCTTAGCTGTGTTTTTTGGGGGAGAAGGGAGTCGGTCAGGAGCCACCAATAGTGCTACTGAAAGCTATAATAATGTAAAGCTGAAATGCTGGTATTGCCATGAAAAAGGGGTTTCCACATTGCTATTATCTTGGTCTTGCTGTGTTATGCAGCACATGGATATCTGTGTATATAAAATATTTTAAATAAGTAGGACTAGAAAGTTCATGCAGAAATGGCTACGTCGTTCTCTATGTAAGTATAAAACCCTCCTGTATGGATAAATAAGGGCCATTTTTTGGCTGCAAGATAGTACAGTTAAGTTCTCCAATTACAGATTTTCTGCTATGGATTTTGTTGCATTTGAAAATGTGCTATATTTGTCAAAGCAGAATTCACAGTTAAATGTTCCCCTGCATTCAGCATCTTGCGAGTAAAACGCAGCAGCTCTACAATGGTGTTTCTCCAGTGTAAAACAGCATCTAGGAAAGTAAAAGAGAGAACAATACATCCAGCTGAAATAGCAGTTCCAAAAGTGTAATAACCAGCAATATATTTTAAAAACCTCTTTCCAGAAACGGCTCATAGATAGCAGTTCTAAGGAAGGCTACAAACCAGACAAGCTCATAGGAGAAATTGAATTCAGAAACATCCATTTCAGTTACCCATCCAGACCTGATGTTCAAGTAAGCATTCATTTTGGATTAATCTACTGTACTGAAATTCTGAAGCCTATGTCAGTATTATTTTTCTAATGTTGTTGTTGTTGTTAAAAGTGAAATGCATTTCGATCTTGGGAGATTGTGCACCACTGGAGAAAAAAATAAAAGTCAAAGCTCTAGATCTACTGCTACTGGCTAGCTGCTCACCAATCTCTTGTGCTGGACAAAGCTAAGAAGAATTTGTTGCTCCTAGTCTTAATTTGTGTGAACAAGAGCTCTGATAAACCAAATAAGATTTTTCGAGATCTGTCATTAAAACTTCCAGACCTTACACAGTTAAACCAGGAAGCTGCTCTTTCCAGTCATTTGCTTGTTCTGAGTTGCTGTGATACCCCAAGTGAAAAATGACCTCTGAGAGAGGCTTTACAACAATATGCCATCAAATGAACTGAAACATATCTTCCTAAATGTACGTTTGGAAATCAAATGTTATTTTGGGCAGATGCTAAAATTGCTTTTCAATAAATAGATGTCCCTGTTCTTTGCCAGTTGAACTTCTCTTCATAACTGTGTTGTGCAGTGCTGTGTACATTGTGTCATGGTGATCCAGTTTTGTGGTGGTAAAGTTGGTTTGACCTCTCTAACATATTCAACAGTTTATAATCTTTTGAAGACATTGACAAAGGTGAAAGGAAAAGGGATTTACTGCTGTTGTTACTTGATGAAGAAAGGGTAGAAACAGAGGTTTCAAATGTCAACAATGAAAAGCTGTACATGCCAATTAAGGGATGAGAATGGGGAAGTTCATATCACTGTGGCTATTTCTTCAGCTGGCTCTTCCCAGCTCAGTCATCTGAGGTCTATCCCATCTGTTTCCAGGACTCTGGGGCTGCTGGAGGATGGACCCAGAGCTAGGCTTTCTGCCAAACCGAAGTCAGTGCAATGCATCTTGTTTCACTCTTGGCTCAAAAATCGGAAGTCACAGAGCAGACTCTTCATCTTTCTTCCTAAAAATGCTCTTCAGGCCAATGAGCTGTGTTATGGGTCTGCAAGGCAAATGGGAGGGAAATAACAAATATTTTCTTGTCCTTCCCATATCAACTGAGTCAGCAGCTCTCCCTACTAAGAGTATCAATGTTATTTAATAGAGCCGAAAGGAATCAGCAAAGACATGCAGAAGTTATCCACAATCTGTCAAGCAGTTGATGGCACACAGTGTAATCTTCCCCAGTCTAGGCTAAACCAAATCAGAGAGATCTGTGGAGTCCAGTTCTTGTCAGTTTTAATCTCCACAGCACCTTACCTGATAAACTGAGTTAGAAATAGCCTATGAGGTGTTTGAGACTACTTGCGTCTGGAGAAAGGATGATATCCAGAATATAGTTCTTGCTTGATAATGCAGGCCCCAGGATATCAGCTTCTTGGAGATACAAACCCTGCTGGATGTAACACAGGGAAAGGAGAGCAATATATTGCAACTATTTTAATCTCTCATTGCAAAAATATGTGTAGGCAAAATTATAAATCAGCCTGGTATAAACAAGAAGAGTTCCCATAGCAGCCAAATATTTTGGCAACTACACAGCATTACTGATATATGACATGGACGTCTTTTGAGGTAAAATGTTCCTAAATATGAAAATGGCAACAAAGATATCATTAATCTGTAACTACTTCCCAGGTTGCTGAGGCTGTTAACAATAAGGATTGGGATTTATTAAGGGCTTTCCAGCGGTTACCTTGTCAAAATAGCCATTTATATTCTAAAAATAGAAGAAAGCAGGCTTGTTTCTCAGCAATAATGTTTAGTACCTTGGAAATGTTTTTTCTCTGAACTTCATAACCAAGTGTTATGCCATTGTCTAAGCATTGGAAAACACAGGACAGCAGGAGAACCTAAGACCCCAAGCCTGCTACCAGATCACCCAAATTGGAGAAAATGAGCTATCGACTTGAGAGTACTGGGGCTGTGTCCGTATTAGTTGATTTCAGTGTGCTGGGGAATTTTCCCAGGCACTGGAATGCAATGGCCTATGCAAGGGAACTCTTAAAATGTTTCTTGGCATGAACTTGGCCTGTTTCAGTTATCAATCTTCTCAGATAATTCCCAGGCTTGGTTTGGTAGCCAGAAGGGTCCAGGGACCATTCCCAAAAGGCAGGTTGCATGTAGCTATCCTGTTTCTAAGCGTAATACACCTCACAAGCATAGAAGCAGTCTCTTTCATAGCAGTGCCCCAGAATATTCCCGGGTACAATTAACTTACTAACATTGCTGTACCTGCAGACTGTACCCCTTACTACTGCCTTGATTATTGCTACAGTTACCTTGACAGACTGTTCTCTAATCAAACTTGTTAAACTAAGATACAATTTTTTTTCCACCCCCCAGATCCTTAAAGGTCTAAACTTGAAAGTTCAAACCGGGAAAACCATTGCTCTAGTTGGTGCCAGCGGCTGTGGAAAAAGCACTACCGTTCAGTTGCTGCAGAGATTCTATGATCCTGTCCAGGGAGAAGTGAGTGACTGCAAGTGAACTGTAAAACCTGAGACCTATTTGGATGAGCATGGGTGTCCCATGTTGACTGAACCTTGGGTTTTCATTTTGTTTTGTTTAATTCAAGCATATCTCTGTATAGTTCAGCATTTCCCCAATCTAATGATGGCTTGACTTCATTATTTTTCTTCTCCTTGCAGTGCTATACCAGAAGTAATAAATATCACAAATCTTCAAATAGATGCGAAATCTGAATTTAAAACTAGTTTCATCAACAATTGGATTTTAAGATTCTGTAAACTTTCTGAAGCAAAATGTGTTCTGCTGTATTTTGCTTCCTTTTCATTGAACGTAAACTAAAACCTGGAGAGAGTTTTCCTGGTTTTAAATGGTTATTTTCTTGGCTCATTTTTCCCTGTCTGCTAACCCACAGCAAAAGTTTCCATCATTACACGTTGTACATCTGCTCTACCACTAAACACTACATCTAGTTAGTAAATGGTAAATGCCTCTCATAAGAAACTTCTAAAGGAAAAAGCAGAAAAATAAGCAATATTTTTTTTAAGGAAAATGTTCTTTTTATACTTAATATTTGAAGAATGCTACTTAGTGGTTACTGCTAGTTGGAACTAGGTAAGCATTTCAAACATTAAATGCTGAACTATTGCTACATAATGTATCAAGGCAGCTGTCTATTATCAACACAGTTGTTTCTCAAACTTTAGCGCTTCTGTGGCTGTTCATTCCTGCCCCCATGCCTCAGTGTGCTGTTCCTCCACTGTGCTAATGTCAGTGTTCAAAGGACCATGTTGTAAATGGTACAGGTTAAAAATAACTTTTCCTTCATTTTCAGTCAGCTTGGATTATTTCCTTGATCTGGTGTAAAGCACAGCCACAGAGGCAATTGTGTAGCCACAACTGTGAGGGCAGCAAACTGGCACAGGGACATGAGAAAAGACTGAAAAATATGTGGGAAAGCTGGAAAACTTCAGGCCAGTTTGGACAGCATGGTTATTGGGGTGGGGAAGGGGGGAGGCGGAGGGGAGGTCTAACAACAAAGAAAACCCGTGATGTCTTCTCTGTTTGTTCTGCTCCTTGCCATTTTCCAGCTTGTGCAGTGGATGGAAAAACTACTCTTGTAACTTCTCCCCCAGCATAGTTTTCTACTAAAGACAAGATTTTTTTTTTTTGTCCTTGTGGCTGATAATTAAATCAAGTAATAGTAATTAATTATTTATTATGTACAGAATAGGTATCTTCAACTTCTTTGACATATGCTTTCCTTCTCAGATTACCTTAGACGGTCGTGATATTCGGACACTTAACGTAAAGTGGCTACGAGAAAATATTGGTATTGTGAGCCAGGAGCCTGTTTTGTTTGCAACAACAATAGCTGAGAACATTCGCTATGGCCGAGAAGATATTTCTGATGCTGAAATTGAGCAAGCAGCCAAGGAAGCCAATGCTTTTGACTTTATATCTAGACTGCCTGATGTGAGTTCGTGAACTGCTTTTGAGTGTAAGAAATTTAGGCCAGTGTCCTGTTTCTGAGAGGGAGAGCATGGGAATTCAAGCTGTGGTATAACTTCCCAAAATGCTCTTAAAGCCTCCAGTAGCTTTCAGTTCAGGGACTTTCTGGAATAGATATTGCGCCTTTGTTTCTTTGCCCTCAAAGGATTCGTGTCTAAGTCTGGAAAAAATGTCAGTGCCTTAACTTGGGAGCAGGGAAGCTTCACACCTTTCCTACCTGTCTCACAAGGCATGGGAAGAGCCAGGCTTTTAAAGAGAAGATCCCAAAATCCTTTATTGGGAGCTGTCAGCACATTCCATAGGAAGTGCGAAGTAGAAGTAAATGGGTATGATCTGAAGCAAGGCCATTTTTAACAGCTGGGAGCTTGAGCACTCCCTCTGCCTGAGATTCACAGCTTTAAGCCCTCTCCTAGCAGTAAATGCCTTAGTTCTTTCAGGATGGGAGTGGGAAGTGAGATCAGTCATTCAAAATGCATCCTCTGGAATGGATGATATGTCCTTCCTTTTGGTCCTGCAGTTAAAAAGATGTGGATAAGTGTCCACCTGGGATTTGATTTCAAATTCTTGTACTACCTCAGAGAGCTCGATGCCCGTCTCTCCAGCATGTGCCAATTCTAGTGTGTCGGTCTGCTCCAAGGTTCCTTCTTCTCAGGAGGAGTCATGTGATGGTATTTACTCTTAAACAGCTATATAATAAAAGGCTACTGTGGACTTCGAGACCTGCCACTTTGGAGTCAGTGACACAATCAGTAGGGGCCGAGCCATGGCTCCAAGGTGGTGTCTCGTATTTGGAGGAGGCATTGTTAGAGGTCCAGGTGGGTCCGTATGATCCCAACCCTATCAGAAAGGTAGGCAGTTCTCAGAAAATGAAGAGATGCCTTTTATGGGCTTGCCTTGAGAAAACTCAGGGTTTGGAGCACTCTCTGAGCAAGTAGTAAAGATCAAGACTTTAAAGATCCAAAATTTCAAAGTTAGGCATGTGAAGTATGTCATGAGGGTAGGAGGGCTTTGCAAAGGGCTAGATGGATTGGGTGTCATTGCATGTTTGCTCTGCCCATGCTTAAGTCAGCCAGATAAAGCTACTTCTTGTCTAGAAGCTGAATACTTTTGATTGCACAGAGAAGTAAGGAGTTCATTTGAGACATTCCACAACTTCTGTTTTGTTTTCTACTTCCTCAGAAATTTAACACCATGGTAGGGGAAAGAGGAGCTCAGTTGAGTGGAGGACAGAAGCAGCGAATAGCTATTGCCCGTGCCCTGGCAAGAAATCCCAAGATTCTTCTTCTGGATGAAGCTACATCTGCACTAGATACTCAGAGTGAATCCATAGTGCAAGCGGCTCTCGATAAGGTAGGAGTCATGTTATTGAAGGTGCACGAAGAGGCACAACAAGACTTAAGAAAAATTAACGTACAATTTTCACTGCAGATTTCCCCAGGAAGAACCCTGGAAAATAAAATTTGGATGGATGTTTCAATTTCAGGGTTTTAACAGGGAGTTTGAAAGATCAAAATTTTACTTAGGAAAAATGTCTATTGGGTTTTTTAACAATATTGGTAATTACAAAGACACTTACAGTCGTGTGTAACTCAAGTCTCCTGCACTCCCTTTCGCAAATCACTATTGTTCATTTGCTGGTGAAATATAGATGGCATCTTATAAAGGCAGGGAATGAGGGATGAATGGCCTTTTTCAGATAGATTAATAGAAATGTGTAGTATAACATTCCTAGTACTCGTTCTTCATTGAACAGTGGCTTCATAATTTTCAGAAAGCTCTTGGGGTTTAGTAGTTCTTTTTCTTTGCAGAGACTGAGTGCAAATCAGATCCTGCACAGAACAAAAAGCAGAGGCAGTTACAAATATTGAGTGTCTGCCCCTTCTGGCTTTTGTCAGCCCCACAGCTCCAGGGTGGGCACTACTGCAGAGCAGAGCTGTCGGAGCTCGTACCTGTGGCTGTCCCACCAGCTCACCGTCCCTTCCTTACAGCCCTCCTTTGTCAGCAGTTTCCACCAAGATGTAGTGGAACCTGGAGACTTCAATTAAGAAAGAACTTATGGTTGGGCTGAAATGTTACTTCATTTATCTAATATTTATTTTAATGTATTTTTTAAAGCTAAGTGAAAAATCCTGCCTTTCACTAGTTAGGAATAGAGATATGAGTTACAAGTTGGGCTCAAGGGAAATATAGAATTTACTACCTTCGTTGCCAATCAGTTTAAATCTGAGGTAAAATGTAGCTGTTGGTTCTATTCACACAACTATACTGATATTGAGGTAACACGCGGATGCAGAAATAATATTCATCTAACCTAATTTGTATATAATTGATGCTATTGCTGCAAAGTTAAGCTCTAAAATATTGCTGCTTCAGCCATGATTTAGCTTTCTTTCTGCATGTTCTTTAACTCCATGATTGAATATTAACCTTTTCCAGAAGCTTGGCTTCATTTAGTGCATAACATAGAGGGAGATCACTCAGTTAAGGGGGCTGTTCCATATACTCTTCTTCATCCTTCAGCATGTTCCCAGAACACACCAAAATGGGCCCTGAATCAGAACTTCTTCATCTTTTCACAGCTTTTTGATGTCCATCAATGTAGTCCCCAAATGGGATTTACAATTTTCTTCTCAACTTCCCTGAGTGGAATAAGTGGTGCTAATATCGTTCATTATTTTCATAGCTGAGGAGCAGGATATTAACTTCAGAAGTACAGGTAGTTTCTGAGCAGTCATATGCAGATGCTTGTAGTCTTCTGTTTTTCAGATAACTTTGCATCTCTTAGAGCATTTTGCTTGTTCTGGAGCTGCAGTGGTGAAGGCTCCGCACCTCTGCTCATTAGAGCACAGGCATGAAAACTGCACCGAGACAGACCACCTGTGATGGGGTTTGAGTGACTCACATCAGATCTATGAACACTTGGTGGCAGGTGTAAGGGAAGAATCCAAATCTCCGTGGAAGCATTCGTCTAGTGGAACTGTCCTCATCTTCTCCACACCCTTGTTCCTGTGCCCAAACGCTGTACAACTTCTGTAGCAAGCAAATTCCATCAGGATCTTTGACTGCAGAACGTCTTTGTTGCCTGAGGTCCCCTTGGACTTCTCCTTCTGCTTCCAAGCCACCGTCTGCTCCAGGCATCGGCGAGGAGGGAAGCTGCTCTCTCCAGCAGCCGGAAGCTGGCGTGGGCTCGTTTGCTGCACAAGGACTGCGTGTGGGAGCTGGGGAGGCATCGAGCATGCAACCTGCAGACAGGGGCTTCGCCGGCTCTCACTGCCAAATCCCAGCAGGCCCCCACGGAGAATGTATTAGTTGACAACTTCAGTTGCAGCTTGTTTCAAAAGTCCGGGAGAGAGCTTTAGGGAGTGACTAAAAGCTGTTTCTGAGCCCAGATGTGCTCCACACTTCTAGGCTTTCCTGCTAAGCCTTGTCAGAAGTCATGTTAATGTTATACTTCCAAAAATATGTATGGACAGTATATAAAGAAAATATCCTCTCTTTATATATGAGCTATCATAGCTTTATTTTGAGAGGGATCTAACTACGCTCACTGCATTTCCCTCCCACACGTGCATACACATGGAAACCTTTTATGGACAACTTCAGCTCAAATAGTTCAAGTTTGGTAAAAAGTCAAATAACCTTAACTGTAACCTTAACTGTAACCTTTAATACCTGCATTGCCTGTCTAATAAGGTTAATGTGGTATTCTCTGCCTGAATTAGGGAAGTGAATGTGTCCTGCTTCACATTCTGACTGATAAACAA
>Ga0065711_1050603_pt1 | contig 10755 bp, 8 predicted proteins | sample Hoacrofraction12_FD_59098 | JGI IMG/M metagenome (GOLD analysis project Ga0065711, IMG submission 59098) | Hoatzin crop microbial communities from Cojedes, Venezuela - Epithelial fraction 12 v2 (version 2) | ecosystem: Host-associated > Birds > Digestive system > Esophagus > Crop | place... | reverse complement strand
TCATTCCTTTGTTTATACCACCGTTTGTCCTCTAGATGCCCTTGCGGCCTTATGCTAAGGCTCTGCGGCCTTATGCTAAGGCTTCATGGCCTCATAGAGAAAATGCTGGATTGCTCACATTTCCCCAGTTCTTTAATGCTTCATCCTCCACAAAACTGAATGGAGCTCAGCATTCAAATAAAAGCATTTTTCAGGGAAAAAGAGTCTTTCCTGAAAGCAGTGAGCTCAGTGAAGCAGGTGAGCATGACTACAGGAGTCTGCAGTTACCCAGTTTGTTGCAATTCTGTGAAAGTGAACAGTACTTACCCTGCTGTCCTTTAGCCTATGCTCACTGACTTGGAGTATTAACAAATGAGCAGTGCCCTCTTCATGTACAGGATCAGAAATAAATGCTGTCAAAAGCATGGATGGTCACATTTCTGTCTGGAAATTCTCACTAACAGGTGCCCCAAAGGGCAGGCGTCTGAGCTCAGCAACCTTTCTGTAACGTCGCAACTGGTGGGTGAGTTAGATCATTGTGATCTCACAGACAGCTTTTAATATGGCTTTATAATATGTCACCGTGCAGAGTTAAAGAAGGAAATTAATTAGAAAGGGAATTACTTGTAGCCATTCTATTGCAACACTTCTTCTGAGAAGCTAACCTGACTTTATAAAAACCTGGTGACATTTCAGATCTAGGAAAAACTCTGCTCACCAGTGCAAGTATTAGTGCATGGTTAGAGAAGGTCAGTGTTTCTCTGAGGGATAAATATGAAAGATGAATTACTTACGTCCAGCTAGACAGGCTTGATGAGGTGCAGATATGCTCAGAGATGCCTTTCTCTGTCCCATACCTCTGCTGGGGTAAAGTAAAGGAACTGCTCTTGAAATAAATTCAAAGAAAAGGAAGCAGGAAGTCCTCACAAAAAACAACATAGTTTGTGGTTGGGGATGTGTTTTGGCAGTGTAGTAAGCTTTAGACTTCTTTACAGCTTTTTGTTTGGTTATAGATAAGTAGGTGGTACAATGCAGCTTAATGGAGACACTGTTATGATTTTCTGCCTTTTTTTTTTGGTGTGTGTTTTTACCTGTTTGTTTTCATCTGTGTTGTTTTTTTCCCCCTGTTGACATGAAATTAATTTTTTTGAGCTGCAGGTCAAGCTGTTATTTGTTTATTAGTTTGATAAGCGTGAAAAATTTCTGAATCTTTCTTTTGTCTGTCTTTTCAGATATTTCAGGTTTGCATATTCTTTCCATGACTAACGTTTGTGTGGCTGCAGTGAAACCACCTGCGTAGGCTGTGGCTGAGTTGTGCCTGTCTGGGGACCTGGGGACCTTGTCTGTTCCTCTCCAGCCTGGTGTCAGGATCCAGCAGTCCTTGCCAATAAACCAGTCTGATACTTTGAAGACTTCTCAAAATGTAAGACAAGAGTATCTCTGACCAATTGCTGTGTCATCTGTGATGCTCTCTTCATAGGGGTCTGTCTGTTGTGCCTTAGCTAGTGATGGATTCAGTTGTCAGAGAGAAATTCCCAGCATCAATCATCAGAGAGAATTTCCCAGCAGAATTCCTCTGTTTCCAGAACAGAAGAACATAAATGAGGGTGAATTAAGAAATCTCTCTGAGACATTCTTTTCCCCTTCCAGTCACAGGCACTTCTCCCAGCAGCCCGCCTCTGTGCTTCTAAGTGCTATTAGTCTGCTCAAAACTCAGGAGGAGAAACAGCCCAAAATGTTCTGTGTCAAAGCGAAGGTAACTATGACTCCACCCTTCCACCTAGCAGACGCTAATCATTTCTGAAAAATGCAATAATATTGCCAGAACAGTAATGAACCTTATTATGGTGCTAATATATTAGGTAGATCCAACATTTTACCGAGATGAAATCTTTCAAACTTGCCTTATAACTCAGACTTCAATAGCTTCACTGCAAAAATATTAAACTAGCTTGACAGCTACTACTTTCTCGTATGTCAAAGGTTTACCTGTTTTGGTATAAACACTTAATTTGGGGAAAGTAGATTATAAAGTTATTGTGGATATAAGATGAAAATGGTAGGGACAGAGTGAATTTATGTTAGATAAGATATAGATAATTTATGTGATTATTGTATCCTTAAGTCAGTTGCAGATAAAATATTGTCTTGTTGAAACATAAGCAAAGATGCAGCTGCGAAAAGCAGGCATTTCTGTGTAGAAGAGATAAGCCAATTTTACATGAAGAAATAAAATATCTGATGTGTCAGACTGAAGATAAATTATTCATACCGGGGAAGAAAATAAAAAATATTTATATGTTGTTAAATCCTCAGGGAGCATTACTTTAAAGTCTTCACATTACCTTTGTTTTCTTTTGAGAGTCTAATTGCAATCTTTGTTTCCCCTTTGGTGAAAAGAGAACAAATAATTAGCAATTGATTTCAAGAACCTCAGAGGTCTCTCTGGAGCAGCCTGCTCTGAGAAACTTCCATGCTTTATTTCAGTGGATGTTTTGCCTCTGACCAGCGGTACAGAGCAGCACAGATTGGTGGTACACGGTTTCAGTCCCACAGCCTCGCTCCTTTCCATCGTATAAAAGGTTCTGGGGGCCTTCCCCTTTTTTAAGCTTCACTAGACTTCCCCCCTGAGAAAAACTGGTTTTCAGAGTGCAATTTCCCTGACACACACTTCCTAAAAGTAGCAAATTCCCATTTTAAATGTATTCTGTAAACTAGGAAAAATTTGGAAACTTTGACTACAGTTATGCAAAAGTAATGCTGTAGGGGTTGTTCCTGCTCCTGCCATGACAGACTGTGCTGACAAGTGAAAATGCGAGGAGTTAGTGCTTCCCGAATGCATGGTAATGGTAATTCATGGTACTGTTCTCTTTCCCTTCTCTGTTCTCAGTCTTCATCTCTCCTAGTGGTGATAATTCCTCTCACTTTCTTAAAAGCATTGAAGATACCTTATCTCCCATGTTCTTCTATCTCTGTCTGGCAAAATACATTTATATTAATTTTCACACGTGGACTTTTGCAGGAGAGGTTTGCTGCACGCAGGTTCCAATACGGGAGGACACTGCTCTCGGAGGTGAATGCAGCAGAGTTATTAAGCAGCCCAAAAGCAGTGACTGCACCTCGCTGGGCTGTGAGGTTAGTGATTTAAACTCGGCCAGTCGTTTCCTCTATCTTTTCTGTTGCCAAACCCTAAGCAGGGTCAAGTACTGCCTCCATGCCAGACTGTCATGAGCAGTATTTCAGATAAATTAGCATATCAGTCCTACAACAAACAGCAGCAGGCTTAGCACCGATTATCCCCATGAGTCTTGCAAGCAGTGGCTGGTGTGGTGAAGAACATGTGAGCCCTCCCAGCTGCTTGGGAAACTGGGAAGGGATTCTGTTGCAGGAAAAGCGGAATTTCAGCTTGTGTAGATTGGAACAACTGTGGCTGCTTTGATCATTGGTCTTGGAGAGATATCAGCCAATTCTGGCAAGATGTGTTCAAGGTGACCCATTTCTGGGGAGCACCTCTGGCAATGTAAACTGCTGTTGTATTTAGTTTTGCAATTGTTTTTAGTAGTTCACACCGATTTTCTGGATACGAAAGGCTGCATGCCTGCTGTCAATATGTTGGGGATTTATGTGGAAGCTGTAGGTTCTCTGCTTATCACCCTGCATGAAGTGAAGGTATCATACCTACATAAATGGAATCTATGCACTGATCTGATTATTGTATTTTTGGAGTTGTAAATATCCAGATGACATAAGTATGACAGTAACTAATACTATGTGTTTAGTTGACAGCTATAACTGTTTATTGTTTTTTTAAATCTCTTTCCCAGAAACTGTACATTGTTTTCAGAGAAGATTTGTATTTACTTTAAGAAGTATACCATTGCTTAAACGTAATCAAAAAAGTTGGACATTTTTCCTTTGACAATATTCCGGTAGCCACAGATCTGCTGAAACAGTATACTGGACAGTGAACTCTTCTAATGGGCAAAGACTAAAACTTTATTTAACTAGTTAAATCTCACTAGCAATAGGAACATTTAATATGCCATGATAATATTGAATTACTCCACACAGACCCAACTTCTGTTTTCAAGAATCTCTTACATTTTGACCATCTGATCATTGTACCACAGTCAACAGTTTTTATTTTTAGGGCATTTCTTTTGATGTCTAATAAGTTTGTTCAATGCAGCATGGATATGTTCTTTCTTACTTGAAAGGGTGAATGAAAATGCAACTGGGGGGCAAAATGTTTTCAGCGGTATCCTTTAAATTACCTCTTTGTAAAAATATGTGTCAAAGTAGGATAGAGGGGCTGAAATTACAGGTTGATATTGATTGCAACTTTTTTCCCAAATTAAACAAGTTCAAATATGCTCTGAATGCATAATGCCCTTAGAATGTCTAAGGATGGGCATTATATATGTATACCTATAACCAGTTTTAAGGAGAGCAAGTTCAGATAATACACACCTGAAAAAATGTGAGGGTAGTGTGGAAAGGAATCTTCCAGTGAAGCACAGAATATTAATAAGCAGCAGTTCTAGCAGCCAGTTGCTATTGGGATCATACATGCAAATGCTGCACATCTGTTAAACAGCACAAGAAACCTGTTTTCTGGGGAAAAAATTTCAATTAAAACCAAATCCAGGAATGCCTGCAAATGTCACTATTATTGATTTATTTTTGTTAGCTGTTTTCAAACATTTGAAAAGTTAGAGGAGGAAGGGATATTGCCTGAAGGATTTGACTGCTACTGGGACTTTGAGGGTCAATGACGTCCCCTCAGACTGTGTGACACCTGTAAGGAATGTCAAGCGCTCTTCTGTTTTCATAAGTTGCTGCTGGTGGTAAAGTAGGAATGATAATCTCTCGAGAGAAATGTTATATAGATGTCTGCTCTGTAATTTATTCTGAATTGCCTTTTCTTAGTAAAATAATAATTTGAAGTTTGGAAGGAAAGTTATTATGGGAAAAAAAGACTTCACACTTAAACCCCAAGTTTTCCCAGCGTCCTGGCAGAAATGCCATCTGTACATATGAAAATGTTGTTATAAGCTAAATGAGTTTGCTGTGCATCTGTTGACAAATGCACAGAAACTCCTGCCCTTTTTTTCTCATCTCCCAGTGATGACTGAAACACTGCTGATTGTAATTGCAATACTCCTTGAATTTCTGTTGAATTTATTGCTAGCCACAGATGATCAAACAACCTGATCCTGCCCATACCTTCCGCTCTGTAAGGACCTTCACTGTCTGGACCTGGCAGTGATCATTCATGCATTTGTCACCTCCAGTTGCACTACTGGATTTCTATAGGAAAAGGGTGCCTTTTGTCCACTGGTACCAAACATAATTGCCTGACTCTTCCAACACTCAGTCTTCCAAGAATATATTGCTGCTGTATTCACAGTCCTGCATTATGTCCTGGCCAGCTTCCAATGCCAGTTTAAGATCTTGGTCCTAACCTTTAACAAAATTATTAACTTGAGGCCAAGCTAGCTTGAATAGAAACAAATTTAAGCTATGAACCTTCTCAATGCTTGTGTGCCTTGAAAGATGCAGGCTACACACCCCATAAGTAAAGAATGTGAGAGTATAATTTCACAAGGTAATGGCATCAGCCAAGAAGGCTGATTCCTGTCTAGTAATTTAAATCTCTGTGCTTTGGCTCACCATCTAGCAAGTGACGGGTTATTTCTCAAGCAGATCATTTCAGTGGTAGGGTTTAGACTGTGAATCCACAAGCCACTGCAGTGGTTCAGATGGGAGGATGGTAAACTGTGCAAGCAGGCCATGGGAGGTAAAATCAAGAACTTCTTATGCCAGGTTTGCCACCAAAGCAATTGCTTCCTGAATTACATCCTTGAAGTTGAAAATAAAGTTGTCTGGAATTGCCTGTCAACAAATGTTGCCAAATATTTCTGACACGTAAAATGGAAGTGCTGTGGGGTTGTTTTTAAGCCTGAGTGCCTGCCAAGTATTCTCGTCTCTCCAAAACTCCCAGTTACAGGCTGGTATCTTTGGCAGAGTTTTGAGAAGCGTTGGTAATGTGCATAAATTTGCTACCATTGTTGTTTTTACCCAAAAAGGTGCCTGAATATTCTTGGGATGGCTTGAAAGATAAGCCAGTGTTGCAATGGTTACATGGCACTTGAAATTAGAGTGTGAGTTATAGTTTCACTGTGAATTCCATTCAAAATTGGATGTTCTTTCTAAGTATTTTTTTATTTAACAAATTCACCATGAAGCTATGAAACGGATGGCATTTCCAAGGCTGGTTGGAAGACATTATCAAAATTGATCAGTCCTATCACTATGTGTTACCTACAGCCCTATGTACAAATTTGAAGAGAGAACGAAATCAGTCTGGTGTTAAAAATTAGTAGTAACTGTAATAAAAAGGTAGCATATACTGAAATTTTCCAAATCTCAGTCTTGGGAAGAATATTCACTTTTAAATAGCTGTAGTTGCTCAAACTATTTACAGAAAATATACTAGCCGTAAATACAGATTGTGTAAGGTGGTCAATGATACAAGAATGTAGTAATTATTTGTGGAATAACAAACAAGATGACTGAAATAACTTTGCCAATTTAGGAAAAAGCTGCTATCACAGCTACTTGAATCAAACCTTATTCTTTGAACTGCAATTTTTGGCACATAGAAATCAGTGAAAAATCCCAGTTACATAATCTAGATCGACCATTTAAAATCACAATTTGGTACAGAGTTGTGTGTGTTTGCTAAAAGCAAACTAGATAATTATTTTCCAAGGGCAGGCCTGGTGTATGAGGTTAACACAAGAAAAAATAAAGCTGATTTTGTCCTCCTACCATTTATATTCAAGGGTTTTTTCATTGAGAGCCACACGTAGATGTCACTTGAGTCAAAGTTTCTAAGTATGCATTTATTCAGTATAATGAAATTTGTGTTTACACAAAACTCAGTTTTATCAGTAAAAGATGGCATTTGTTTTTACCACATGGTTTTATGATAGACTTTGAATTTTGAAGATATTTACTGTAGTTGCAGTGTAATTAGTTTAGTAATGGCCCACAGATGAATGGCAGCAAGGTATTTCCTTTGCCTAGGTGTACAACATGGACCTGTTTTCAGAGGTGAATTATCTTGTTTCACAACAGAGAGAAGAACCCAATGGCTCTTGTTGCAACTTTGAATTCAGGCTCAGGGAAAAGAAGCATTCATTGAAAATGTTTTAAACATAACATGTTACAGTGTTTTTTGGAGCATGTAGTAAATTCAACACATGGAAATGTGGAATGGATCTATTTTTAAAAAGTCTTACAAGGTGTGGTATAAAGTAATTCCCACATGCCAGCTAACTAGAGCAGGTTTTTGAAAGTAGCAGATTTGCCCAGCCTGTGACAACCTCAAGGTGTTGTTTCAGAATAGTTTGCCTTGTCTATCATCACAATATTGCAGTTTTAATTACCTTGTAGCATTTCTTAGGAGCTCATTCAAGTTGTAGTTATCTTTTCCTTTGGTGGCGCTGCCAGTACTAGCTGCCCATGCATTATGCCAGCACTCACACAGGGCAGCCCATGTGACACGTAAAGCTCAGCTTGCGCTCTGTGGACTGCCTGTGAGAGGTCTGGAAAAGGGTGATGGAAAATTAATTGCTCCTCAGCTACTTATGTATGCCAGATTTCCAAAGGGCTACAGTTCTGAAGAATGTATGGGGCTTTCTCATTCCCAGAGGGTTGAAAGCTCCTCTTTGGTCAGAACAAAGCAAAATTTTTGTGATTTAAGTGACAAGAAGAAAAAGACAAAAAGGGATACCCAGCCAACCTACCATTTGCTGTTTGACATGCTGTTTATTGATGTTTTATACCTCAGCTAAATGAGTCATGGCTTTAAATAAGAAAAGAACAGAACTGACAAATGACAGATGTGAGGTTCTCTCTAGAGTTATCTTTCCTGCAAAGACCCAACAAAACAATGTCTGAGAGAGAAGCTGATAGCTCTTGCCGAACACCCTGAGAACACCTGAGAAGGCGAGAAGCTAGTTTAAGCTGGGAATGTGGACGAGGAGGAGGTGAAATGGGGATCACTTTCTCCTGGAACATGCCTTAGGTATCCGGTTAACCTGGGTGTTTCAGGCTTTCAGCTTGTGTCTGGAACAATGTTTCCAGTGAACTATCTTAAAACGGAAGAGAGTTCCAGTCAAGGGTTCTGTCAAATCTTGGGAGATGGCAAGAAATAAAAACATGTTAAAACTTTTCTGCGATGCTCTTCTATAGCAGTATGCCTAAGCAAGGGCAATCTCTGGAGTTAGCAGAGTCTTGTAAAGCTACGAAAAGACAGATATCCCCTTCTCAAATGAAATCTCAAAATATGACAGTTTGTTCTCTGAAGGTCTCTAATGTTATCAAATGTTAAATGCTGAGTGTCTGATTGTCGTGGTACATATTTTGCCTCTGAATTAAAATAAAACATAATAGAGTCATCTGGAAAGTACATTTTTTGTTTTTGCATGGAAATGATAAGAAAAGTTTCTTAATGATACTTTGCCAAAGGCAAAAAGATAAGAATAAATAATGAGGACTGATATAAACACCCCCATCAGTGCTATGTGCACTGATTTAAAGCAACAGGCAAGCAATCATGTTTTAATAACTGAATTTACTTTCCTTTTGATTAATACTTCGTTGTTTTTCAAAGAAAGGCTGGCCTGTGCTTAATTACGACTATGTGGTAAGATGATGTGCAACGAAGTTTGGTCTTTAGAATCAATTCAATATGTTTCGTTTTGACAGCTATCAAAAAACTCCATTATAAATTCCTCAGCCAGTGACTTTCCTCATTCAATGGTTTTCCTTCTTTACAATGTTGGTGCTAAATACGCAATTCTAAAAGTTCTAAGCTATGTTTAAAAGATGTAATTATTTCAAATGTAATTTTAGGGTGAAAATGTATTAAGGAAAAACTATTTAAGTTGTAGATTTTTTTTATCAAAAGCAATGACTTACATTCCTCCTGATAAGCAGAAACCAGTGCAGGTTAAAAAAGAATTTTCTTTTTCAGTTGTGCACTGAAATAGCTTGGCTGTCATTAACTTGAGGATATCGAAGTCAGAGCAATTAGAAAATGACATTTTCATCTTGAATGCAGGCAAAGTTCAGCTGTATCATATAGAATCAGTGATAACTGAAAATGGTACTTCCATGTCCAGTAAAAACTTCCTGCTCCCACTCTCCTCTGTCCCATGTTCCTTTAACCCTGCCTGTCCTACCAGCATGAGGAGAGGCAAGTTTCTGCCACTTGTGAACATAATTCATAAATGAGTCCTCCGGCAGAGGACTTGCACTCTGCCTGAGACTTGGACTGTTTACCAGACTGCAACTCAGCTGGAGCCTGCACTAGAGAAAAGATTACTGCAGGCATCCTGATTTTCCTTCGGTCTTCTTCAAGCCTCGGTTTTTCTGGTTAATGTATCTTACTGGTCTGTTTTTCATTAGCAGATCAGAAGCCATTTTCACAGCAATGGCACCACCATAGGCATCGCCCATCATACAGCTGCTTCCCCATTCGGCACGCCAGGGTCTCAGGCTGAAGCAGCAGCTGATGTCAGGTAGGCTGAGTGGCGACACAGAAGGAACACCTCCCACTTGAACGTAGTTGTGCCTTAAGGCTTTTTTTTTTTTCAGTTAGTGACTCTCACAGGAAGTGGAAGACTTTTTATAATTCCCGGTTTGGCTTAATTTTTACTTTTCTGTGGACAAAAGTCATGGGAGAGCAATTTCCAAAGCTTGTCAAGTCTTGTCAGCCTGGAACCTGGAGTTAGCAATGAGTGAAAATCTGAATGACCAGGATTTGGCAGCTTGCTGGAGCTGTGAATGACAAGGCATGAGGTTTACTAATGACCATCTCTATTTTCTCACCTACGTCAAGTTATTAGTTTTTTTTGTTGAGGCATTTAATATTTCAGCACAATGGACTTAACGATAACCTAGGAAACTAAATGCCATTTGTCTTCTCAGAACTGTGATTTTAATATTTTATGCTATTGTCAGCTTGAAAATTAAAAATATAACCAGGCAAATTCTTCAGCAAAAGGGCAAGCTATATAAATAATGTAACTGCAGTCAGGTGTTGCAGTTCTGACAAATACAGGCAAACAAGGAACAGATTCAGATGACAGAGTAAATCTGAACATATAGGAGCACAGGACTGCAAGCAAATAGGACATACTGATCTTGATTTTGCAGCATGCCTGTGATATTGTATCTGCTACATCATGCAATCCCTTACATAAACTAATCTGTCTCTGCTTTTAAAGGCTTCTATCCTCTGCTCTTGTTGGGAAGTTGTTCAGGAACCTCACTCTGAGAAGTTTTGTAAGAAGCAGAAGATGGCCATAGTGCATGAGATGATTGAAAATCCATCCAGTGTATTAGGTGTATCTGAGAATGGCTTAGGCAAGCGTCTTAATGTGGGACAAGCATACACTGGTACTTCCTCAGCTGAGTTTTCCACTGCAGCAATAGACACGTCAGGTAGCAAATTTATGCACTGCCAAATTTTTCTTTCCATCACAGAATCACAGAATGTTCGGGGTTGGAAGGGACCTCTGTGGGTCATCTAGTCCAACCCCCCCTCCCGAAGCAGGGTTGCCTACAGCAGGCTGCACAGGACCTTTTCCAGGCGGGTCTTGAATACCTCCAGAGAAGGAGACTCCACAACCTCCCTGGGCAGCCTGTTCCAGTGCTCCGTCACCCTCAGAGGGAAGAAGTTCTTCCTCATGTTCAGATGGA
>Ga0065711_1050602_pt1 | contig 10755 bp, 6 predicted proteins | sample Hoacrofraction12_FD_59098 | JGI IMG/M metagenome (GOLD analysis project Ga0065711, IMG submission 59098) | Hoatzin crop microbial communities from Cojedes, Venezuela - Epithelial fraction 12 v2 (version 2) | ecosystem: Host-associated > Birds > Digestive system > Esophagus > Crop | place... | reverse complement strand
GGGTGTTACTTTCCCAGCCTGCAGGTTGCTCCTGCACTGGTTTTCCTCAGGACTGATCATCCTTCCCACAGACCAATTAGCACTCCCACCATCTATTGGATGGAATCTCTTCATCGCCGCATGCAGAGGGGCTCCCCCTTAACCATCGCGCTGCAGAACTGCAGTGTGCAGCGTGGTAACGAATGCACCCATGGGACAGCATCAGAACATCTGTTCTCCAGAGGTTTGTCACAACTAAATGCTCCCATGTACAAGGTTTCATCAGAACTATAAAATATCATTCAAGGGCTCATTAGGAGCAGCATCAACATAATTATAAGCGTAATATGAAAATATAAAAAGCTGGGTATTAATAGCTAGATAGGGGAGCTTGTAGTCTCTCAACCCCCAGATGTACAGAGAATGAGCCAGGAGAACGGCTGTGTGTTTGTACAAGTGTGAGGGAGGAAGACTGGGGTCAGACTCACTACAAGTGAGCAAAGCACTTTCAGAAATGCCTTTTTTTTTCCCCAGTTAAAAGGAGAAATCAGGAACCTTTCTATTTGTAAACTCTCCAAAAAACCAGAGTACATACATCCAATAACCTGAGAGATGAAGAATTCAGAGGAAGTACCCCAAATGGGAAAATAACACCATGCAGACAACACCTGGGTACTGCATGCAGGCTGAAAGAGCATTAGCTAAACAGGCAAGAGTCTGCAGAAAAATAAGGCTCCCATTTTCCAGCATTCATTAACGCCAAGTTTCTCTGAGCTCTCTGCCCCTTGATCCTAGCTAAAAGTGGGTTTTCCAGCCTGAAAAATCACATTGACAGGAGCTGCAGGTGCCTGGGTAGGTGAAGCTCAGCTCTGCAGCAACTCGTCACATACTGTGTGGTGGTTTTACAGAGAACAGTAATACCTGAAGTTGTAACAGCAACTCAGAGGGAGCAGCATAATTGATAGGCCTGAAGAGTGCAGGTAAGTAGGAGGATTGTATTTATATCCCCAGCGTGAAACCCAATGGGAACCGGGCTATTGCACACTGGCTAAAGCGCTTGAAAATTGCCACCAACTCCTTTTTGTGTCGAGTTCTTCAGAGATTTAGTTCATTCCTCCATCGAATCCCACTTAATGCCTCCACAACTCATGTTTAACCATTATCACTAGCAACCCGCTCATAAATGCTTCTTCCTTGTCAGATTCCACAAGCGGGAATCAAGGGGAGATGATACCGCTCTGCCCTAACACAAAGGAAGAGGCAACAAAGTTCCACAGTGCAGCCTATGAAATCCCAACTCTTCCACACTTTTTCACCAGCCTGGTTAACAGAAGAAATTTGATATTTTTTGCACCTTGAAATGACTAGCCTTCATAGGCTTAGGAGAATAAATTAAGGTTGAGCCAAAGTATGCCTCAGCTGCAGCGATGGGCAGATTGATTTGCTTTCCATCTGGGAGATTAAATTCCACTGCCAAAAAAATGGCACCAGCATAATTAGCTGTCAGTCAAGTTGCAGAGAGACAGACTAGGTGGGATAATTGAAAGCCCTGCAGCTTCTCATTACATACTACAGTAGCCCTATTTGCAAATTTCCACCTTGAGAGAGCTCTCCGAACGCGGTCAGGATTGTACTTATTCCTCCTGGCGCATTCCTCTGAAGTGAAACAGGAGCATTGTGCAGGATGGATTAATTTTAAGTAACTTTCGCTTAACTGAAGTTGGTTATAATGTATTTGTCAACAGCCCCTGACAGCTCCACCAGGCTTTAATTGCAAGCAAATCCAAACTGCTAACTGGAAATGGGAGGTCTTCAACTCCAGTTATGCCCAGGAGACACCTTTAGAGGCATAAAAATTGCCTCTCCTTTTTTCTTTCTTTTCTCCCCATGCACTGTCCCTCCCCCATGAATTCTCTTATTCAGCAAATTCTAATTCATAATGAACCTATCAGTATGCGACAGTACAAACACGTAGGTTTTATGAAACCATCAACTCTCCCGTTCCTCGAGGCCGGGCCACACTGCAGCGACTGCTGAGCGCACAGGGAAGATCAGGAGAGACAGATAGCTCTGACGAGTGGCCCAAGCCCTGCTGAAGGCTGTGGGGTAACAGCCAGAAAGGGCCCCGAGAGTAAAACACATTACAGCTTTCATCCTAAAGCCCTAGGGAATCTAGAAAACAGATTTTTCTTCCAAGCGTAATGGGAGCCAGCACCGACTGCAACCCTCTTTTAGGGCAAGATGCACTTTCTGTTGCTCTTCCCAATAACTTCCTTGCTCACCGATAAACCAAAGAGAATTAGGTCCATCGTGCTCACCAGCTCTCTGGTTTTTAACAGGAAACAATCACTGCCTTGGCCATCCCTCCCCCTGCAGCTCTGCCCCTTCCCTCGGCCAGGCGTTATCTGACCCATCTGCACTAACCGGGCTTTTCTGCCTCCCAGGTGGGAGGGGATGGGGGCGATCTTGTGGGCTTCGCTTGCTTTTGACAGCTTCGAAGTTCTCTAAAGCAGAGAAGTTACCGCTTCCCACAGAAGAGGGAGCCAGTGCCACACCTCCCGCACGGCTCCCGAGCCGGTAAAGCCCAGCCCAACGCACTAATAACTCTGCTCAAACCAGAGCTCTCCTTATAAAGCGTAATTTATGTTCACCTTTAAGAGCAACACAAACCTGAACCCTCTTACAGGCATGGATCTGCCTCTCACCTCCCTGCAGCACTTCCTCGAAGCTGGGAGCGTTTCCAGACCTAATGAGACTCACTGGTGTGAACTGGGAGCCAAACTGGGAACAGAACAGGTGGTTCATACAGTGACTCAAGCTGAAGTAACTAGCTCACTGCCATGGTGCGGTGGTGGAAGGCTGGCTTGGCACAAAAGGGCAGGACAGCCTGCTGAAAGTGGCATGAAACTATTTCTGATTATTCAGACTCCATCAGAAATAGAAACACATCGATCTACTCCAGTGTCTAGAGGGAGCACGTCAGGATTTAGCACACAGCCAGGTCTCACGCTGGCTTATCCTCATGCGTGTTAGGAAAAGGCAAATTGCCCCTCCTGTCTGTGCACAATGCCCCTTTATGATTTATTAGACAGTCCTCCTTTTTTGCCTCAATTACTCACTTCAAAAGGGGGTGGAAATGGGACATTCCTAGCCCTAATACTAAATGCATGTAGTCAATAAAAAAGAAAAAACGCTGAAAAATGTTTAAAGGGAGGGTGCTTAAGTTATTGCAGCCCTTGGGAGCATTAATGTATGTGCCAACAAGTTACTGTATGTGGCTTTAACATGCTTATTTATTCTGCTGCGCAATAAAACTCTGTCTTAAATAGTGCCAAAACCTGTTCGCCATGGCAACCCCTCATCACACATGTGTTCCAGTAGTACTTACAAGCACCTTCTTAAAGAGAAATACACAGCAGGATGAATGGCTTGTGACCTTCAGGGCATTTTACAAAGTTTTAAGCACCCAAGTAAATATTACTTTAGACTGAAAGATTTCTTCCAGGTATTTTTTTTTTTCCTTTTTGAGTAACTCTTTAGGTAGTGAAGCAAAGCTTGTTCCTTGCTCACTTCTCTCCAAGTGGAGCTCTAATGACTTGGACAAAGCACAGAGCCTGGTTCTTACCTGGCAGGTCTCAGGTGTTGCCAGTTAGCAGGGGAAACTTGGTGGGAATCAGCTGGTCTTCTACAGTCTCAAGTGCACTGCAGCTGTTCCTGGTGTAATTAGTCATCCTTTGTACCGGCAGAAGAAAATAGATGTTTTTCCTCCTCCTATCCACACTACATGTTTGCTCAGTCTAGCCACTGGCCCTTGAATCCAAGCATGCACACGTCCACAGGAAAGCTGCATCATGCTAATGTTACACTTACAGTTCTGCAAGCGTCCAGCCCAGGAAAGTTTGATTCTGTGTTTTTTCCACTGCTTAATTTACTGCTGTGCCTTAAACCTGGAGAGACAAGCTGCCTTCCCAAAGCACGGGGAGATGTGTCCATGCATCCTAGCAGCAAACTGCATTCAGTGGAGTAGGCACAGGTCAGCCTGCTGAACCATCCTCCAGCGACAGGAAGTTCCATCTGAACATGCGGAAGAACTTCTTCCCTCTGAGGGTGATGGAGCACTGGAACAGGCTGCCCAGGGAGGTTGTGGAATCTCCTTCTCTGGAGATATTCAAGACCCGCCTGGACAAGGTCCTGTGCAGCCTGGTGTAGGTGACCCTGCTTCGGCAGGAGGGTTGGACTGGGTGACCCACAGAGGTCCCTTCCAACCCCTACTATTCTGTGATTCTGTGATACTGTGACAGGACTCTGCGGTGAGGGAATCCCTGCATGAAACCAGGTTCCTCAGGTTGTTCCCCTCTCAGCTAGACACTGCACTAAACGGAGGAGCAGTTCCACAACATCTCCAGATACAAGTGCCCAGTGGCTCAACAAGCAAAGCCTGACTGATAGCAGCCATCGTCTTTATCTTTGGCTCTTTCTTCTGCTAGTTCATCTGTTGCGCACAAGCAGCAGCAGCGGAAGGAGCAGCCAGGTAGGTTCTGCCCAGGGAGCGTGGCTGCCTCAAGGAAGGCTTAAGTGCCAGGAGTTACCCTGTCTGCCCTTCTTCTCAGCTGCTTCCTTTTGTGGGATTCACAGTCCTCCCCTTTTCATTTCAAAAAGCTTTATTTTGTATTTCCCCGAGCTCATCGCAGGTCTGTACACAGCGATGCTGCACCTTTATGCCCCAGGTCTGGGGACGGCAGGGCTGGGTCCACTGCCCAGCACTCCGCAAGCTCTGGTGGCTGAGACCATCAGGCATTGCTGGAGGAGCCCCTTGAGCAGCTGCTCACCATCCACCAGCTGCAAGGACCCCGCACCTCTGCACAGCCCCAAGAGCCCTCTCAGCCCCCAGGTAGGATCCCCAGGAGATCCCCACCACCACTGCCTAAGTGGGAGTCCATGCATGGGACGTACCTGAGGACATGCCCACCTCACTGGACTCTACTAACAAGATTGCTGGGGGGAAATCAGAGGTATTTTAGTCCTCTGGCATCATATCTTTAATTTCTCCATTAAAAAAGTCCAGTTTAATCCTTATGGAAAGAAATCTCCAAACATTAGCAGCCCCTCCCGGGCCATGTGCTTCCCCCAGAGCCAAACGCCCCCTTGCTCTATTGCCCACCTCAATCCCTCTCCCAGGCCCTGCTGCAGACAGCGATGGGAGGGAGAGGGCTGGTCCCAGCAAGGCTCAGGGGACATTACCAGAAATGGCTGCAGAGACGTTTCTTCTTGTAGCCAGGTCCAAGGAAAAGATCGCTCCAGTACCCAGGAGGAAATCCTGGAAAGCACCAAAAACCCGCTGTTTTAAAAATAAATAGATGTATATAAAGCAAGAAAAGAAAACAGTGTATTCTTAATGCTCCATTATTAACGGTGCTCAGCAAGGGATTTTCTGCTTTGCTGGAGCATGTAACAGGCTTAAATAAGAATCCCTATCAGCATATAAGTTTGTAATTACACAGATAACATTTTGTGCTTGTAAGGACAACAGAAATACTCACAAACAGAGATGTCTCTCAGCTTGCACTTCTGTAAGTACCACAAGCATGTCACCTTGACAAACTATCCACCATTTAAGACTCCAAGCGTTCAAGTGTTGTCCTGTTGTTTTTAGTGAGGCTTTCAACTACTGGTTCCATGTTCTTCGTGAGGCTTTCAGCTACTGGCTCCTGGCACAGTTCCTGAAACCATTGGTCCAGGGACAAATGCTGATTTCCTAGCCCCATCCTACTAGTTAACCATTTCCAGCCTGCATCATTAGCAAATTGCAGCACTAGCTCAAGCGCTTCCTTTTGATGCTCAGTGAACCTGTATTGCTCAATCTCCCCAAACAGTCCCACTCTTCAAAAAAAAGGTGAATGAAATATCCTACTTTTTTTCCACCTTTCTCAGTGACTGATCATGTTTGTGATCTCAGTGACCAACACAGAACATAAACACGGCACTTACATGCCTGCAAGTGGAAGTGACAGGACGCAGCTCAAAGTTTCCAAGTATCCAGAAATAAAATATAACAGCTCTGTACAGTAAATCATTCCTTCTGGTAAACTGCAACCTGCTTCTGTACTATCGCAGCAAATGTGTGTTTTACTGCTCTGGCAGTGGGATCGATCCCTTCTGCAGTAAGTCTTGTAAACAGATACAGTCCTTGCTGGAGAGCTGATTGTTTTATCAACTCCCTGTGAGTTAAAATTTGTGCTGAAGTGTCCCATTATGAACACTTCTGTCATGTCTTACACAGCTTCCTAAATCCCAACTGGAAAGCATCTTGATATTATACTGGTGTCATCAGTTTAGAACGTATAAAGTTTGAGCTGCAATTTTGCAGTGCATTTACAAAATTCAGAAAATATGTTAATGTGTTACTTCTCCTAGAAGCAGACACTGAAAACACACTGATCTACTTGTGCACGTGTTTACAATTATTTCCCATACATTACTGTGTCCAAATAGCTGTTAGAAAAGTTTCCAAGCTAGTGTGTATACGTTTAGTTTTACTCAAATTCCCACAAGAAATCTCTGCTGCCTAGAGACTTTTGAAAACGCAGTTTTAACTGGAATCAAATACCATGAGTGACACCTATTACTGCATCTTACTCGCCTCTTCCATTATAACTTGGAGACATCGCAATATTTTGTGTCATTACATAGTGCTGGAGGCATGAAAACTCTCCAGGCTGATTAGCATCTTAAAGTTTCTCACACTAAAGCACCTAGTCCATCGGAAAGGACTGTTAGGTCTCAGCTGATCATTCATTTGTCTCATTGAAACCCTAGGACTCCATTTTAAGAGCTTTTTTATAGACTCGTATAAAGGAGAAAGTGAACTTTTTAACATGTTTGCACTCCACTAAGTCAATACACATAAAAAGAAGTATAACTGGGGTTCCTACATGGATATATGGCCCAGAAGTGCTAAGCTGGTAAAGAGATACAGCTACTAGTTAGACAGGAGATTAACTTCTTAATTTCCTTTTCTTCACTTTGCCAATTTCTTCCTAGAAGTAAAGGGCATCCAGGAACATGACAGTAGGATGAGCCAGATCCCAGACTCTCCAGACAGATGTTTGACCCACTAAATTCATACCTGCTTTTTTTTTTTGCCTAAATTATTCTCTTTGAATAGTCCATCTTACTCTGGTTATTGTTTTGCTGTTGCCTATCTGTCCAAAACCAACAACGTTTAGCAGGATTCCCACAGCACTGTCATTACTGCTTCTATAGGACCTCATTGTTCAAGAAAACACGCAACTTAATGAGTCACCTCTGTCCCAACAACTTTATACTGGAATACTTCGCCCAGTTACCTGGTAGGTTGGTCACAGAGCAGTGGTAAGGATTAAGGATCTACTTCTCCTACGTGAAGGCCCAGTGCACTTGGCCATCCTGTCACCTACATATCTAATGACAGTTTGTAGGGCAAGGTGGAGTGTTTGACCGCCTCATCTGTGTGCATTACAGAGCATCTTCTCACCAACATCTCCAGTTCTTCTCCAGATCCTTCCCACCTCAATACAAAGACCCGAGTCATGCGAGAGAATAAGGGTTCTCTCCATTGGTGTTAAAGGCACTTGGCCCTCTCTGATGCTTGTGAGATTGTAAGAGAAACTTAGCGGAGGCAAGATGAACAATCTCAGCAGCTGCAAGATGCAGCAAATGAAAGGAACACATTTTTAAACAGATACCATCAGTACCAATGCAGCTGTCAACTGCACTGTGCCCAAAAAGCAAATTTTTAAGCTCTGTAAAAGCTTCTATACCTGAAACTTTAAAAGCATTTTTCTGTTTAAAACAGCAGAGCTTTATTGAAAGCTAGTGTTAAAGCACGAGTTTTGCCAAGAGAATCACCGAGATGAATGCTGTTATTAATTATCATTTAAATATCTACATCTTCAACAGTCTTTCAAAAAACTGTCTGAAGTAGTACAGTCCGGATCTCCCAGCCAGATGGCTAATGCCACAGCATCAGCCTTTCCCACAGACAATTACCTCCTTCACAGCCTGTAACTTCCAAAATGTCTACACCAGGGACAGTTTCAGAAAAAGGTTTAATCCAAAAGTTCGTGACACTGGTATAGCACCATTGATTGTTCAGTTTGCAGGAACCTGAGTGGCATTTGGAAGTCATGGAAGAAATACAGAAAAGCTGAAAGTACAGCTTGAGGCAGTTCTCAGCCCACATAAATCAGTGCAGTTCTTCACTGTCTTTAGGTCTGAAGATTTTCCTTGCTAAAAATCCAGAGCTGGGCTATGCAGCCAGGAAGTCGGGACTGAGGGGAGGTGACAGTGCAGTCAAGCGATGGATTTGTCAAGAGACAAATTCAGCATAAAAGGCAAAGGGGAAATCTCAGGACTTTAGTCATCATCCACCACAGTTAATCCCACATCGCTACAAGTAGTTCCTGGTGGTTCTTGTCATTCACTGAAGCCACAGGGCTGGGCTTTGTGGGGTGCCCAGCAGGCAAGAGAATGGATTGCAGAGGATCTGGCACAAGGAAGAAGCCTCCTGCATTTCCAGCTTCTTCACCAAAACAGTGACCTCATCCACAACCCAGTGGGAATCAGCCAAAAACCTTCAGATACTCCTTGGTGAGGAATTCTCTGGTACTGTCTTCATAGGCCCAGTCACTTCCAAACCCACAGAAGCGCTTTCAGAAAATTCAAATTATAAAATCCAGGCCTTGAGCTGGTACGTCCTCCAGGTTCAAAGCATACAGACTCATCTTCTGTTCTTCGATATGAGACACTGTGCTGTTTTCTGCATGGTTTCTTCCAGCTCTTGTTCACACCTCATCACCCTCCATTGGCTGTTGATAGCCCTGTAGAAGTGAGCCAAACTAAAGCAGAGGTCCTGGGACTTTCCATGACGCGCTTCAAGCGTTCCTGCCACCTTCTCTTCTCCTGCATTTCTATAATGTTTTCCCTTTGAATCTAGGCACATTTGGGATCAGACATGATCCTGCCATTAGATCAAGAGCATAATTTGACCTTGACAAGCAGCTGACTTTTGACAGGACTGGTTGAAACCGTCCAAGACAAGATAATTTTGAACTGCAGAAGAACCAGGAAGGAAAGCAGTGAAACAGGAGTAAGCAGTGAGAGGAATACAAATTAAAAAATGAATGAGCAGGAAAAAAAAAAGAGGAAAGTATGAAAAAATGAAAAAGGAAAGAAAATCTAGGGACAGGTGCACAGAGATTCGAAAAGTCCAGTTATATTCAGAAAAAAAGAGAAAAAACCCTCATGTCAGCTAACACAATCAAAGGAAAAGTTGCAAGTTGTCTTGGATGGTGTTTCAGCTAAAACCTTCAAGTTATTTTTTTGTTTTCTTGAAAAGTATACACATCAGTCCAAGCCCTCTGCAGGGCTGTGAAAGCCTCAGAATCCCCAGCCATCACCAAGCATCATCTTTTCCTAAAAATACTGTTCCATGCTATTACTTATTTGACCAAGAAGTTGAAAACATTTAAACCAGAGCGAACCACACGCTAGAGAAAACGCTTATTAAAAGCGGCTTCAAATTATATGTCTCATTTGATACTGTGTTTTTAAAGCTATGTAACTATAATTCAGCTCTTCCAGTGGAGTCAGGTTATGCTGCCTGGCAAAACACCCTGGACAAACACAACATTTCTATAGGGGAAATTTTATGATCTTGTTCTTCTCAGAGTCTAACGGCATACCATATGCTTTCTTTGGATCACCCTACACCTTACTTACATCAGAAGACAACAAGAATTGCCACATCCCATCCACACACTTGCAAGAAAATAAGGAAGCTTATTCTAAGGAGGGACAGGCTTTACTCTCCAAGCAATAGTTTATGGCTGCCCACTGACTGCTTGACAAGGGCTGCCCCCCATGGGCTTATCTGAAAGGCTTTGCTTTCAAAATCCGGATGCAAAAACAGCAGCCACAATGGTCTTCCTGGGAATGAGGGCAGAAATTTATGCTGTCCTCTCCTTTCTCAGCACTGCAGTAAGAAATTCCCTAGAAACTCTTGGTTTATTACCATTAAATGAGAATTCAAGACAGAGGTGTATTAAGGCAAGCAGACCTGCAGCTGCTGGATCAAGATAAACGTGTACACAGCAAGAGAACAAATGTTATTGGTATGCCTAAAATTTGAGGGAACCCCAACAGCATTGCATGCTCCAAAGTAATTTATTATCATATCCATAACCACATTAAGATCATAACTGCTGATTAAAATACAGAGAATTAGGTACTTTGATCATTTGATAAACTTGAAATTTAACTTCATGATAACATTGCCATTTTGTAAAAAAGGGACATAAACACAACTCCTGTCTCAGAAAAAAAAAGCCTCACCACATTACTTATTTGCCTCTGCCTAAAGGAGGGCCTAGGAGCCACCAAACCCAGCCCTGAGCTACGCCAGCCAGCAGACAAGACTTCCAGTCATGGACAAATTTGTTGTGGAAGATGAGAGGTGGGCAGTGCCCAGCCCTAGGAACAGTAACACAGACTCCCAGCGCCTAGTCTGTTGTGTTCAAACACATCCAAATCAGCTGTCAGATATAAAAGGGCTCCGAGAGCATTGGCATGCAGAGCACATTCTCCAAGTCTACACCACGCTTAAGTTTTGCGGGGAAATCTTGATTTATGTGTCCATATATTGGACACATAAATTGGCCTCATCACCCAGAGATTAATAGAATCTTGACATAATTGCAGTCATCTTATATAACAGGATTTTTTTTTTTAACACCGCCC
>Ga0065711_1009631_pt1 | contig 10755 bp, 4 predicted proteins | sample Hoacrofraction12_FD_59098 | JGI IMG/M metagenome (GOLD analysis project Ga0065711, IMG submission 59098) | Hoatzin crop microbial communities from Cojedes, Venezuela - Epithelial fraction 12 v2 (version 2) | ecosystem: Host-associated > Birds > Digestive system > Esophagus > Crop | place... | reverse complement strand
CCCCCATTGATTTTCTCTTACTTTGTGACTGTTAGGGTCTTTTCCTGGTTGATGACATTTTGTTACTGACTACTGGAGGGACTCTGGTGCCATTCAGACTTGTGAAATCTTCATCCCTACACTGTAGCTTGTACTATGGTATTGGAAATGAAAAGAATATGCATAGCACCGTAGGTATCACAGGAAAAAGAAAATGCCAGTGGTACATAGTGATTGTTAGACAGCAGAATTGGCCATTTGGTGAAGTTTAGTATGCTGCAAACATTGCAATAATTAGTCACCAGGATGTGAAGATTTGAAAGAAAAAACCTCTGACTTAAGAGGACGGAAGCACCTGAGTAATATTCTTTCAGGAGATCACCTTAATTTTTCTTTTATCTGAACATAATATAGTTTAAAACAGTGAATGTTATGTGTGCCTCAGGATGTCTTTAGTTGAGGAACTTCTGTTCAGCTTCTAAAACTACTCACTAGTCAGCTTTGTAAAGCAGTCATCTTCATGATTTGGCACAGTACACATTTCTAAATACTCTTCTATCAGCTAATAAACTCTCCACTGCAATTCATGGTCTACACAGGTTTATATACATGGCACGTGAAATTTAAAATAAGATTTTCATTAATGGCATGAAAATCATAGAAGTGAGCAACAGCAGGTAAACCCAGGATGCTAAGGAGGAGAAAAGAACTTGAACTCTTATGGTCCTCCTTAATGCAAGGAAATCTCACTGAATCTGTTTTAGCAAGTATGTAGGGATATTTTTTAATCTGCTGTATTTACTGTTAATGGGAGTTTTGCTTGCAGCTTCCCACTCTCTGCAGTTAAGAATGACTCTCCCTTTTAATATTGTTTTAACATGATTTTCTTCTCATTTCGTTACTTATTGTAGATCACCAAAATTACCATTTTGCAAACTTTATCACAGTCTGGTAATAGACATTAATAAAATCAAGAAACATGTAAAAGACCTAGCTAATGCATCCTAATGCTGCAAATGAGACCATCAGTTGCTTTACCCTTGAATAACGAAGTTTAACTCTTCTTTATGGAAGTTGAGATTTTACAAGAATGGTCTCATAGGGTAATGAAAATGTGCTTCACCTGGGCACTTAGTAGCTCTTCTATGATGTGTGTAGGTGCTCTGCAGAAAGATGATTAATTTTGTGAATTTGTTTCGTTATGTGGATACACCATAACCCCCCACATAACTCTAACTAGTAATGAGGGTCTTTTGCTTTTGGTATACCTTGGTCTAACAGCTGCTTTGTCCTTAGCCTCAGACAGCATATTAAAGAAGTCTAGTGATGGCAGCTGTTGTTATTATAGTGATTATTATTCCCTTAAATCCTGATATTACCCAGCAACTGCCTAGTTATGGCTCAGGAGTCATTATGTTAAGTACTGGTGAAATGCTGCCCTTGCCCTTCCTACAGCTGGCTGGTGAATGCTGCACCAGAGCCTGGACTAGGGTGCTGCTTGGGAGAATATCAAATTCAGAGCTGTCAAGGTGCTGTGTGAATGTAACACAGCAGAATAAATTTAGAAGGGATGGTGAAGAACTGCCAGTGCAGAATTAGTGAAGCTGTGATCGTTATGTACAAAATGAAAAAGGAGGCATATTCAAAGACACAGTCTTCCATTGGGTAAATAAAATTACTGTGGCCAAGATAAAACAGAAAATAGAACAAAGTGTATATGACATTAGAATAAATAATGCTTGACAACTGGAAGAAGAGATATTTCACCCTTATAAGAGTGGTTCAAACACTACAGGACACAATGCAAGATTGAATAAAAGGTAAACAGCGTTACACTCTGTAAATGCTTGAGAAAACCATCAGTTAAAGCTATTTGCTCTGGAATTGAAAGAGGCCTATAACACTTAACCATAAAAATGAGGAGAAAATTTAGGGAGTTAATTTAAAGAAACCACAAAACAAAACCCAATTTAAAAAAACCACTTAGTGCAATGGAGCTTTGTTAGCTTCACTGAAGCATCTTCATAGCCCAGGGTTTGTGAGAGTGGATTGTCATGAAACTCTGTCTTCAAGATAATCTGGGGAAGGGAGATTATGTACAAAGGTTACATCTGGAAAAAAGTAGATATGAGGCCAGTCCTGTTGCAGGCTACATCAATTAAAACCAAATTTCAGCCTTATACTGATATGAATTGGATCCTGGTTAGCTTAAATCCTGACAACTACAAGTTTCCATTGCCAAATTTATGAAAAGGGATCACAGAAGAATACAATGATCCTTTGTATTCAAAAAGCTGAAACAAAAGAGAGGTTTTAGCCTGGTTTCCTAAGGAAATGGCTTATCAGTGGCAGTGCTTTGTGAGCATGTGTTTTCCTGTCTGGGTATCGGTCTCATTCGGCCAGAACCAGTATTTGACAGAAGGCTGATGTCTCAAAAATGCTTACTTCCAATAGAAACCCTAGATAACTATATTGGCAACGTAGAGGCATATATGTATGTTCTGGCCAGATAGCCAGTCAGGTTTTGTATGTCTCCATGCTGCCTTTTCCTCAGCCAGACTTTGGGCTTCATTAGTTTCATCCCTGAGGCATCTTCTTGCAAAGTACGGTGACACGGTTCTGAGATACTGGCAGTGATATGGGGATCAGTTTTAGTCATGCATGTTACCTAAAGGGTAGCATAACTAAAAGTGAAAAAGCCAACAGGATTTTATTATGTAGGAGTGAAGTAGGCTTGCACAGAAAGGGAAAATTTAAACATGTTATTTAATTCTGAAATTCAGAACTGTACAAAAAATCTGTAGAAGAAATTAGAGATTCAAAACAGTCATGGGGAAAAGAGATAATCTGAAGAGCATTGTCTTTGAAAGCATTAAGAATGACTGTATAAGAAGAGTAGACTATACTGAATGTTGATTAATAGGCTTGAAATGAAAAGATTCACACTCTGTGCCCCACCAGACTGTATTGATCAAATCTGAGGGAACAGGTAGCATCGATACTAGATTTGCAAAGTGCTTCCAAATGGCAAGGTCATTCAGAGAGCAAATGGAAAACAAAGTGAAGCACTGAGGAAAACACCAGGGACAGATCCAGTCAGAAGTAATGGATGGAATCTGATGAAAACCAAAGAAAAGATTATTTGTGTCTTGGGGTACTATAATGAGGGACATCCAAGGTGACTAGCACTCACATGAGGATAAACGCATATACATAACTGGACAATGCAAATACAGAGAGAAAAATAGCTGAAATAACATTTTGGACAATGCAGTTTAGAGCCATTAATCAGAAATGCAATATGCTGACTAGATGCCATCTAGCCTAAATGCCAGAAATACAAAGTAATGATTTGTTCTATTTGTTTGTACCACTATAGTGTCTGAGAACTCCTGCTGGGCATGTAGTCACTTTCATAGTTACCTACAGTCACTGCAGCACTAGCATCTAATTCATTATTTTCCAAAGTGCTTTGGCATGCCTTGGGTATTAAATACAGAAAACCAAATTCTGTTCTTTGGGCTCCTACTTCATTCCATCATGCAGGGAAGCTATATCATCAAGACTCAAAGGACAAGAACCCATTAAATGTGTTAGAAGACATGAGACTAAGGCAGAATAATTTACTCAGCTGGTCATTGTTATAAATTATAGATCGAGTAGTTATTTGAATGTGCAGTAGCCACAGTCTATAAGAATTGTGTTTCTTTCAGTGCTTGAAGTGTCATGCTGAATACTCAGCATCATGCACAAATCAAGTTTTGAGTTGCTTTGACTTCTGCTTATGACTTTTAAATATGTTTTTCTTCACTTTCAAATAATCTTGTTTTATGTCCAGTTTAAGAATTATGGTCTGATGCTCATGATCCTCGTCACTACTTATTTGGTTATTGGTCCATATTTTTTAACATGTTTCCTTTTTTTTGTACAATGAATGAAATGATTGTTCCAAAGTTCATTTATTCTTGGCATTTAATTATTTATAAATTATAGTCAACAATCTGTCTTATGTGCCTAGGAGAGTGGTGGAGGTCTTTGGTTTTCCTTTGTCCTGCAAAATCTTTGCTTTCTACCGAAGACCCAAAAGACTAAGTCTAATAAATAAATCAATAGATTGTGGTCAGATTACTGGTTATATGAAAAACAATAGATGGGATATCTAAGTGCAAGAAATTTGCTAGCATATTCTATCTTATTTGAGGAAGATGTATGTATCCCTCTGAACAGTACGTTATGGGGAGGAGTGGCTGGAAAGCTGCCTGGTGGAAATGCACCTGGGGTTGTTGGTTGACAGATGGCTGAAAGTGAGCCAGCAGTGTGCCCAGGTGGCCAAGAAGGCCAACGGCATCCTGGCTTGTATCAGGAATATTGTGGCCAGCAGGAGTAGGGAGGTGATCATGCCCCTGTACTCGGCACTGGTGAGGTCACACCTGGAGTGCTGTGTTCAGTTTTGGGCCCCTCACTAGAAGAAGGACATTGAGGTGCTGGAGCATGTCCAGAGAAGGGCAATGAGGCTGGTGAAGGTTCTAGAGAATAAGTCTTATGAGGAGTGGCTGAGGGAACTGGGGTTGTTTAGTCTGGAGAGGAGGAGGCTGAGGGGGGACCTTATTGCTCTCTACAGCTACCTGAAAGGAGGTTGTAGCGAGGCAGGTGTTGGTCTCTTCTCCTGAGTAGCAATAGGATGAGAGGCAATGGCCTCAAGTTGCACCAGGGGAGGTTTAGATTGGATATTAGGAAAAATTTATTTACTGAAAGAGTGGTCAGACATTGGAAGAGACTGCCCAGGGAGGTGGTTGAGTCGCCATCCCTAGAGGTCTTCAAAACATATGCAGATGTGGCACTTTGGGATATGGTTTAGTAGGCATGGTAGTGATAAGTTGACGGTTGGACTTAATGAACTTAGAGGTCTTTTACAACCTATGGTTCTGTGATTAGCCTCTGTTGAAACAATGCAGCAAAACCAAGAGGTGTTACCTACGCTGACCAAGACGGCTTAGACTGTCAAGTTACAGGACTGAGATTTTCAGTTGTGTGACAAAGAAAATCAGAAAAACCAGTACTCTGTTGACAGAATAGTAGTGCTGGTCCCCATTAACATGGATGGAGCGATGTTCATTAGCAGGTGTCCTCTATGTGGAGATTCAGAGTGTATTTCAGCAAATGATTCTAAGACTGTCTGTCAAAGATGATGAAACCAAAACCAAATTTCATTAGTGTTAATGTTGAGTGAATTTATGGAATGTAAAAGGCATGTGAAGTACAAAGGATAATAAAGACACCATAAAAATATGTAGTTAAACTTACCTAAACATTTGGAATTAAAGAGTTTTTAACTCCTCTCAATGTTGGCAAGAAAGCAGAGTGATACTGCTCTACTTTGGGATAATTAGGGGATCAGAAAATGTGTCAATCCTCGCAGTTAGGTTAAGAAGCCTAAGAAAAAAAGAGACCAGAAGTCCTTTGACACTCAGTGTTAGACCACCCACTCTGTGTGTGTCAACACAACCTAGGACCATCCGGTGCTGGTGAATGGTAGTTCCTGCATATTGACTGATGCAGTTCTGGGGGATTTCAGTGTTAACCTCTGGCTGGGCTATTTTTGGATAACATTTTTTCCCTAATCGTGTGTGTGGAACCATCAACTTGCTTTCAGGCTAGCAAATTACACAGCTGAGCGACCCCAGAGTGGCTGGATCCCTTCTGAAGTTCAGGCAAAGCCAGTGACAATGACATGGTAAGTGGAGAGACTTCTCTGCTACTGCAGCAGCCTCCTGGGGTGTGGCTGTGGCTGTGGCACAAATGCCTGCACAGAGAAACTTGCCTAACAGCGTGGGGTCAGCAGACGCCCACTCTCTGAAGGGAACTCAGATAAATGACCAAACAGTTTTGAGCTAGTGAACTTGCTTGTGGTTTTGATTGTAGTAGCAGTTCATGGCCCTGGGACAGAAAGCATGGAGGGATGTCCCAGGAAGCCTGTCCAGTGAAGTGTGATCAGCTAATTAGTGATTTTGTATACTTGTTTAATTAAATGCTAAGCCATAGCCTTGGGCCAGAAGCTTTGAATACAAGTTGGTAAATTAATCATTCCAGCAATGTGTGTTTTTGGAAGCATGTCCCATTTGTAAACAGCTGATGAATGCGGCATTACAGAAATAACAATACTTATCACTCCTTGCCTCAGAAGGCTGCTGAATTGATGTAACAGCTTTACCTTTTAGAGGTGAAGTACTAATGAAACTTGGGCATCCGCCACCTTTTATGCTGGCTCACGTATTTTTAAATAGATAGATTTACATTCAAATTTAAGATCCAGTAGCCTACCGTAGCAAATCTATTTTAAGTTGTAAAACATTTTCTTTTAAGTTGAAGCATAGCAGGGGATTTTGCAGCCAAATATGCTCGGAGTGGATAAAACAATAATCAAAATTTGAATTCTATTTGTCCTTTCTTCTGTTGTATACATAACTGATAAATTAACACATTAATAGGACCAATTTCCTGTATCTCATTCAACCACTCCACAGATCGGTGGATTATTATTATTTTTCCTTTAAGAAACCTGAGGAGTGAGTACTTGTCTACTAGAAAATTCCACAATAATTGTCCAGAGAATCATACAACAAGAAATACCTAGACTTTCATGATATTTGAGTATGAATTGTATTCCAGTGTTGAGGGTTAGCTCATGAGCATATCACCTTCTTTACCATCAATATCCTTTGTCTTCTGATTTTCATGGTGCAGTGTCCTGAATGCCTTTGAAAAATATTCTTCCAGTGTATGTAAATCAAGAATTCGATCCTTGTTTCCAGCATGCAGCTTGATTTTTCTGAGGCAGATTGTTTATTCAGATTTTGTTCTAGCTTTTTAACAGGAAAAAATGTTGGCAAAAAGGATACATGTTAGATATTTTCTTGTATTATATTTATTGTCTACCTAGCTGCCATTGTGTTGATTAAAGTTGATGTTCTGTAGCCCAGTATTTTGCCATTTGTTGAATAAGGGAAATTTGCTGAGCAGATAATCTTACAAAAGTGTGCCATCACATTAGGCCAAGAATACATCAATGATTGTTCCTGACACCACAAAAGCCTGCACAGCCTAACTAAGCCTTGACATCAACCTCATCAACCTTATTTTATAAACCAATGAATGCACAAGGTTGTATTAGCATAAATCTAGCAAGTGAGATGTGTGTGAGTCAGTTTTCTGAAGACATAATATTTGGCATTGCCTCTGGAAGCTAAAGATGCACAGTAGAGCCAGAAAGGAAATAGGTGTCTGATCTCTAATCAGGCAGAAAGGTTGGCATCTTTGTGAACTTAACAACCAATTGCAGTACACCAGACCAGGCAGCCCCAGCTCATCCCGGGAAGCATGTTGGGAACAGCCTGGAGGGTCCTGCTTGGAGGAGACATCAACACAGCAAATATCCATCTGAACTAGTGCAGCATGGGGAGGTTTGCTAGTACTTCCCTAACAGACCTAGATCTAGGAAAAAGAGAGTGCATTGAGGCAGGTAAGTAAAATATAGGGAAGATGAGGAGCCTGTGAGATTTTGGGGTGGTGCCCATACAACCACAAAGAACTTTTTAGCAAAAGTAATTTCAGGGTAAACAGCTGCACAAAGGCAAACCTCAAGTGTAAAGGGAAATGACCACAATGCAAAGCAGAACTACTACGAATGCTAAGGAGCGTGAGGGGAACTACCATGACCTGCTTGAAGTAGCTTCATTCAATTTTTTTAAACAAATACTACCTTCATATATAGCATTTTGTAAAATGTGCACAGTACTGTTTCATTCAATAGAATGATTCTCCTAGCAGTGTTGGATGCTTGAGGCAAAGAGTGCACACTAAAAAGGTGGGTTAAATATCTAACACAACTCCCTTAACCAGTGACTACAACAGTACTGTGCTATACCAGGCATTGTAGAGAAGAACTGGGTAATTCCTTGGCTGTTCAAATTGAGACACAAGGCGTGAGGGAATAGCTGGAAACAGTGAAACAGTTACAAGAATGCAAGAACTTTTTCTTTACCTTCTGCATGATGGGATCTGTGATTTTTAAAACAAGTAGAATTATTGTCTTGGAAATCAGTTTTTAATCCAACTCATTTAACAGTCTGGTATGACACACTAAAACTTTACAAAATAGTTATACAATTTGAATTTATATGTTTACAGCCGGCAATAAAAAAGCCCCAGAAGTTTAATTTCCCCTGTGTATTGTACGCTGCATTAGTTACACACGTGAAAGAATACCTACAGTTTCAAAGCAACTGTCAGTGAATATTTGAGTACAATGTTCTAAAACATTCACAAAGAAGTATTACTTTGGAATGGCGGGTAGCAAAAGACACAGCAGCAAAACTTCAGTAGTTTTGTCAGAAATTAACAGAGAGGTTCTGCCTCTTCTAGAATGAGGACGCTCCAGGAACAAATGGCCAAGAGGAAGAAGTTAAAACTCTAGACTGCTGTGGCTTCCACAGTATGCTAAAACCCACAACAACATCCCTGTACTGCAGGGTATTCTATAACAGCAGAATTTGGGCTGGCTTTGGCCATAGCAGTGGGAAGCTCTTCAGGAAGTGGGGAACCACTTGATACTCAAGACCTTGTTAACAGAAAAGACAGACCAATGTGTCAAAGTGGTAACAAGCTAATGATCAGTTTATTATGATTTGATTCCTGTGCAAATATGGTGACTAGGTGACTTCCTCCTAGCAAAGGCTTGTACTCATACCTTTTGGTATGTTAGTGGTTTTTTTTCATGTAAGTGATATTAAGATATGTTGGCTGTCTTTTCAATCCTAGCATTTCTAGGTTTTAGCAAACTCCTTTGTTGTATCCCAGCCTGGGAGTAAATTATGGAAGACAATGATGTCTTTGTGTATTGTAAGCAAGTTTTTTGTTTGCTCAGACAAATACCGAGCTAGTGACTATGAATATTGCCATCTTTTTAATGCTGTTTGTAGTGTAAGTATTCCCTATGTTCTACGCTACTGCCTTATGAGATGTCACGATTAGATTAGATTCAGTTGATATCTCAACTAAAACAGAAAAAAGATCAGGATGCTGTCTGAAGTAGATTCAGTCTTGCATTTTAGATGTAGGTGACTGAAGGAGAGAGGGATGGTAGTGAACAAATTACGTTAATGATGCTAAGCAGTGAGGTTTGGTTTTGCTTTACTTTTACATGAAGGAAGGGAGGTGATAAGAGGGCTGGGCCGTTTGTGATTGTTAAATATTACAAAAATAATATCTTCAATGGCAGTGCTAACAGCCCCAGTAGAATATTTTTTTACCTTGAATTTGAACAGTTTGTGCCAACAATTTTGCCTACTTAATTATTTCAGTTTGATACTCTGTTGTTCCGTTTCTGGCCTAAACTTGGGTGCTCTTCACAATTCCAAGGTCTGCTGTATCCAAGAGCTACCTGCAGACGCATGCTGTACTAATGCTTGGGATGAAATGTAAGAGGATACTGTTACTATAGGTTGTAATACAAACTGATGATTTGAAAAGATTCAGTTGCTCTTCTTGTAATTGCTTCCTTTCAGGGAAAACATACTTTGTAATATCTTTATTTAAATAATTTTTTTTTTAATTTACAGCACTATACTCTTAGTAATTGAATTATACTAAGAATACGTAAAAGCTAACGAATAATATGTTTTTTTGTGGAGAACAGGACTAATAAGCATGATGTGTTTGTACAGAGCAGAATTAACATCTTTATATAATATCTGCAGTATTATTTTGCTGTCTTGAGAACCCGTATAGGTTTTGTGGATTTACCTCAAGCTGAACAGACCTCGCCTGTTTTTCAGAAGTTTTAGATTACTGTAAATATTGCATTGGTTTAAAGTGCCCAATTCTTGTTTCTAGGGATCATGAGAGGCAAAAATAATGCCCTGTTTTTGACATGTATATTGCAAATCGAAACTGCACCTTGTACTGGACTTCCAGAAGGGAGAAACTGGTGAGAAATCACCAATGACTCATCCTTTACTCTTCCAGAAACATATTCCAATAATATTTTGAAACTGCTCATGGGGAAAATTAAACTAATTCCTTCTCAAAATACCTGGCAAAGGACTTCAGAAGCATGAGTCAGTCAGGATAAGCTGAGTGCCCTACAATGAAAGAGGGGATCATAACTCCATTAATGTCAGTGCTGGGCCAGTGAGCAAAAATATCCTTATTTATCCCAATTAACAAGCTTAAGTTTCTGAATATCTTAGCACAGCATCTTGGCTTTTGAAAATAGAGAGAAACCCTGTGTTCATATGAGTGTGACATTGGCATTGTCCTGCTTGTATGAGTGATGACGTGGTTGATCCTTACTGCATCCTTCTGCCAAGCGCTGGTTTGGTGATGGTGCCAGCAAAAGGCTGGGGCCAGGGGGCATAACATAACTGCAGTCGAGTGAGGAGTACACTGCTGGTCACAGCTGCTCATCTGCCTCTGCTCATCAAAGAGGTGAGCCTTCGGCTCCACATGTGGTTTTTGCATCCAAGCCTGATCTGGGTTTGCATAAACAGTTTTCATGGGTGGATTTCTTTATTCTGTATCACTTTGACAAAATCCAGGCTTGGGAGCATTTACATGAACAGTTGTAGTGGAAGGTCTCAGAGGACGTGGTAAGCAATAGCAGAGGCAACAATATTTCAAGTGTCTAAGAGTGTTTCGGTTTCGGCTGCCGCCGGCAACAAAAGCGCCACGCGGCCGCCCCTCCCCCCGCCGGCGTGCGGAGGAGAATGGAAAGAAACA
>Ga0065711_1050601_pt1 | contig 10756 bp, 8 predicted proteins | sample Hoacrofraction12_FD_59098 | JGI IMG/M metagenome (GOLD analysis project Ga0065711, IMG submission 59098) | Hoatzin crop microbial communities from Cojedes, Venezuela - Epithelial fraction 12 v2 (version 2) | ecosystem: Host-associated > Birds > Digestive system > Esophagus > Crop | place... | reverse complement strand
GCAGGTCCCCCCCAAGCCTGTACTGATGCATGGGGTTGTTCCTCCCCAGGTGCAGGACCCTGCACTTGCCCTTGTTGAACCTCATCAGGTTCCTCTCTGCCCAACTTTCCAGCCTGTCGAGGTTATGCTGAATGGCAGCACAGCCTTCTGGTGTATCTCACCTATCTGATGATCTCTCTGCAGAGCCTTCCTACCCTCTAGGAGATTGACACTCCCACCCAGCTTGGTGTCATCTGCAAACTTATTGAGGGAGCACTCAATCCCCTCATCCAGATCATTAAGAAAGTTGTTAAACAAGACCGACCCAAAACTGATCCCTGAAGAACGCCATTTGTGACCGGCCACCAGCTGGTTTTAACTCCATTCACCACCACCCTGTGCACTCGACCATTCATCCAGTTCTTTATCCAGAGAAGAGTACACCCATCAAAGCCACAGGCAGCCAGTTTCTCCAGGAGGATGCTGTGGGGAACAGTGTTAAAGGCCTTACTAAAGTCCAGGTAGACAACATCCACAGCCTTTCCCTCATCCACTAGGCGGGTCACCTGGTCATAGAAGGAGATCAGGTTGGTCAGGCAGGACCTGCCTTTCAGGAATCCATGCTATCTGGGCCTGATCCCCTGGTTGTCCTTCACATGCCTGGTGAGCACACTCAGGGTGAACCACTACATGATATTGCCCGGCACCGAGGTCAGGCTGACAGCCCTGTAGTTCCCCGGATCCTCCTTCCGGCCCTTCTTGTAGATGGGTGTAGTTGGCTGAGAAAGCTGTTTTGCAGGCAGTCACTGTTGAAAGAAAGCAATGAAATTCCTGCAGGTGGAGTATTCTAACTTGCTTCCATCAGCATCTTTAAAAGCAAAGATTACAGACACTGAACTGAGCTAAGTTCGTGGGGTTTTAAACTCATTTGCATCTGTTGTTGATGTGCAGGGGTTGTTTTTATTTTGTTTAAGATGCTTTTCAATGTTAAAAAAAAAACACAACAGCAAGAGATTAAAAATTTGTATGATTAACCTTTAGGAAGACTGAGTGTTTTGTCAGGCACATGGCATTATTATAACTGACAGCAGACCACTCCAGAGTTTAGTAAGGGAAGATGAGTATACTCCTATAAGAGTTACATAGGAGTCCCACAGAAATAATATTAAAATCTATAGAACTGAAGAGTTTTGCCTTTGCTCTTAAATTGTATAAGCTGTTTTAAGGGTTTGTAGAAATGTGAGTATTCTCTGATAATCGGTACTGGATGTCTTTCTAAAAGATATGTCATATCTCATCCAGAAATTGTTGATATTATTACAGAAATTCCTGCATTAAATTTTATAGCCTTCATAAAGCTGGAGATCAGATTAGATTATTGTAACTGGTTGTTTCTGTCCCTAAAATCTATGACTCCATCATGTTTCCTGTAAAGGAGTGCAATACAAAAAAGTAGTTTTAAATTTCAGTGGCCTGTCCTGGTCGACTACCTTGTGCCTGGTCATCCGAATTTTAACAATGTGGGGTTGCTGCAGAACCACAAGTGCTTATGGCACCGTATTTTCAGAGTTCTTAGTTTAAAAAAGTAAGTCTGTGCTGTCACTATGTCCTTTGGCCCAACCAGCCTCCATTGTGCCATTTTTGACAGGGAACAGGACTCCTGCTTGCAAACACTATGGCTGTAGCGTATGAGCACATGCATTGCCTGCCCTGGGAAAGAGGCAGCATTTCCCTGTTTTTCACCGTATGACCCTCTAGTCTGATTTCACAGAAATAATTTTGGAAATTTCAAATTGTATTTTCTGGTGGAGAAGACGACTAGGGAGACTATTGGCTTTTAAAGTACTTTCTGTGGCTGTTCATAGATTTGCTGGATGTGTTTCAATAAATAAAATACTGCCTGTTAGGTGAAGAAAGACTGTTCCTTCTAATCAGTGACTATTTCTGTTATAGATCTCCTTCTGAACTGTAGTGTATTTACTACATAAAACATCTGAAGAATTTTTGTGAAGTAGAATCTGATGAATCTTTCAAAATCAATTCCGCTGTGCATTATACACACGAGGTAAAAACATCCTCACATTAGCTGAATTTTGGAGATGAATTGCATTATTTGTGTTTTTAAAATAGCTGTCTCCTGCTATTATGTACAATATTATAAATTAAAAATCAAAACCTTACATAGATAGAAGGCAGCCATTTGTATTTTTTTTTAGTTTTTTGCCAAATACTGAGGTATATATGGAGAAAGCTTTACTAAGTTTTGATATCAGTAATTGCTCAAATTTATTACAAAAAGGGGTAAAAATGTTTCAGATCATGTAAGTTTTGGGTAAGTAACAGTATTATTTTATATATATATATGAAAAGCTACATTAAAAAATTCACATGGCTTCATCTGTCAGTCAGAAATCGTGTTCTGCATAGTCATGATGTCAAACTGCTGTCTGACAAGATGTGTGATTGCCTGTGCAGTCGAGATACAACATATCCACCTGTAACAAAGTTTCCCATGGACAGCGTACGAGTTCAATATATGTTACGTAAACTAACATCTTTGCTGTATTTAAACATATTTGTTCCTCTGTTGGTCAAACACTGGCTAGTGAAAGTAGAAGGCATGAGAAAAAGCCAGTTTCCAAGCTATCTAAAGGTCAACATTACAGTTCACTATGACAAGTTTCCTGGGGCACTGACAAAGTAATATTTATGAACAAAAGTTTTAAAAGATTTAGAAGTGATTATATTAAGTATGTTCTCACTGTGAAAGGTGGTACCATATAGTTGTCTTCCTTTCTCTTTGTTTTCACCAGTTTCAATTATTTTTTTCCATTTTCTCTTAATTTTCATTCACATTCCATCGATTTGTGTTAAAATTCCCAGCATAACCATCGCTTCTTTTTACTATTTGATCAAAACAAAATGTCACAGGCTTACCTCAAAGAGCATAGAGTTTACTGTAACACAGCATCCAGTCATGTGGAATAGGGGGAAATCACAGGGGGTATGGGATAGGTACAGCCTCATTCCTAAATTTCCTTTTTTAATATTTCTAGTTGTTTTCATAGAGACAGCTGTTCGTCTCCTTCTGTGCTAGCCATTGAGCTCATTTCAGCTCAATTTGCTTACATGTTCTGTTCTTACATACGTGACAAAAGGAGGGCAAAGTTTCCCATTGCCGTGGTTGTTGACAAAGGAAGCCCATTGTACTTGAGAACAGCTGAATTATTATCTCTTTCAGTGCACAATAAAATGTCACCACCATGTCACAACAGCAGTGTGCATGCTGATGTTGGACTTGGAAAGTACCAAAAGCAGTGAGGGCTGGAGCAGAACCACTTGGCTGAATGCTTGTCCTTTGAATGTGCATGGAGAACATTAACTAAAATTCCGAGAAACAGCTTTAAAAAGATTAAAGAATAACTGATTTCAGTTATCGTGCACACAGAGTCTCACATTCTGATTCTCCCTGCTTTGTCCATGCAAAAGCAGTTGTCAGATGGAGTGGTCTTCTTTGGTTTTGTTTCTTTTTTTTTCTTTTTTTTTTTTCCTTACTGACCATGTGCAGAGATTGTTAAACATATGAGCACTCCACAGCTAGAGTCTCAAGGAGGACCTTGATCCTTGGCCATCATTTTAAAGTGTGTATCATGAGTACAGAATCAGATATTGTGCAGGCAAATGTGAAGCCGCAGATGGGGTGAAGTATCCAGGAATCCTTTGTCAGCCAGATTCATGGGTATCTACACTCTGAGGCTCAGTCTGTTTTCAGACACTTGTTGTAAGATTGATTTATAATCTTCCAGCTATCCTTCCTTCGTTCCCTTTCTACTATCAGCCTCATAATCTTTTATTCCCAGCTTCTTTCCATGGCAGTTATCGCTCTCTAACATGTAACCTAAAGAATATTTTATTTCTACTATGGCTTTCTCCTTTAAATTCCTGCTTTGCTGTCTACTCGATGGTTGCCTTGCTATGTTCACATGTTTCATAGCTAGGAGTTCTTGGAGTCCTTCTCTCTCTTCCACAGCTATCCAGCCTTCCCTGCATAACATAGAGGGATGGTCATGAATATCTGCCCAGTTCTTTCATGTTCTTCTTTTAACTACTGTAAATCTGGTCTTCCACTGCAGTAGGCTGCTCATATCAGGAGGACTGAATTTGGTATACTCAAGAGAAAAAAACACCCAAACTGATCTTTAGCCTTCATTTACCCACGTTGTCTTACTGACTCCACTGAACAAGTTGACCTTACCCATCTGCTACCCAGTAGCTACTACATATAGCTGGGCTTTGTCCTCTTTTTCCTTCCTTTCTTGCCTTATCCATTTTCTTTTTTCTATTATCTGTTTTCTTGTTACTCTCCATTGTATCCCTCCCTTGTCTCTATTCTTTACCGTTGTCTTCAGATTCTCTTCTTCAGGTCTGAAACTGCTGTTCCTCTCCAGTTAAATTTGCTGTTCTCCATGTGCTGGCAGCAAAGTGAAGTGTGATGAAAGCCTGATCTCTGAAGGGTTCTTTGCTGGCATATCACAGATCAGATTTTTAGTAATTTTTACTTTGCTTCCAGCACACTAATTGAATACAGCAGAGCAGAACAACAGGGGACAGAAACAGAAGACACTGAGTCCTGACAAAGACTTTCCCTAGGGGTAGGTGTTCAATTAGCATCTCTCATTAGATGGCAAATGCTAACTACCCACAGACAATGAAGCACTAGTTCATTCACAGATTGAAAACCAGTGAACATGTACATCTGTGGTTATTCAGGAAAGTTCTGAAATCCTGGGCAAAGTTGTGGGCCAGGTACTGGCATTTTAATATAAAGCACTGGCATTTTAATGTAAAGTTAGAAATCACTAACTTAGAAGAGCCTAGGAACACACGTATTGTACCTAAATAAAATTCAGCAAGTAGATTTTATCTGTATCTATTATTTGTTCTGACTTTCAGGGTTCTTGTTGTGACCCTGTGAGATTTGGTAAATGGCACTGGATTTTTTTTTTCAGTTTCTGTTAGATTGCTTTATAAGCAGTTGAAAAATATGTGTGATATTTGCTGTATTACTTTTCTTTGTAAGTGATTGCAGTAACTGCCAGTGAAAGGCTAAGGGGTTGACAACAAATACAGAGATATATTACAATCTCAAATTAGAGCAATTATAAGTAGAAGAAAACTGGCCCTTGAAAATTAAGATGAAAACAGACAGAAGTTGACAGTGAAGCTGCTTTGTGGGACACTTTCCATTTTAGGGTAGTTCTTCTGTCATACAAATATTTGAACATCTGGATGTAGGCAAATCTAAGATGCCTGTCACTAGACATCACTGAGCCACATAGTATCAAGGTTTTCGAAGAACCGGAAAGAGAAAGGCCAAATAAATACATGCTTATTTCTACACTAAGAAAAGGTCAGCTATCTTGTTTTCCTACGCATTTATGCTCATATGTTTATTTTCATTGTTTGCTTGTTTATTTATTGTTTAGGGCCCCATAATGAGGAATTTCTGCTATTTGTAGATGCGAACAGGAAAGAAGAGAAGAGCTATTGAATTTCATGAGAGTGCTCCTAGAATCTAGAATCTACTTCAGACTTTGTTTGCTTAATTGTGGGTTTTTTTGGTTTGTTTGGGTTTTTTTATCCTTTGTCTTGTGTTCTGGGGATTTATTATGTTTAATAATCATTTCTGATTTGTGGAATACCTTTCTCCCTTCTAAGCTGTCAGTATGTATTTATTTTACAGAGTCTTATGAAGATTCAGCAAAACATTAGGTACCTTCTTAAGATTAAACAGATGGCTGGATGCCTTGCTAAATGCAGTAGTTTTAAAGTCAAACCTACGCCCCTGTGATTTGCTAAGTGAGTTCCTGTATTCACACAGCTTAGTCCAGCAACCTCTTATGCCATGGCTGAATTCCTAGGGACCATTCATGTAACTGGCAGGAGTGCCCCTTAGGCACTTGCAGTTTGGGATGACACAGATGACTGTAATTTGGAGATCATCTTCTGTATATTATCCTGCTCCTCCCAGATATACATCATGCATGGTGCAATCTTCACTGTTTATGGTAAATCAAGATTTCAATCCCTTTTCAGGGAACAGGCCAATATTGAAGAGTTCTTCTCAACCCTGGAGTTGGAATAAGACTTACCCCTGGAACTATGATTGGGGTGAGCTGCAGAAAAAGCCTCTGCCCTGTCATTCAGTCTTTTACTCTTCAGCTAGTTACCTGGTCTCGATTTGTAGCCTCTCTGTAGCCCACAGGAGATCACATTTTTCCACATATTTTTCACCTTCAGTTCAAGCATCCCTCCCAATCTTGACAGCAAGAGCTAAATGATAAAAAGGGTGTCTAGACATTGCTGTATTGCTGTTCTTAGAACTAAATAGATGCCCTATGAATAATTGAGTCGAGCTAGCTCGTGAATTAGCACTGTTTCCAATTTTTTAAGTGGAACAGAAAGACTGGTGTAAGAGGTGTCCAAAGTTTGTGATGTGATGTTTCCTTGTTCTATAGTAACATAGGTTAAGTTTGGGGTTTATACATTATTACAGTCAAATTGCTGCTCTGAAGACTGTTCACAACTGCAATGTCTTATTAAAGTACTGTGATTCAGTTTGTGTTTCTGCTGGCCTATTTCCTGCTGCAGCAATTTAACAGGTAGATGTTTTTTAAAGCCTATTTTTTTGCATATTTTTGTTGTTGTTTAATTTCTTATATATATGCACTAAAGCACACTCTCTTTCTGAAGGAAAATTGGATAGAGAAAGGTCTCCATGCTAGCAACCACTAAGAATTCGGAGATTTTGTTTCCAGCTCAGCAACAGATTTCTTGTGTGACCACAGTCAAGTTGATTAACCTCTGTGCAAAATGAGGACAATGAACAGCATTTACCAGCCATAGGTAAAACTAGCTAAACATAGGAAGTTCTGCCAAGTGTTTTGGGATCTTTGACAGGTAGATAGTGTGTACATACTGAATCAGGCAGAGGAGAGAAATGGTTGGAGCAAAAGGCTACAGATGAAAAAAATGGAAGAAGGTAGAAGGAAAAATATGAAGTAAAGAGAACACAGAAGTTAGGAGAGTACTGGGGGGATGACGGAACCAGGTGCGATCAGTTGGAGGTGATTAATAAAAAAAGATGTGAGTCCTGTTCAGAGTTAATAGGGCAGGAGAGGAACACTAGGATAAACAAATTTATCTAGCTACATCTAAACTGATGAAACCACGGGCGTTTCTGAACTTTGAGAATCAGCTGTGCTGATCAGCTTTCTTCAGTGTTCAAGGTAAACAACAGTGAAATAAAGCATGAAAATCAAAAAGGAAATATTTTCTCCAATGCATACTTACATCTTGCATTAAGTGCTACAAGTTATCACTGAAAAAAATGACGTAAAGGAGAATGTCACTGTATAAGAAGCACAGGTGAGCTAAGCTCTCATTCAAGAAGCGTGTATCAAAATGGTATATTTTGCTTGGGCTTAGGAGAAATTTTCACTACTCCTCACTGCAAAGAATCTTCCATTCACTGCTTCAAGCATCTGGAATTGACTGCTTAACATCAACTAAGCTGTCTTAGCTACTTTATTTAGGTTCTTGTACCATGGTTTTTGTTATGATTTGTAAATATTCATTTTGCATAGCATCTTTTATGCATAGGAGCATCATGTATTCTGAAATCATAAGTCTCAGCATCCAAATGCTATTTTAATCAAAATTCTTATTCGACGAAAACATAAAATTTTTTTACTTTTATTTCCATGTTCATTGTCCAACATTTAAAAAAAAATGAGAAAACTGTAGCAATCTGAGTGTTTTAATCTCACATATTTTAAGCAGCTGTAAGTTTTTTATTTACTGCTCCTGAACAAGATATATCTCACTTTTTTTGCTCTAACAAAAAGTTCATGATTTTCAGTTATGAGATTGACTAGAGATGCAGCAATTGATAACTGCCAGAATGTAGCATGAATGTATGAAAAAAAAAGTATAGAAAATAAAGCTGGTTTTCTATAGGAAAGTATATATATAATGTTAAACCAGTTGACAAGTTTAGTCACAAAACATATCTAGTTTCAATATTTAGCAGAAAATAATCTGTGGTGCTCTGAAACATGACTCATTTAAACGGTTTTAAATTGAACTATGCTGATAATGACTAGAGTCTTTAGAATTTATTTGTATTTTAGACAATTTATTTTTTCTAATAACTGGAAATCCATTGCAAATTGTTCTACCATACTAAAGAGTTAAGAACATTTTGATGGGTAGCTTGGCATCGTGTTGATACAACCTGTGCTTGCCTGCAACACCTCAGAACTGTTTGTATGAAAAACCCTCGGATAGAGTCCGTTTGTTCCCCAGTTCCAATGGTATTACCAGGGAAAGCAATTCTACCGTGTGCCGAGCACCGTCAGTTCCTATTAACTTCAGTTTAACTGAAGGGGCACAGCCCTTCTTAGGATATGCCAAGTAGTGTCAGCTCAGATTCTTAAGACGAAGTTCAGTTCTTTGTAGAAGGTCTGCACAAAGCCTGTGTATCATTTAAGTGCCACTTATTTCTTTATAATGTGGCTTGGAGTGGATTTGCAGAATCCGATAGGCTTTTTGCTGTCATGTCTGCAGAGGGCTGAATTTCACCCCTAGTGAATATACACAGTAAAAAGGCAACTATACTGCCTCAGGAAATACATTGTGTTCCTGTGCTTTGACTAGTGCTGCTCAGTTTCAATTCCTGATAGAAAGTCTTGATATTATGCTGATAAAATCATTGCATGCTTTGCTCCCTATATTGTGTATTTAGCTTCACTGTGATACTCTGCTATAATGGGCAAACTGAAGAGTGAAAATGCAAAAATAGATGTAACCTCACGGGCACGAATATGGGCTCCCTTCCGCAACTGCGACTGCATGTGTTTACGAGAGCAATGAGTCTGTGCAGACATCGATTCACACCCAAGCGTGAGGGTTCTGCCTGGCCTGCTTTTGGCAAATAGCCCACCAAGGGGGGCTTGTCAGGACGGGGGTGTAAGAGTGTGCATGTTTGTGAGGCTTCGGAAACAAAGCAAGGGTCTCGTTGAAAAGCTGGGTGAAATGACTACGAAGATCTGTGACAGGGCAGGGACCCTGGGGTGGAGGGGTTAAGGGAGGGGTGCTGCCGGCTCGGGGTGGACCGGGCCCTGCTGCCTCCCGCGGGGCGTGTGTTGGGGTGTTAGAAGTGTCTGGGCTTAGTTCTGAGAGGCCATTTAGGAATTTCCAAGTGTTTATGGACATTTCATGTCTAGTAATATGGTTTGCTTTTTTGTATTACTGGTATTGATCCCACACTGATGCTAGTTATGTGTCGTTAATAAATTAATAAACCATTTTGATACTGATCTGCTTTAAACCACATGAGGTGAGTAGTTTTTCCCTGCGAGAGAAGTTGTTCCAGTTCTCAAGGCCTAAATGCATGAGCTAGTCTATATACTTAACGCAGAAATGTTTTAGACTTTATGTTCTGTAAAATGCTCTTGGTCTGTTCTAAATTTGTATGGATATAGCCAATACTCAGAGCAAAGACTCCATATATTTGTGGCATTACCAATAGCTGCATTCTGAGATAGCAGCCAAGCAAACACTAAGAGTAATTCACAAAGAAGATAAATATATATATTTTTTTAAAGACTAGTCCAAATTATGTTTCCAGGAAAATCTCCCACCTGAGATAGCAGAGGCAATCTAGTACATATTTTTGAGTTTAACTGACTATTCAGTCTTTCAGTGATCCTTCATGTTGTTGAAACATCGATAGAAATAGCCATTTTGATATGTGAATTGCAAAATATATGCATGCAAATGGGTGAGGTTTGGTGTTAACATTTTACTGAGCTTTTTCTGTAAAGCCTGCAACTGGATGCACACCTTCACTCAGGAAGGACGAGGCTCGCATCTGTTACATAGGAAATGCTAGCCTCAAAAACTGATATGATCCAGTTCTCAGCAGAGCAGTACCTACAGACCCCAAGCACAGTCCAGATTTCTGTATATTATGTGCTATACAAACTTACTGGATTTGCTTCAAAAAACTGTAGTTATGAAAATTGTTTGGGAATCATTCCTCCAGCAATATATATATTGCCTAATGAACAGTGCAAATTCCTATGTAGACGTTTGGGAGCTAAAGTGTTTTTCATAATGAAAATCTTAGTATGAATTTCAGATTGAGCTTCCACTGAAAGAAATCAGTGTTCTTTGTATTGCTAGAGTTTACCAATTGTACCAGGACTGAGGACACAAATTGTTTCATGTCAAAATGTTGGAAAGGATTTTATTAAAAGACTTTAAATTACATGTCTATTTCTTGACATGATCCAGTGGCAATGGGAATTGTGTTCTTCAGTAGTTCCAGACAGAAGAAGTCAGGGGTGTAGAGAGGCTGAATCACACATTCAGGTGAACATGAAGAGCTGCAGCTACTGCTGGGTATAAATGCCTGCTTTTAAGCTTCTCAGACCCAAAATTGATTTGGAGCATCATAAGCTTCTTGTATTCTTATCTTGATAAATATGCCTCCTGTAGTTCTCTTTTTGTTGGACTCATGACTATTGAAGATGTATTGCATGTATTGGTGTCACACACCAACATAGAGGAAGACGTTGGTGTCTGGATAGGCTGGAGAGCTGGGCAGAGAGGAACCTGATGAGGTTCAACAAGGGCAAGTGCAGGGTCCTGCACCTGGGGAGGAACAACCTCATGCACCAGTACAGGCTTGGGGTGGACCTGCTGGAGAGCA
>Ga0065711_1050600_pt1 | contig 10757 bp, 6 predicted proteins | sample Hoacrofraction12_FD_59098 | JGI IMG/M metagenome (GOLD analysis project Ga0065711, IMG submission 59098) | Hoatzin crop microbial communities from Cojedes, Venezuela - Epithelial fraction 12 v2 (version 2) | ecosystem: Host-associated > Birds > Digestive system > Esophagus > Crop | place... | reverse complement strand
TGCCATTCAGTGTGACCTGGATAGGCTGGAAAGTTGGGCAGAGAGGAACCTGAAGAGGTTCAACAAAGGCAAATGCAGGGTCCTGCACCTGGGGAGGAACAACCCCATGCACCAGTACAGGCTTGGGGTGGACCTGCTGGAGTGTAGCTCTGCGGAGAGGTACCTGGGTGTCCTGGTGGATGACAATCTGACCATGAGCCAGTAGTGTGCCCTGGTTGTCAAGAAGGCCAGTGGGATCCTGGGGTGCATCAAGAGGACTGTGGCCAGCAGGACGAGGGAGGTTCTCCTCCCCCTCTACTCTGCCCTAGTGAGGCCCTATCTGGAGTAGTCTGTCCAGTTCTGGGCTCCCCAGTTCAAGAAAGATGAGGAGCTACTGGAGAGAGTCCAGCGGAGGGCTACGAGGATGATGAGGGGACTGGAGCATCTCTCCTACTAGGAAAGGCTGAGGGAGCTTGGGTTATTCACCCTGAAGAAGAGAAGGCTGAGAGGGGACCTTCTAAATGCCTATAAATATCTGAAGGGTGGGTGTCAGGAGGATGGGGCCAAACTCTTTTCAGCGGTGCCCAGCAACAGGACAAGGGGCAATGGGCACAAACTGAAGCATAGGAAGTTCCGTCTGAACATGAGGAAGAACTTCTTCAGTCTGAGGGTGATGGGGGACTGGAACAGGTTGCCCAGGGAGGTTGTGGAATCTCCTTCTCTGGAGATATTCAAGACCCACCTAGGCAAGGTCCTGTGCAGCCTACTGTAGGTGACCCTGCTTTGACAGGAGGGTTGGACTAGATGACCCACAGAGGTCCCTTCCAACCCCTAACATTCTGTGATAACTGGCTGGTGGGGTCCTGGACCACCGCAGGAATTCCTGATGAAGAGCAATGGGTGTGCACCCAGGCACAGACCTGTTATCCACCTCTATCAGAAATGCAATTAGACTTCTATATTTCAAAAATATGCAAAATCTCTTCTGCTATATCCCTGTTTTATCACTGTTATGCTGGCAACAAAATCTTTAAGATACTTGCACTACCTGTCATGCAGAACTGCAAGAACTGAAAGGACAGTTAAGAAACAGAGTCCCTGGAATTTAGATTGTGAGATCAGAATTCTGTCAGCATCACCACTGTTTGATGAGCGAGCTCATGAAAATTCAGATTAGCCACATTTTGTCTGTTGACTTGACAATGAATGATTGCTACTAACTTCTAAAATGTTCCAAATCAGGCATATATATACTTTCAAACATCAAACAGACTGAGTGAGAAAAAATGAGCTATGATCATGAGTTCTATGTATGAGAGAAATTCATGTAACAAATATAACAATTACAGTTGGGGACAAGAAACATACAGAAGAAAAGTAAATAAGATACATAGAACTGGAAGCAAAAATGACACTGACATGAAGCCAAAGGTGAAATAAAGAATCAGGTGAAAGGGGGAGAAGGATTAAGTCTAATACTGTGATTAAATCAGTTATAGTTATAATAACACGTGGTTCTCACCTAACAAACATTTGTATTTTATTTCATCTTTGATCCTCATTTTTTACCTAAGTGTAACTAAGACAGTTAAATAACATGAAACATGAATAATGAGAGGGGAAAATGCCTGCAGACTCTTGTAAGAGTGTGACCTGAATCAAAGTGAAATCAAATTAGCAGCTTCAAAGTGCTTATAGTTTTATCCTTGGACGTTCTAGGCACAAACAGAATAAGTTGGATTCTCAGTTAAAAGATGAGTAAGAGGTACTTGAATGCCCAGCTTTTAATCTTCTTCAGTCCTTCCCCCCTGCAACAAAGTGAGTTACATTTCATCCTGTTTAGAAGTAGCTTTTCCTGGACAACATATTCTCACAGATGGAAGAGTTTTTATGAAAAATCTGCAATTCTGGAAACTAGGCAAGGGGGACATTTCATTCTCAGCCTTCCCTCAGCTTCTCCCAAAGGGTATATGCTGAAAGATATTTTGGTCCCAATTAACAAATGCATAATAAAACAGTAGAATTATTCTAGATAAAATTAATTTGAAAGAAGCGTGAACTGAGGCAAGATTTAAATGAGTCCTCCAAAGTCTTATCTGACCTGCAAGGTGTATTTTTAAGTATTAAGCTCGTTAAAAGATAAAACAAAACAAACAAAAACCTTCCTTACTCTGCGTGACATAGTCTAGTTTCTGTCAGAAGGCTCTGGGCAATCTGACCTAACATTAGCTCTGCTCAACTCAGCAAGTAGTCAGCATGCTGGAGGGCAGGGCTGTCATTAACGAGTTTCTTAAGAGGCCAAAGAAAAGGGCTGCTGAGAAGTTCAGCAAAGTCAGATAGAAAGTCTCCTGGTATAGGATTAGCCCATGTGAAAATTTAGGCTGGAAGCTGCTAATTGGCTAGAAAGCAGCTTTGCAGAAAAGAACCAAGGTGTCAATATGAATAACATGAAGAATGTGAGTCAGCAGAGAGCCCTTGTGATAACAAAGACCAGTCACATACTCAGCTGCATTTGTAAGGCCAGAACTAGCAGGTTGAGGAAAGGGATTCTGCTTCTCTGTTTGGTATTTGTGAGAGTGCATCTGGAGTACAAAAACACACATGGACAACAGGAAGACACTAAGATGGTCAGGGACTGGAGCACATCACAAGAGGAGAGGCTGGAAGAGCACGTTTTCTCAGATTGATGAAAATAAGGGAAGTATTAATGGCTGTCTTCAGTTAATGGGAAGGTGTTTGACCGTTCTTCTTAGGTTAAGAAGACAAAGCTGGGCTCTTCTTGGAAGTGCACACTGAACAGTAAATAGCAGCAGTTACTATTTGTAACAAGGAAGGTTCCAGTTATATATCAGAAAAATTCCTCAGAGGGAATATAATAAAAAATTGCATGGGCTGCTCTGAGATGATGTGGACTCTCCATCTTCAGACATGTTTGAGTTTTCCCAGGAGATGGCTCTAAGCTGTTTGCCCTGGTGTTAGCCCCACTTTAAGCAGATAGTTGAACCACATGATCTCCAACGGTTCCACTCAAGCTAAACCGTTCCACAGAGATGTGATTCTATGGTTACATTTAATCTGGATATCCTTGCATTATACGTAAATAATGTGATTGGATTAAAATGTTTTAATCTTTCAGGATGGGACTCCTCTCCTCCTATGGCAGACATGTACATTTTAGATGCTTGTGTCTGAAGAACTGTAAGGATGAATTGTCCCAGCCTAAGTGAATAATTCTATTAAACAATACATGTTGCTATTACATGCCTATTTATGAATGAAGATAAACTTACAAGTATCAAATAGAATAGATTGCTACTGATATTTGAGTCTTCATAAAGGCACATAATTATTTAGTGTTTGTTGTTAATAATTATGTAATCAGTAGGTTCATTATTTTCCAGAAGACAGACACAGTGAAGTTTGCAAAGAAAGAAAAAAAAGAAAACTCACAAGATAAAAGTTCTCTACCAATCTGTCTTAGGTGAAAAGGGCCTTTGTTTTGTTATCGCTTCAACCCTGAGCGTGTTAGAAAAGCATACCAACCATTTATTTGAGAAACAGCATTCAACATATTGTCTTAGAATGTTTGCCCAGCATACCTAGTGTGTTAGGTATAGTTGCGGCAAACCCCTGATACTGCTGAAAGAAAGGAGAGGTGGATTTGGAAAAAAGGAAGAGACAAAATATAGAATGCATGTATTTAGTTGTGGAAAAGAAGCAAAAAGATCTGAGATAATTCCTGCAATTAGCTGGCTGAGTCACTGAAACCCATCTTTTATGATCGGCATTTTCTTCACATATTTGTGTTAGTTAAAATGATAGAGAGGAAATTTCAAAAAATACTATTTTTCTTTTGTCTCAGAAGGAGTTATGCGACTAAGGTGATTCAGAGATTCTTAATTCAAAGACCACGGTGACCACCATAACCATGGTGACAAGTTTTGATCATAAATGAGTTCTGAGTATAAATTAGTTTACTTCTCTATACGAACACAGTTCATCTTATTTTTAAATACTCAGAACACTCTGGTCAGCAGATACAGTTTTTAATGACAGTCACAAAAAGAAAGGTGTATTTTATTTCATGGTTAAATTTTCCTAATCATCTTCAAACCATGTATGCTTTGTCAGCCACACAGAGAAATAAGCACTGTAGTGTCACACATTTTTGCAATATTACAGTGACAATGACAAGCTTCCCTTTTTTTACTAGTAGCTTCTTTTCTATTTCCTGAGTCAGTTTCATCTCTTGACCATTTTTCCACCTGCTGGGGATACTCAGACACATGTGCATTGTTTTCATTATTGCATTGTCAATAACTTCACAAACTCATAAGAGTGTATCTGATTTTACTTCTTTATAGTCAGAATTTGTTTCCATGGGGTTCATTTGTGATTATTTTGCTAAGATTCACTCCCTTCTAATGCATATTTTCAATTTGCACTCTTCATTCTGGATAAGTTGCTTTGAAGTTGCTTTTGTTAAAACATGTTTTGTTGAGTTGTGACCACTTTGTGATAGTGAAGTGATTCAGCTCATCCAGTCAGAATGTCTAGCTGGGAAATAAAATATACATGCCAATGTGCTTTAGAATATCAAAAGAAAAGCATTTCTGATTTAAACGATGTTTGTGTCATATAATTTGTAGGTTTTTTTCATTGGCAATATAATATATGATGTTTCATTTCTCCCTCTTGTTCCTTAGAAATTAATTATTTAGGAGAAAATAAATATTGGATCCAGTATGTCACAATATATTAACGTTTATCTTACCAATAAAGCTCCTAATTTCCTTCCCATTTTTTTGTCTAACTTGAAGGAATCTGGAAGCTTATAGAAGCTCCAGAAGTTTTCAGAAACAGAGGAAATGGAGACGGAGATAAGTATAGGCTCAATCCTTTTCTAAATTGATATTCATATCGGTTTAATACTAGTTATACAACAAGTTTTAACATAGATCGGTATGGTAGAAAAATAAACATATATTAGTCTTTGGGGGGAATGCATGTTATGAAAGGACTGCTTTTTCAGTATCCTACCACTATAGATAAGAGCCTGTGAAGCATGCTAACTGATCTACAAAGACAGCAAACTCAATTAAAGAGACATATCAGAACAACCTTCAGTTGAATAAGGTGTTTCCCAACTTAGGGAATTCTGGGACTCTCCAGAACTCTAACTCCTGCTCCAGTGACTCCCCAGTGGTTCCAGAGAGACAGGAAAAGCAACACTTTTTCCAGAGCCTTCACAGAAGACCAGCTGAAGGTATTTGTGGGAAAAACAAAATGAAACACAGAACTAACCACCATAACAAAACAAAAAAAAACAAGTACCAACAACAACAAACTGTGAAAAAATTCTCCTAGTCAGGCAACCCACAGCTTTAATACTGGCTGTATTGGACGGTATGGATGTGCTGACAGAAGAACATCCCTTATCTGTCTTGAAAATATCGATAAGCTTAATAAAGCAGAGGTGATCTGTAGGAACTTAGGAAGAGAGGAGGATCTGTGAGCACTTAAGAACTGGGTACCAAATCATCTAGCTAGCAGTCATATGGTGTATACTTAGAAAACTTCATAAATTAACTTGGAGTTACAGTAGTAATTTAGATATAAAAGGCAACTTTTGGATAAAGTGGAACTGATGGAATAAAATGAATTCAGCTATTCTGTAGCACACAAACAGAATTAGCTTGGAGAGAATTTCTTTTAGAGATGCAGAGATGAAGAAACCTTAAAAATGTTACCTCTTCCAAAAGATTCAGAACTGTAACCTCCTCACACTCCTTTTAAAAATATAATATCAATATTAAAAGACTGCCAGGAAAACAAAATATTGAAGAAGGCTCATGTTTAAGACACTTCTATAGAAGTAAATATCAATGAAGAAAGAAATTATGGGTATTGAAAAAATACTAAATATAACTTTCCATTATCACAGTAAAAGTTCCATTCTAGCATACAAATCATGCTAAATAAATAAAAAAATTAATAGAACTGCTAGAAATATGCTTAATATTCAACCCGTTAGGAACAAAGCAATTAGATGAGAATTCATCAACTGAATATATAGATTTCTCTTTTCTTTAACTTTGTTTTATTTTAAACTGTGCCAGTTAAAATGGCTAACATCATCATAATAGTAGAAATAAAATTTTTCTCCTCTTTCAGCAACTAATCAGAGATTAACTGGAAACAGAACTGAAATATTAAAAGTCTCTGAAACTTTCGTATCATAAGCTTTTTTTTTGGGGGCTTGAGTTGCTCTCATAATGTCTGGTAAAATATATATTTTCTCAAATTAAATTAAGAAAAACTTATATTTGGTTTCATTATTTAATTCAGCACATCCTCAGTACTCTCTAGAGCAATTAAAATATATCACAAAGACATTCAAACAGATTATTAATTAAGGAAATTATGATTTTATATAGACTTAAAATACTCTTCTGATCTTCAAAGTAACCAAGTAAAAATGACATCTTCTGCGCAAGATACCAGTGCGGCGGTATTACTTCAGCATGAGTGCCTCAGACCCTTCCCCCCCAAAAAAAAAAATTACTGACAAAATACCTCTGCATTTTGTACATTTTCAATGCCAGCTCATTTCAGCAATACTGAGCTCTTTTGTACTTTGCATTACCCATTAGAAACAAGTCCTCCTCATTATACTGTCTGACCAGAGATACACCCATGAGCTGGTTTTGGTGGTAATGAGAAGCAAGACTTAATATTTGGCTTTCTCATATCATGATAGGTGAAGCTTGGTCATCATAATAACTTTCAGAGGAATGTGAGAGCATTTGACAGTGAGAAAAAAATGAACATCAGGAAATGTATGTCAAATTATTGTGGCACCTTCAGCTGGGAAAAAAATGTTTATCTGAGTGCTATATTTCTGAAGATTTGGGTGGGTTTTATTATTAGCACACAGAAATTATTCCTAGGATGGTGTCATTTTTGAAGGAACAGAGAGTTTTACTGTAATATATAATGTACTGCAAATATAACATTCTGACTAAATAATTTATATGGAACATTTAGATATAAGGTTTTTTTGCATGAACTTTAGTTATCTATTTCAGTGTGCCTCCTCTTGAGTTACAAAGCCTCCATGATGTATTGCACAATGTATTCAGTACTGAGTATCTCTTGTAAGCAGTGTATGACAGTATCTTGTGAGTTTGTGTGGCAAGGTTTTGGTAGCGGGGGGATTATAAGGGTGGCTTCTGTGAGAAGTTGCTAGAAGCTTTCCCCATGTCTGACAGAGCCAATGCCAGCTGGATTTAAGATGGACCTGCCGCTGGCCAAGGCCAAGCCAAGCAAAGGTGGTAGCATCTCTGTGAAAACCGATTTAAGAAAGGGAAAAAAAAAACTGTGGTGAAAGCAGCAATCAGGAGCGAGACGATGTAAGAGAAACAACTCTGCAGACACCAAGGTCAATGAAGAGGAAGGGGGAGGTGGTGCTCCAGACTCCAGAGCAGAGAGTGTTCCCTTGCAGACTGTGATGAAGACTATGGTGAGGCAGGTTGTCCCCCTGCAGTCCATGGAGATCCATGGTGGAGCAGATCTCCACCTGTAGCCTATGGAAGGGACCCCATGCCGGAGCTGGTGGATGCCTGAAGCAGGCTGTGACCCTGTGGGAAGCCCGCAATGGAGCAGGCTCCTGCCAGGACCTGCAGACCCATGGAGAGAGGAGCCCATGCTGGAGCAGGTTTGCTGGCAGGGCTTGTGACCTTGTCGGGGACCCACGCTGGAGCAGCCCGTTCCTGAAGGACTGCACCCTGTGGGAAGGACCCATGCTGGGGCAGTTTGTGAGGAGCTGCAGCCCATGGGAAAGACTCACTTTGGAGGAGTTTGTGGAATGAACTGTCTCCCGTGAGAGGAACCTCATGCTGGAGCAGGGAGAGAGTGTGAGGGGTCTTCCCCCTGAGGAGGAATGAATGGCACAAACAACATATGACAAACTGACAGCAACCCCCTGTGCCGCTCGGGAGGAGGAGGTAGAGAAACAGGAGTGAAGCTGAGCCCGGGAAGAAGGGAGGGGTGGGCAGAAAGTGTTTTAAGATCTAGTTTTCTTTGTCATTACCCTGCTCCAACTTGATTGGTCATAAATAAAACTTTTTTTTCTCCCCACGTTCAGTTTGTTTTGTCCGTGACAGTAATTGGTGAGTGATCTCTCCCTGTCCTTATCTCAACCTTTGAGCCTTTCGTCATACTTCCTTTCCCCTTTCCAGCTGAGGACTGGGAGCGATAGAGCAGTTTTGGTGGGCACCTGGCATCTATCTGGGCCAAACCAAAACACAGTATAAGGTTTCCACTGTCTTGTTATTATAAAAAGTTGCATGAGTACTGATACAATTGAAAGAGCAGATTAGCAATAAAGATAGCTTTACTTTGGTTTAAAATTTAGCTTTAAAGCATATGAAAGGTTAAATCAGGGCTACAATCTCTACCCAGCAGACAAATTAGATGATAATACAACTTCTACTGTTGGGCTAAACCAGTCATGCCATAAGGAGTCCTCATATTAAATTCTATGGGTGAAGTATTTTATAAAAATGCTAATTAAGTTTTAGCAAAATCTGGTTTGCTCTGCATTTACTTTTTAAAAAATGTCTGTTCAGCATGGAAAAATAGGAACATGGCAGATGTTTTGGAAAAATCAGCATCTATTGAGGGTTTCAAGTGTTCCTAAAAAAGACTCTTACTGCCTTTCTGAATAAGATCAAAAGAAGGGAAAAAGAAAGTCATCCTAGTGAGCAGAAAATTAAATAGAATATGCATCTATTTTTTTAAACAATCAGCTGTTGCAAGTGATGTGCATTTTTTTCTGATAGTAATAGCTTAAAGATTTATTGTACTTCTACTTTACTGTGTTTGACTATAAGAAAAAAGTCAAAAAGTAACAGAAAAAATAGTCCTACTGATATTAACAAGGTTAAGAGATTGACCCTGGCAATTAATATTACGTAAGACTAATAGTGAATATAAGAGGGAAAAACAGAATGAATTTCTGTGCAATAGACCAGGGAACTGTAATCCCTCTCTGTTTACAGAGTAAACAGTTTCACAGGTAACTGGATAAAAATACTTTCCTGAAAGATTCCTATGCCTCAGATCATAAGCTTCCACAGCTCCAGGTCTGTGTTCATTGATTCAAAAAATCCACTGATTTCAAAGGAACCACAAAAATAAAAGATGAGTTGGAAAAAAATCTCAATTATGCAATCCAATACCATTACAAGTTAAAAATTAAAGGTTGAAAACTGTTTTACAACACTTCAGAAGCTGTCAAATGGACAACTACATGCCGCAGTCTTCTTTTTAATTATTTTTATAAACAAATATTTCTATTTGTAATAAATACAATAATATTTTTATAAATCATGATATAACTCTAATCTTATGAGAGTGAATAATTTACATCTCAAAAGTCATTGATTTCTGCAAAAGATTGGGGAAAATACATGTCACATTCGAGGCTTTTTGTTATGTAAATGAATTAGTACCCCTCCACTAGATTAGACATACATATTTGAATTGTCTGAATAACAGAGACAAATCCTCTTGAAATATTTCCTGCCTCAACCCTGCTTTGATACACCCCTGTTAGTTCTATTCGCAAGGTATCGCCACTCTGTGATGCAGAAGACAAGGAACTGAAGATGGCAGGTAATTCCCTTGCTTTTAGTGTTCCCTTTTCTAGCTAGCAGTTTTACTCCCTGGTCACTCAAATGTTTCTGAGCAGAGCTACAACATTTGTGGGAGTGAGGAACTTGTCTGGGTGCAAGGATGGAAAAGAAAATCCCAGTGCTTACGGCTCAGCTTTTGCAGAAGGCTGTGTGTGTGGCAGAGACATTTACCAAGTTCTTGCATTATTAGGGAGATTGGACTTAATAAGAAGCAAAGTGTAAGTGAGAGGAGAGAGGAATCTGTTCCCACTTACAATGTTCTCCAAACCCTATATTCTTTTGTTTTAAGAGTACAATTATATGCAGTTCATAGTGATGTCATTCTACTTGCCTTTTTATTCTCTTTTTAAAGATCAGTATTGTAAGTCAAATATCTTATGGTAGCTGGCAGAAAAATGAAATAACCCCTCACTACTTTCATTGGTAGTATAATTCTGAGGTTTTTGTAATGTCTTCTTGGTGTAGTAGATAAAGATACAGAAATTTCCATTCCGCTCAACACACAAGAAGACACAGAAGACCTTAAGTCTAAATGGAAAAGAATAACAGGATAGAAAATAATAAAAACTGTACAAATCTTATAGTATTCATTTCAGATTTCAGGATAACAAGACTTTAACCTCTAATTCAATGAATTTTCTTCCCTGTTTCACTTCCTACATGTGTATCTCATAGTTCTCATACTCCTGGAATATTTTTCATTTAAATGTTTTATTCAAGGAAAAAAAAAAAAAAAAGAGAAAGATATCTCTTTGTTATCTGAATTTGATTCATATTATGTAGTTTTAGGTGACCAACTTGCTGACATTGACATTTGATCTCATTGGACAGTCTCCTTTTACAATCTATGGAGAGTAACAAGAAACATTTCTGTTGTGCAGTTCACCTTGTTCAGTGATAAATATCTAAAACAGAAAAACTCTGGGCCAGGAGTTCCTGCTTTTCCCCTGTGTAAACCTAGTGGCCGAGATATCAAAAAAGAGTTTTAGAGTTCAATAGTATTGGAAAGCCAGGAGGGGAACACCACTCTGCTGTAAACCAGTAAAAAAAAAAAAAAAAAAAAAAAAAAAAAAAAAAAAA
>Ga0065711_1009628_pt1 | contig 10757 bp, 9 predicted proteins | sample Hoacrofraction12_FD_59098 | JGI IMG/M metagenome (GOLD analysis project Ga0065711, IMG submission 59098) | Hoatzin crop microbial communities from Cojedes, Venezuela - Epithelial fraction 12 v2 (version 2) | ecosystem: Host-associated > Birds > Digestive system > Esophagus > Crop | place... | reverse complement strand
AAATCCTGTCTTTACTGGAATGCCAGAAAAAAAAAAAAAAAAAAGCAACCATAAAGGTCCTTTTCGTTTAGCTGACAACAGTGGGCACAAGAGTGAGGATTGTCAAGCCTGCATTCTGCATCTACAGTCACTGTGGTGGGCTAAAGAACATAAAGCAATGTTACTTTTATGCCAGCTTCCCTTAACATATAACAGGATTTCACTTGTTCCAATGTCTGAATTTAGCAGAAAGCTGAAAACCAGTGTTTTGCCTGTCTATCTTTCAAATGCAATCCAGTTGCTCTCTTATCCACTGCATCGAAAAGGCAGTTTAGCAGCAGACCGGTAGTACAGTCATTTTGGAAGCATCCCAGCTTAGCTTTGCTCAGAAATACAAATGTTGTATCTGAAACTTAGGAGACCACAAAATACGTGGATGAACATTTTGGAAGGATCCTCTAGCCATATCAGCTTCCTGCTGCAGAAACAGAATCCAGTTGCATATTTCTCTGAGTTACAGCAATAGGGTTATACGGACTAACGTTTTCATGCCGTTATTTGCAAGAGTTAAGACGAGAGAATTAAGTCCATAAATGCTTTCTTTCAGTCAACTTAAACCTAGGCTACATGAAAAAACAAGACCATCTCACCACCTTCCAAGTCTGTGCTACTCCAGACATTTACACACATGCTTTTAAAAATCACAAATCATCTCCTTAGCAAACAAGTGAACTCAAGAATTCAATTATCACTGACTACATTAAGAAGAGTACTGGCACCATCATCTGTGGAATAAATGACTTGTTAGCATGACATCCCTTCAAAACATGGGATGACTCCACACAACACAGCATTTTGTCTTAACTGGTGAGAGATGTTTTCAATTCAATGCTGCTTGAGAGACAACTGAGCTGACTATCAGTCTGAAGATTAACCCATAAAAAAAAGTCAGTTCATAACTACTATACATCATCTGTTCAGACTGCTGCCATCATTTCTTTATTAAGTTTCAGAATACTCAGAATGTTACTTTCATAATAAACTGACAGACTACAGCAGGCAATTAGTGAACTAGGCACTAATGACAATCAGATTTCTGAAAAACAAATAACTGAATTAAAGCCGCAATTGGCAGCTGAAGACAGGCGTTTCCCCTGCTATATCTCAGCAAGAACAAATGATGAGAGGTAAAAAAAAAATTAACAAAAATGTAGAAAAAAAAAAATCAAGATTTCCAAGAACAATAAATTTCAACTTTCAGATGATGGCAGCAAACCATGCTCCTTCAAACACAGCAGGTCTTCCACTTCTGTGAGAAAATTCAGCCAACAGTTCCTTTAATTCCCTGTCTTTACAAGGACCTTCCACATACGCATTTCACAAAAATGGATTATGTATTTAGTACTGGTCCTCAGATGTAAACAACTAGATGTTTCAGTAACTACCTTTACAATCAGTCTCCCCACTTTTGACCAGGATCTGCAGTTCCACAATCATTACAATCAAAGATATGAGAAGAATACGTAACCTTCAGCTTTTGGTGCAGCTTCCAAGCTTATTCAACAAGTATACAGACATGAAATATGAAATAACTCTCCATGTAAGAACTCAATCCATTTTTCGTCTTTTCATTGCACAACACAGTAATATCATATACTGCATGTAAGGTAATGCTGTAGAAGCTAAGCTAGCTGTTGGGACCTCCTGCTCAAATCACAGACAGCAGCCCATCTGAAAGGTCAGAGCGCCAACATGTGAAAAGTCTTTGACAACAAACACACTGTCAAAGGCATTTAATTTTGTGTCATTTCCATTATGCTTTGTTTTCCAAGCGACTGATAAACATGAAATTTATTGAAAATATTACTAATACAAGAAAAAAAAAATCTACTTAAATAGACAAAGAGTTCAGGATACAACATTTTCCAGGAGCATCAAACCTGCACATGATTCTATGTAGCTACTGAATTTGAACGGAGGCCCCAACGCAACCCGGGTACACCGATATGAACTGTATACACGACGTTGTTCAGAAGAACAAGGTCTTCTAGATTCCACCACAAAACCTTTTGTTTCACAGATGCAATCAGAGCTGTTTTGGGACTCCTTAAAGGCATACCAAAACAAAGTCCAAACAATCTGGGACTGGCATATTTTGAATGATGATAATACACTTCATATAACATGCTTTATTATAAACTAACTGTCCAAATATCTACAGAATTATGTTATTTCTAGATGTGCACTACTATATGATGAACAAATAAAGTTTTCAGCCATTTCAAGCACGGGCAAGCAACTGATGTAGATGGAGGCGAGAAACAAAAGCTGGAAAACGTGAGCAAATGATGAAAAAACAAGAAAAGTCAGAAGGGTCAGTTTAACAAAGGAAAGTTCACACAAGGGGCACAACTTGCAAAAGCAAAAGCCCATGGAGACCACGAAGAATGGTCAGATGACGTAAGGAGCACAACAGAGACAACTGATGCATGCGTGGAAGCAGCCACGAAAGATGCAGAGACACAAATGCAACAGACTGCTTGAAATGCATACATCAAGAAATAAAACAAGAAAAGAGTTTGCATTAAGACTGCAGTGAATTCCTCTAATACTTAACCTCCTGCGCTTCCAGCTATCTTTAAGTCAGGGCTATGGACTGGTTTTAAAGATCCCTCATTTGTATGTTACACCTAAACACACAGTAAGTCTCTAACTTCAGTGTGCTTTACTTCACACACTCTGCTGTTGCCAGAAGAATGCAACATTAGCTATATTTTTTTATTTTCTCTGCTGAAGTTGTAAGGCTACTTGAAATTATCTCCATTTTCCAACTTTACAATGCTTAATAACAATAGCACCTCAAGTTTCTGGCCCAAAAATACACCAGAGGTCAAAAGTGGAGCCTCTGAATTCTCTTGTTAAAATCATCTGTCTGGCAGTGACTAGACATTGAAATCACTTGTATATGCAGCTTATGTTTTGAGGAGCACTGGTATGTTACACCGTCATCCGCCAGCCTCATTCCAACTGTCGAGTACAAGTAATAAACGATACATTCCAGGGCAACGCTTAACTATGGATCAGAAGTACTTGGGTCACTTACGCTCCTCCTTTGTTACGACCCTGAGTCAACGCAAACGCAGTCCTGTGCCATAGAATTCGCTTGTAATACACAACTGAATTGCTCAGTCTGCTGTCATTCTTTAGGCAAGTCAAAGAATCAGGTTTTACTGCAGTTGCTGTCAAAGTACTGAAGTAATCAGAACTGATTTCGTTTTTCCACATACAGAAATTATGCTGCTTAATCGATAAAGTATTTTGTTAAGAAGTGCAGATATTTTACTGTCTTGTTTTCTAACACACTCTTATACGGATACAGTTTTATTACAGATGGCTTTGAAGTGCCTGACAACATCAATAAAGACGTGACACAAGTGTATGTTATTAAACACAAACAGGAACAGGTGTCAAAAGAATCCACATTTTGATTTTCATTGCCTGGACATTGAACATAACTATAACGTAGGAAAGAGTTAGCAGCAATTCTTTGAACATACAGCTCTCTAAGAAATTATCTGTACAGGAAAAATTATAATTAGCCTTCGTGAGTACAAATTATGTTCTCCGTTCTCCTTCCTGAAAAAAACCCTGAGGAGTAACAAACACATCAAAGAAATATCTGGGCTTTGAAAGAGGTAGGTGCCTGCCGCATCTTCCTCCCGCATTGCGGAAACGATCATGATGACAGAATGAGTGGACAGGGTGTCTGCAGAAACCACAGCCCCACGACTATGGCTATATGGTTACTGGCAGCATAACCACAGGCAGCCAAAATACTGCACCAAGATTTGTGTCCCAGTCTGCTCTTTTCTACCAATCCTCCTCCATTAATACAAAGGCCTTTACAGAAAAGTGTGAATTTACATGGTCACAGAGCACATCATGCTATCTCAGTAAATACTTAATTTATGAGGTTACTGGCATCCTGAGACAACAGTTACCCAGACAGGAACCAATTTATTCTCATAGAAGAACTGGCTACGTACTACAGAGCCTACGATCTTGCATGCCTCCCCAGGGCTCACCCACCAGCCTTTAAGCCAGGCTAAGAAGCATCATCCTAGTGCATGATGCTCTGTAGCTGCCCTCGGACCTTGGCAACAATTTAGTTCTCTTCCTTTCTGTTCTGCCAGGTAGGTGGCAGAGACGAGCAATTCAGCAACAGCAAAATTCAGAAGACATAGATCATTTACAGTTCCTACAACCTCACATTTGTGGAGATCAAGTGCAATTGCAATGGAGTACTCGCTTTGTCCTGATCCTCCATGCAAACACACATTGCACATATACAGATTTTATAATTATTATATTTATTGTTATTTTTAAATCAGAAAATAAATTATATCGAAAAAAGGCTAAACATCTATATATTTTCTCTGGGTGATCCACAACTCAAATTACTTCACCTTCAGGGAACGTCTCCTGAAAGTCCTCCTCTCCTTTGCTGTCCTCCTAATTCTGATGCCCCATAACCCAACTCCACATAACAAGCAGTACTACTGCCGCTAATCTTCCATCACACCCCTTACCCCACTGCTCCCTTGTCTCAGCCTCTGATTTTGAGATGGTCACTTCAAGAAACAGGTCATTCAAGGACTTCTTTCAACTGCTGTCACTTTCATCAACACACAGATTAAACAAAAGTTACATTATCCATCAGTAATAATTATCTTCAGTATTTTAACAGGATTCTTACGCTACCTGCGACATTTGTTGTCACTAGAGAACACTCCACTTTGCTGCTCAGATGCAGAACAGATTGCTATAGCATTGTGGAAAAGCCTATTGAGATACATAAAGCTGGTAAATACAATGCATTTTCCAATTTAGACTTGTTTTCTATGAATTAAAGCTTCCCCAAAAATCGTATCTGAATCAAAAATGCTTTTGTTATCATTTTCTTCATGGTAGTATGTATCACAAAAAACAGCACTTTAAGATGCCTTAAGTTACTCATTATGCTTTCCTTTTAGATCTATTTTCACAATTTTCTGGGTTTTTTTTTGTTGTTTTTTTGGGGTTTTTTTTTGGTTGGGTGAAGAAAGCTCTGATTTTTTTCTTAACGAACAAAAACCAAAAGCATGAAAGTCAGACCTCCTCACTTCAGATTTCATGGTTTATAAAATACACAAATTATAAAGCTATCAGACATTTCCCGGGCTCACATTAAAATCTGTAGTGAGCCTTCAGAGTGGACCGATTTATTTGATGTGTTTCTTCTAATGCTTTTATGACACCATAAACATTTCTGACTCCATGGCAAATACTTCATAATACATTAAGCAAGATCATTCAAAGGATTCAAAATGTTATGCCAATGGCAATGTATCTAGAAATGGATGTCACTTGAAAATGGAAAAAAATTAAAGTTTAGTCTGAGCTACTGCAATTTACTATTTACTTTTGTGCAACTGAAGGCAAAGCATTACAAATTAAGTACAATGGCACAAACACCCAAAAAGCACAAAGTAGGCATATTCTCCAGAAGTACATCATGCTGTACCTATTTCACACGAGAGCATCAACACCAAAGTCTGCTCCCCAGTAAAACTTCCCATTGAATTCAATGTTAATTAGCAAGGAGCATTTAACTGTACAACAATGTAATTGCATTTACAACACGCTTCTCATCACTGCAGTTTTCCTACACTAGCTACATTCAACCAAAAGGCCTTGACAACCCTTTTTTGCTCAGGAGCAAACTGTGATAACTTTCTTCACAGTAAATAAAGCACTACACCACAAGCAGCTCCGCAAGTCACCAAAACCAAGATGCATGCACTCCCTGCGAAAGAAAGCACCACAATCCGACTCCCATATTTAATGACATAGTGAAAATTTACAAAGTGTTTTTGGTATTGAAGGCACAGGGAAACTTCAATTGATAAGGCAATTAAAATACAAATACTGCAACAGGATAAATTAATCACAAAACTATTAGCTGTTCAGGCATGCTTTTGATGACAGAATTCAACTCCTAGAATATAAGACCAGCTCTGATAATTTTATGAAACCAGTAAAAATCACTGCTGTGTGGCCACAAAAACTGGGATGAAACAGAAGCCTGAAAGTAGTTGATCCATATACATTCGATTATTATGTTTTAGCACAGATCTCAAACAGAAAACAAAATTTTTGAGAAATAAAAAAAACGTTATTTAACAGTGGGGGAAGGTGTGTGGGGTTTTTTATTGTTGACTATTTTTTAACACTGTCCTGCTGGCCATTTAAGCTTTCCATTTACTCGAAAGCTTGAAGGCATCCAATAAAGGCAGCTTTATCAGTAGGAAGATGTTACGAAGCTTCTATAATTTTAACAGGGATGCTGTATAAACAGCTCATAAATAAATCGTAGTATTGCCTAAGACTAAACGAGAAATACTAGAAAGCATTAAATTACAAGAACACTTCTCATAGATTTCGCTTTCTCATGCTACTCTTCTTGTTAACTGTGACTCTTGGCCTGAAAAGATCAAGAGCAGACATCCAATTTGGAGAAAGAAGCATAAAAGTGTCCCAGTTTCTCTGTGAACAAGATCTTCTTTCACTCATAAAAACACACTTCTCACCTTACATACTTCAACATATGCTGTGTGAACACATCCGCCCTGAGAACGGTTTTATGTGGTTATTGCCTCCACATACTGCCAGTGACTAGAAAATACTCTAAAACCCCTGCTTCAGAAAGTCACTGGATATCCAGATCATAAATTTCAAATTCCCAGCTGTCACTGCCTAACTATGCCTTCTGCATTTCAGCTAAGTCATGCTGTACAACATTATCACTTTCTCACACTTCATAGCTTCTTCAACATTAAGAGAAAAAAATCTGTGAGCTGTCTAGTAGTATTTTTCACCATGTTTATCACAGTAGCAATTACTTCATGTAAATAACCCTTATGAACTTCTGTAAAATATTTTGTTTACTCCTTGTTTCTCTGTATTTCTCCCCATATTTAATCCACTTCTTTCCTCTCAGCAACTGAGAATTTAGGTGTAAGAGGGGAAAAAAAAATACTGATGTAACTTTTTCACATACCAGCTTATTACTTATTTAGGAATCTGGAATGATCTAACATCGTTTAAAGACCTCACCATACTATTAAAAATCGATACATTTGAATGAAAGGAGACCTGTTCCGCAACTCCTTTTTCCAGGGAGCCGTAAAGAAGTGTACTGATGACGGACTGCCTGAAAGCCTGGAAACCACACCAGTGAAAAAGGAAGCAGTAATAAATACTGGCAACATTATTAACAGGTGGAAAAGGGCAATTGTGGTAGGATATTACGAAAGTGTGTGCTTGGGGCTTTTTCCCTAAAGGTAGCACAGAGTTCCAATACTCTTCCCCTAGAATTAATGCCGTTCAGAAGTTTAGATTGTATATGCCAATCATTAAGTATAAATATAGATTATTTATGTATTCTTATAAACTAAGATAAGCTAAGGAAAAACATAAGACCTCTATATAAGGAGCACTCTTACATACAGTTATTGGCCATGCATTAAGTCTACCTACTGTAAAACAACCATATGAGGTAACATGGAGTCTAAAACGGGAGTTCTTTCAACCATCTAAGAAAACGATAAGCAATTTTGCTCTTAAGACCTATAACTAAGTGGTTTGGAACTTCACTGACAAAGGAGGGCTTACTTGGCAAGAACCCAACACAGATGTTATTGATCAAAAAATCAGTCTTAATTAATACAGAAAGAATTGTAGTTTTGTAATGTAATGTCTTTCATTTTTCTAATAAATTGTGAGTGCACACACACTGGCATACTCACACAAACTATAGTGGCTGTTACTATGATTTGGGTTTCAGTCTCCTTCTTAAACAAGAACTCAAGAAAAACATATCCTGTTACAAAGAGTAACCAGTACATCTATCTGAATTTATGGGCATCTTTAATATATTTCATAAAAAAAAAAAACAGGACCAGACATGAGTCATTCCTTGCACTTGTTCTGAAGGTCTTTCCTTGCTAGAAGATTTTATCATTAAAATATTACATAAAAATGAAGTATTTGTAATAGTTACAAACATGTATATTTATTTACATCTACACGTGTCTGAAAGACACAATGTCATTTATGAAGTGGAAAAATAAGAAAACAAAACAAAACCCAGCAATTAATCAGGGAGCCTTATCATCCAGGGATGGCCCGCGTAAGATTGGAATTGGTGTCATTTAACAGCTGTCAAAAACCAGATGCATGACCTCACATGGTTTGCATAATTTATCTGCAATTCCTTTTACCCAGCCTCAAAACGTGGAAAATCCTACTTACCTGGATCGCAGTTTGTCATCAAAACAGAACGCGCCCTAGAAATGCACGTTACCACGCAGATACAAAGATACTCATACACAATACTTTCAAGTCTTCAGAATCAAATGCTCTCCACTGTAATGTGCAGAGTCTTTGTCATATATTATGTGTGTGATGAGTGTTTCAATCTTCTGGAAGAAAGAGTGACCCATTTGGTGTTTCAATCTTCTGGAAGAAAGAGTGACCCATTTGCTTGACTTACTACCTGCTGACAACATTAACACAGAACTTCAAATCTAATAAACAAATGAGCAGGGGACAAACAGATTTTGCAAGTTTATTGCAGTNTAGTTACATTACTTCTCAAGTAGCCAATCTTTAATGATATTTTTGAAAACAGATTACTTAACACAAATAGCATTTCCTTTAAATAATCACGTAAGTTACAAACTCTCTTCACACCTGAGCAAATAAATTGAGCCGGGNGCACTCACCGGATCAAGCCACTCCTTTGTGAGTAATCCCTATAAACAAGGATTTGCCAAAATCACTTTCCTACTCTGAAATTAACACCATGAAAATTGATAATACCACTCAACGCAAGTTACAGACCCTGTATGTTACAAGCAGAAGGGCATATCATCAGCTGGTGTAAATCTATACCATTCTTAAAACCAATGGAACTACATCAATTTACAGCTGCTGAAGATTTGTCCCTGCGTGTCTCTTTAGCACTGCTACCGACATTGAACCAAACCCTGGATGCACTTCCAAATTTAAAGCTCCCATTGACTGTAGTGAGAGTGATGCCTACAGGAGGAAAGGCAGACTGTAAGCAAGCCATCCTAGAATTAGTGCACCTTCCCACCCGCCATTCACTCCAAGTTTAAAGTTGGTTGTTAAAATCATAACCTGGGAGGAAGCCAAGAGCGCAGTGGATTTTAAAACTTCTTAGGTTTCTTTTATGTATTTTCTTTTCTGTATTTCCAGAAACTCTGTTTAATAACAGTGATTTATCAAGCCAAGTCCAGTTTACTGTAATCATGTAAATAACCCCTCTAAAAGCCCACAGGAAAAGCAGCACCCTCAGAGACATGATTTGGGCAACAGTTTTACTCCGGCAGCATAAAGTTTCAAAGTGACTGTTGCGCTGTTCTTCTCTCTCTCCGAGATCTATCATTACAACTGTGTTAAAAATCTCCTTAAGTGTCCGCTATCATTCTTATACATTCCTTACATGATTTTTTCCTCTAAGGATACGATACAGCGCAACCCTCACTTGCACACTTAGCCCTGGGGCAGCAAAAAGGACTAGCATATAGCAGAAAAACGACTGCCTGAAAAAGGATTTTGCAGGAAGGGTACTCAGTAATGCTGTACTGCTTTCTTAGACCACCATCCCATAAAACTGTAGGCAATAGAGAGAAAATGCAGCTGATTTATAGAAGATATCTTTAATCAAGGCAAGTTTCTCTACATGATTCCGAGCGCATGGATTGCTGCAAATAGCTAATAAATGCATTTCTGACTACAGATATACGGAAATGAACAGGGCAGTTTTTCAAAAGTATCTACACGCATCCTGCGTAACGGCATACACTGTAGTTACCTGTATTTTCCTTCACACATATATCACAAAAGGTTTACAGCTGCTTGCGCTCTGCATTACATGCAACAATGATTTTTAATATCAATTGAATTAACTTTTAACTGCGAGGAATGAAAACTGAAAACTCCCACTTTAGGAGGCTACCAACAAGAAAATAAATAATCATTAAAACTGGTTAGCACAAGGAAAAAAAAATTTTTTAAAACGTTCCCTAGCGCTACTCCATTGTAAGACATTTCAACATTAAAAAGAATGAAAATGGAATATTCTTCAACTTAAGTATACCTAAATACAATCAGATTTATCAACAGCATAAAATCATTTCCCATCTAGTTTGTTTCATACAACTTTTTTAAAAGATTTTTTTTTTAAATCATCTTAGCACAAAACAGTTCAATTTAAAACCAGCTCATCGATCCCCCTTCTGCACAGCCGCGTTTACTTTCATTAACCTAACAGCAATATTCGAGGGATTTCTGGTGTTACCTTTGCATTTTTCCTTTTCCAGTATCCATAACCAATCATCGCTCTGCTCTTCCATTATGCTTCATACATTGCAGAGCGAGAAGCATCTTCATTAAATAGTATTAAAAATAGAACACACCCGATCTCCCCACCGGAGCATGCTCTGACAGTGCTGATACCACAGCTCTCAGGGTAACCATGCCCAGCTGGGAACTGAGGAGCAAAGTCAGTGCGAGATTAGCAATTCGCAAGCCTAATTGCGCGCACAAACTCGCCTCGATCCGTGACGATGACTGCTAAAACAAAAATCAGCGTGCAGTTAAAATGTGCGACTGAAAAGTTGCAGGTCAGTTTACAGTATTCCCCCCCCCCC
>Ga0065711_1010801_pt1 | contig 10758 bp, 9 predicted proteins | sample Hoacrofraction12_FD_59098 | JGI IMG/M metagenome (GOLD analysis project Ga0065711, IMG submission 59098) | Hoatzin crop microbial communities from Cojedes, Venezuela - Epithelial fraction 12 v2 (version 2) | ecosystem: Host-associated > Birds > Digestive system > Esophagus > Crop | place... | reverse complement strand
CATGCCAGTCATGCGAGTTGTCCCACCACGTTTCTGTGATGGCGACCAAGTCGTAGCCGTCCTGCTGTATAATGGCTTCCAGCTCCTCCTGTTTATTGGCCATACTACGTGCATTTATTTTACCTTTTATTTCGTACTTGCATGTGGTGTTGTGTTCTTTACTGTGGTCTACAGCTTCGAGACCTTTGCTGAGCTTAGGCCCGGTCATCTGCGTTTTCATTCATGTTCAGGATTTCCCAGCCAAGTGTGTGTGGTTCCGTGTGTGGGTGTGAATACTTGCATAACAAATGCTAAACAAACTCGGCAAATTTATTGAAGTGGTCAGCTAGCAAAGAGAAGCTGGATATATCTAAATGGTACTTAATGTGTGGCAGATGAAATGAAAACATTATAAGACAATGAAAAAATTTAAATTACTGCCTAATAGATTTTTTTGTTGTTGTTGTTCACTGACTTTTAATAGGCTGCTGGGGAAAAAAAAGTACAATTTGTCTCTTAGTATTTTTAAATATGCTTAGTGTAGTGTTAGGGTAGAAGGGATACGTAGGGCTTCTGTCTGTGGCCCATGAGTTCCTAGGCTGAGTTCAGACCATCTCTGCTGCAGGAGATGGAGTGTGAGGCGAGGCGAAGCTGGTGTCCCCACCGGCTCCTGAGGAAGCCTGGAGATGGCAGCCCCAGCGGGGAGGGGGCCCGGCGTCGGGCTCTGCGTCTCCCACTCGCAGTCTCTGCACCCCACGCCGTTCCTGGCAGATGGAATCACGCTCTCCTCATCCATGTGCTCCCCGAGGCTCGCGCAGTAGGCAGCAGCCTTCTCCTGGCATCTCTGGGTCGCTTTCCACATGGGCTCTTTCTGGGTTAGTTATAGCACAGCTGAAGTAGCAAGAGCAAGAAAAAACAGCAGGAAAAATAAAAAATGGCGAGGAGGCTGTCATTTAAATTTTCTTTTCTTCTTATCAGATGTAACCATTCTTTAAGTTTTCCATGTTTGTTCTGACATGCTCTTACATCTGTTCAGTGCTTGTTCTTCAACCTCAAAGGCAGTTGTAGTGAGGTGGGCATTGGTCTCTTCTCCCAAATAATAGGCAATAGGACAAGGGGAAATAGCCTCAAGTCACACCAGGGGAGGTTTAGATTGGGTATTAGGAAAAATTGCTTTACTGGAAGAGTGGTCAGGCATGGGACCAGGCTGCTCGGGGCAGTGGTGGAGTCCCCATCCCTGGAGGGGTTCAGAAACCGTGTAGATGTGATGCTTAGAGACATGGCTTAGTGGTGGAATTGACAGTGTTAGCTTAATGATCTTGAAGGTCTCCTCCAACTGAAATGGTTCTGTGATTCTGTTCTGTGATTCTGTGTGTTTCTTTTAGTACTGATTTATTGCTCACTGTACTTTGACTTGATGTGGATCACAGGAATCCATTTTGTGGCTTGGCTGCGGAAAATTTTCCAGTGTAAATCAAACTGTTCATTATGTTTGTTTAATATCTTCCTTCCCTCTCTTTTTGATGCTTCACCTGGGGAGTGTGTGTGCGTTGGCACACGTTTCAGTTCTCTTAGATCGCTGGAGCGGGGGTCTGTGCCAGGGTGTTGTAAGCACCAAGGTCAAAGCACTGTGTATTAGTTATGTACCATGTGTGCTCCTGAGTGTGAACCTGTCTGATACTCTTCTTTGAAGAAGATGAGCGTTTAGAAATAACCAAGCTTATAAATCTGTGTCTGAATATGTGTTGCTTGTATTTCAGTCCACACCAACCACTGAAACAGAACCTGGAAAAACCACACAGCCAACCAAGGTAAATACTTACCTTTCACCTTCGGCAAGTTGTACTTTGGTCTTTGACTAACTTTGAAAAAAGGAGCTAAGCTCTTTGCTGCTACTGCGCCACGTCAAACTGCCATGTGATTGGTAACATACCTGGGTGCAAAAGAGCTCAGAACTTACAGGTATGGAAACACATTTTGGGGGGGGAACTGTCAGGATGCCTTACTGCTTCACAACAGCTTAAGAAGTGTGCTGGTAACCATCTTTGTGCTTATTTGAAGTAGTGTAGATCATGCTCCATAGCACTGAATGGTGGTAAGGGTAAATCATCTTAATTTTTTATTTTATAACAGCCAACAGACTCTCAGAATCAAAAGCTGTCTGAAGAGAAGCAAAAGGAACCCAGTGGTGTAAGTCTCACAATTTCTTTCTCTCTCTCTGTCTCTCTCTCTGTCTCTCTCTCTCCCTCCCCTCCTCCCCCAGGGCTTATTGTGGTATTTCTCTTCTTTCTTTTGTTTTTTAAAAAAAAAACCACAAAAAAACTCAAACCAAACAAAACCAGTCCATAAGTATTTCCGTATCTAATTATAATCATTTATATCTGCACAGGCAAAAAGCCAAGCCTCACCTTCTGTGACAACAACATCTAAACCCAATGATACAGGAAAAGTACCTACAACTAAGGCTGACCAGCCTTCACAAGCAATGTCCATAGAGACAGCAAAGGTATAGTAGAAGTAGCAATCCAATTTTTATTATTGGTGTTACTGTAGGAGTTAGAAACCTGCAGCAAGATGGATTCTTATGCTGAATATTGTATAGCAACGCTGGGCCCCCCTAGATTACAGTGTACAAAAGCTGTCTTGTGTGTAAAGGCATGTATGACAAACCTCCTTGTGCTGCTTTAAAAATCTGTGACTAACAGACTTCCCACTTCACACACTAACTTAAACAACATCCTGAATATACCATGGCCAGCTAGCCCATGACAGCATTAGTGGATAAGCATCAGCTGCAGGCAACACGGCCCAACCAGATGGCGTTGGTGGTGATCCTGATGCGCATCCACTTTTTGTGGTCCTCCTGGTACATCTGTTCACATTGTCCAACATGCTTGTGGCTGTTAGCCAAGCAGGCAGCATTGAGATTAGCAAAGTTGTAGGCCAGTTCCCGTGTGTTACGTGTTTAGGGGTCATCTGTCGTTCGTGCAAGCTTTTTGTGGGTTCCTTGCAGCTACGTGGGTGTAATTGGTTCTTCATTAGTCTCTTCCCTTGCCCCTTCGCTGCTGAACCCTGGACAAGGTCCTTTGCAGCCTGCTGTAGGTGACCCTGCTTCGGCAGGAGGGTTGGACTAGATGACCCACAGAGGTCCCTTCCAACCCTGACCATTCTGTGATTCTGTGACTATCTGGTCAGTGAAGCAAATGCTTTGTTTATATGAGCAGTGCCGTCGTGGAGCTCCTTCATGTGTGGACATCAGGCATGTTTGTAGTCACAGTGCTGGCTCCAGATGCATCAGGTCAGCAGGTTATCCATTTCTGGTGGGGCAGCCCGTATGCCCTGACTGCAAGACCCTGGCAAAAAATGGGAAGAGAAAGATTGGGGAAAAATCTGGGGAGACGTCATTTTAGAGAAACAAGTGGAGAAAAATGTGAAGCAAAGTGTGTGGTAGGGGCAGGATCTAGATCTTTCGGTCTTCTGGTCTGTGTGTGTCTGGGTAACAAGGCCAGAGTAACGTGAAGGACTCCTGCAGCTCTGCTGCAGTAGGTGAGAATGTCAGTAATGTGGAAGTCTGCGTTCTGTGGTGGTGTTGCTCCTGCACCTAATGCCCTGGAGCAGTTTTCACCCTGTCTATTGGAGCAGCGTTTGCTGCTGGCGTTAATGGTGTATTGAGAACTGTCAGGTGTAAATGAGAGCTTTCAAAAGAGACTTGGAAGGGGTCTCATGGTCTTTCTGCACTGCAGATTTGTTATACTGGCAAAGTAGAAAAAAGAGGTAGAGTACTTTCCTTCTCACTGCAAAATCACACTGAAAACAGAGTGTGTCTTCATAGTACTGCAGGTAGATGGTAGCTTCCTCTGCCCAAGCATCTGGATGCTCTGCAGATGCATTAGCCAGTTGCCAAGTCCAAGAAAATGTGCACGACCTCCGAGTTGGATGTTGTAGGCGGGGCTCAGCATCATGCACGCTGCAGCTACTCAACTTACAGACCACTGGGCCAGTAGGTAGAACGAGCTTACAATTTTTATTCAAAGTGAAGGTAAAGAGGGATGACAGATATGCATGCCTGAGTAGAACATCTCTGATTTACTTTGTTTTGCCTCTAGAATTTTTAACATAGGGCCATATAATAAAGCCATCTCTTGTTTTTCCTCTAATTTCTCCAGCCGAAGTCTGAGAAGATGTCCATAGCGCCTGGTGCAGCTGGTGCAGGCGCAGTCGGTGCAAGTGTGGTTGCTGCAGCCGGCAAGCCAAGTACTGAGGTTGGTAAACACAGACCCAGATAAATGATTCCCTTGTCAAAATGTCTCAGGGAGTGTTTGTCTCTCTGAAACACTTCAGTTTCAGAAAAAATAAATTGGTAACTGCTGAAGTATTGCTACATAGTAGTTGTATATGGTGGTGAAGGACTATCTGAAAGAATAGGTATCAAAACTAGGGTTGTGTAATCTGTGGTTTGTTAAATAGGACTTGTTTAGAATCACTTTTACCACAACTAGCATAAAATTAATTAGTCTTCAGTTAATGTTTGTTATGTATGCATGTATATCAGCTGATATAGAAATACAAATGATCTTGTTACTGCATCTGGGGAATGAGTGTAAGAACAGTTCTCACTGGAAAATTTGGCAAAGTGCAGGACCTACTGAAAGAAAGCTTTTGGTTTGGTTTCCAGGAGTTTTCCACAGATTCACCAGCTGATTCAGATTTTGGTTTTTTCCTTCATACAGCCTGATAGCTTATATAATTGTTTGCTTGTTTTTCAGGCTGCTATGGATGAGTCGGCACTAGACAGCCTAATAGATACCCTAGGTGGACTTGAAGAAGATGTGCCTACTAGTCCTGTTTACACTGGTCCAGAAGTTACGGTATTTTACATTTTGAATTTTTTTGGTTTAGAAGATTTATCTCTAAAATGTGTCTCTATTTGCTCACTGCTGCATTGATCCAGTATTTATCACTAAGAGGTAAAATGGAGTTTGCACAGTTGCATTTTAGTGTTGTTTTCAGTAATACAGAAATCATACAGTTACGTCTGTATTGCCACAGAGAACAGTAAAGTGTGAACAAAGAAAGTTTGCTGCTTTTTGAACAGACTTCCAAGCATCGTCTCCAGTGGATTTACAAATGGCAGTGACAGAGGTCTAGGAGAGCATAAACAACCTAGGAAATCTCATTTCTACTTGAGAGAGAGGAAAACATTGAGAATTTGGGGAAGAATGCATACTTTTGTGAGTTAGAATGGGAAAGTACAGAAGAAGGATTAAGATTACAAGCTCAGTGGCTCAGTGCAGTACTCAGCCTTGACAAAAATTTTGGAATTTATAAGTATTTAAAATTCATTGTAGGCACAGCAATACATTCTACGTTACGAGACTCTGAAGTGGCTTATGTTAATGCAGAAGCAATCTGGCAGTGGAGATGCAGAGTTTTCCTAGGTGATGAGAACTGCTGAAGCTGGTCGAGATGCATGTGCACGGCACTGGGTTGTGAAAAACGCGGTCATAGTCACGGTCCAGGATTCACCCTCTACCCCAGCCGACCCTTGCATTTTCTTTCCAGAAGTATCACTGTAGATGGGTCTACATGATAAATTTATTTCAACAAACAAGAGCGCACAAACATTAATGTATGCATTCTTTTTGTAGGAAGATATATCTTCAAGATACTTGGAAGAAATGGGTAAACGGGAAGGTAGTCTCCCTCCAGAGTATGTTAAGTTGTTGAAGGTTAGTGAGTTAAAAAAAAAATACTCTTTGTGCGTGTTTTTTTTTGTATTGTGTATTTTTTTCTTCCCATTCACTACAAAATTAATTCTCGTTTTAGAGCAAAGTGGAAGGCAAAGATGGAGTCCCACCAAAAGTCAATGAACAAGATGAAGTAAGATTTATTTTTTCATATTGGAAGGTGAAAATAACCCAATTATCATTGGATTCGTAGGAAAATTGAAATGTTTCTTCTCTTCTAAAAATCCCAGGAAGAGGTCTGTGAGGTGCCATATAACATAGAGACTGAAAAAACTAACTAAAACTTGGCGCAGATGTTTTTAATAAAGAAGTAGGAATTTTCGGGACACTGACTGAAGCTGAAACAAGTCAAATAAATGCTAATAGAGATACTGCGCATAATAGTAACAAAGGCAAGGAATAGTAGCAGTGCAGTGCACACAGGAGTCTTTTCATAACGTCTTGAGCAAAGATTACTTGAATTTCTAACCTAACAAGAGAATTCTGTAAGACAGCTTAATTTTACGGTTTAGAAGTTTAACGTACAATAATGAAAGCTTATCTGTGAAAAATGAATCAGCCAGTGAGGGGAGATATCTTTCTTTTTTCTATGACAGCAGCCTGTGCGTAAGGAGGTCATTGTGTGATTAAGCATGGAGCACACTCAGATTTTAAACCAAGTTTGACAGCGTTGGTATTTGAACTTTAAGAATCATAACCTAGTTTGCAATTTCTTGCTCAGAAACCAATGACAGATGACGAGCTTGCAGAGGCCCTCTCATCTGACTTTACCTGTAGTACTGCTGCTGCTGAAGAAAAGAGGACAAGTCTGACAGAGGTATTGATATTTTTCTTGCCGTTGCATGCCTTCATTGTAATGAAATATTGCCATCATTATCTTAATATTTCACTTTAAAATGATCTTGATGAGTTTTCCCTTCTTTTTATTTTTGCAAATTTGCCTGTAATTTCATATCTCTTCTAGAAACCTAGTAAGGAAGGGGAAATCGTGCAAGCACAAGCAGCAAGTTCAGTCAAGAATTCAGCTCCTCCTAAGGAGAAAGAAACAAAAGAGGTATACATAGCCATTATTTGACTAGTTAACTTCTAATTAAAATTCAAAAGCACATGTTGTATTTTAGGTGTGCCTGGTCTTGTAAAGATGCTCATTGTCCTCATTTTCAGTTGCAAATCATGTTTATCAGAGAAAGTACAGGAAAAATGGGAATTACTGTTGCTCATTCTGCTGTACCTTAAAGATCCAGCTTTAGTGAGTCAGATGATTTTTCTTTTGGATTATTCTGCAGAATAACTGTTGGTTCTTCTGACTAGAGGCAATGCAGTAGAAAAATGTGTGTTTTTTCTTAGCTATGCAACACTTGTTTAAAACGTGGGTATGATGTAATTTTCCCATGTTTTACAGACCTTTGTTTTTCGCTCTGTAGAGAGCAGTTGTGACCTTACACTTTCTGGGTTTGCCATGTCAAAGCGTATGGCAGTTGTGTTACGTGACACCATGCGTTTTTTGTGTTTCCTGTTGCTGTTTTCCTTTTGCCCTCTCCTGAGCAGGAGATACATCTTGATTAGACTGTGCTATCTTACCGTGTAATTTGCTGTATCTGCAATATGGTGTAAAGAAATCAGGTAGAGCCAAACAGAAATGACCAGTCTGGTGGTGGCTGTTTGATTCGTGTACAGCACAAAAGATAACGAAAGGTAAAACCTGTGTCAGTTTGAAGATACAATTACATGATTTGCATATTTTCTTAAATACAGGAAATTAAAGATGATGCAGTGGAAGCTCTTCTTGATACTCTTGGTGGACCTGAACCTGAACCTGCAGAAGATCTTACCCCTGTTGTGGAGGTGTCAGAGGTATAATCTTACTCCTTTTCACAGCAGCTTTCAGACTCTCCTGTGGCATCCAAAGTCTTCTTTGTAGATGCTATACAAATGTGTAAAATAATAACAAAGCAACTTCCACATCAAAGGCCTAAAGAATGTTGGAGTCGTATGTGGTTAAGAAAATTAAGAAACAAAGAAATCACGAGTGGATATGGGTAGAACACAATATAGTAAGGTGGTCTGGAAAATGATAATGATTTCATTTGGCTATATGAGGATACATACATACACCTGTCCTGTCTTACTTATAGTTGCTCTGTTTTTTTTCTCAGGCACTGGAGACAGTTTACAACAAGCTTTTGTTTTGCACATCTTTGCTGTTTGATTTTTTGTTAACTTTTGGGGGGTTTAGTGCATGTTCTCCTTTTTCCGTCAGATGCTGTTATCTTTCTAATTTGGGTCTTGCCTTTCACTGTGTCTTCTAAGACTTTTGCTCTTATTCAGCAGTTAGATTTACACAGTAGCCCTGTGTTTGCGTGTTTAACTTCTTAGTTTAGTTTTGCAAACTCTGCCTGTAACCCTACTAATACCAGTTATTTTCCCCTGTCTTCAGTTACAGCTCAGAGCAAACAAATGACAGGGAATAGCAGAAAATAATCTGTTGCCGAGAGAAGGTGTTGGAGCTCAATTTTCACAGAAAAGAGAACGTTGCATTGCAGATGTGGTCAGTCTGGGCCTTCACATAACTTCGTGGATGCATTGTTTCACGGAGGAGGTCCAGATAATTAAAAGCTGTGTTTCAGTAGCAGTGATGGAAAAAGATACAGAATTACAGCTTGTATAATCAGAGTGATGAAATCTAAGGAATCGTGAGGATCTTGTACACCCTAAAAATTCTGAAAGTACCTGCCACAAAGTTACGGCTCTGAATAGTGTCTGAAGTTTTTTAGAATTTAAAATAATATAGCTGTATTGACATATCAGCATTGATTCTTAAACCATGATTTTACCACAGAAATTTTATAGGAATAAATTGAGGAATTTTAATATCTTGATATATGGAATAATTTATCTGATGCTAGTACTTCGAACAGTAGGCTGAAGAATCTTGATAGTGAAGTTGAGTGTACTTTGAGTTTTTATTTTAATTTCTCTAAGTGTTTTTTTTTTCTTCCTTTTTAAGGCAAAAGCTAAAGAGAAAAAAGAAGCAAAGGCTGGAGAACGTGACGATACAATACCTCCAGAATATAGGTTAACACCGGCGTTGGTAAGTTTTTCATGTCTCCATTGCTTTTTAACTAGGGCACTGCGTCTGACTCTTTCCTTCATCACAGAGAGGGGAAGAACATGGGGAAAACAAGCAAANATAGTATTTAATCAGCAGGTTTCTCCTGTTGGTGATTTCTGTATCTCTAGTTTCCTTCCCTCCCTTTGTGGGCATGGCTGGGTTTTTCAGGCATTCTGAGCAAAGTTCTGATCTTCCCAGGTTACACATTTCTTCTCCAAGAGTGTTGTCACTTGTTTCTGGTATTAAACCTCAGTGTTGTAAAATCCATGCCTTTACAGAAGTGCTCTTGGGTATCACTTTGTCATGTAACCTTGAAACACGATTGTAAAGTGGTCCGAAAATTGCACTCGTGATTTCATATTGCCACTTCAAGTGATGGAGATTTGCTCGAAGTTCAGCAAAACAACAGGTTTTGTTCGAGTGCAAGAGTTTGGGTTTTGCACTCAAAGCTTGTTTTACTACTAGATGAATTCGGGCTGGTTTACTACAGGAGTAGTTCCTGCTGCATGCTGATACTGGTAGGAATGAACACTTTTTGGTTACTTGGCCCGTTCGTGTGCTGACATCACATTTGCTTATTTTATCCACTTACCTGGCCGTGTAAGATTTCCTCCTGTTTAGAGAATCCTGTTACTGTGTCACCAATTTCATCTTCTGTGTATCATTTGTCTTTTATTATTTTGCTGGTGATTATGGAGTATGGCACTTGTAACTGGAGAAATGTCAATAATACTTATTTTACTTTTAGGATAAAGATGGAAAACCAATATTGCCGAAGCCTGAAGAAAAACCTAAGGTTAGAAAATCGACAATATTGTAGAGGCGTGAATAGATACCCTGTTTTCTCCCTCTCTGTCATCACTTCTCTCTGTGCCATTATGTAAGTCTCTTGGTCTGCTTGTGTGTTTACTTCCTTGCACAAAACCTGCTGATCATGGTAAGAAAAAGGTTTAGAGATTACAAAGATAGGGTAGAGTTACAGAAATGACTGTGGACACAAAGAAAGGCTGTGTGGGGCGTTACTGTAAGGTATTCTATAGAAGCCTGTTGGAGCTCTTGAAGGACAGAGAGAGGCGAGACAGGAAAATCTTTTGTTTTCTTGACAGTTTCATTAGTCATCAAATATAAAGGAACACAACTGGAAAGGAGGAAAAAGCTGCTGTGGACAATTTCCTCATTACAAAGAACAAACTGGAGTTTGCAAAAAGTATCCATCATGGCCTAGAATGTGCAAGATAGATTGAAAAGATGGACAGAGAAAGTTAGAAAGGTTAACTGAAAATGCTCGGGAAGAAGGCAGAAGTTAGGAAGAGCAAAGGAACTGCACTGGAGAAACTGAGGGCTTCACTTTGGAAACACTGTGAGATAAGGAGTGCTGCTGAAATTGGAAAAGTACAGGTAACTTGCCTTCTTCTGAAATGAGTGTGAAGGGTGTGAAGGGCAAGAAGGAGGACCCAGGGAACTACAGGCCCATCAGCCTTACCTCCATCCCAGGAAAGGCGATGGAGCAACTCACTCTAGAGGTCATCATTAAGAAAGTGGCGGAAAAGAAGGCTATCAGGAGCAGTCAGCATGGATTCACCAAGAGGTGAATCTTCTACGATAGCATGACTGGCCAGGTATATGAGCGGAGAGCAGTGGATGTTGTCTACCTCGACTTCAGCGAGGCTTTTGACACAGTCTCCCATAACATCCTCCTAGGGAAGCTCGGGAACTGTGGGCTGGATGAGTGGTCGGTGAGGTGGACTGAGAACTGGCTGAATGGCAGAACTCAGAGGGTTGTCGTCAGTGGTGCAGTCTAGTTGGAGATCTGTAACTAGTGGTGTCCCCCAGGGGTCAGTACTGGGCCCAGTCTTGTTTAACTTCTTCATCAACAACCTGGATGAAGAGTTAGAATGTACCCTCAGCAAGTTTGCTGAT
>Ga0065711_1050598_pt1 | contig 10759 bp, 11 predicted proteins | sample Hoacrofraction12_FD_59098 | JGI IMG/M metagenome (GOLD analysis project Ga0065711, IMG submission 59098) | Hoatzin crop microbial communities from Cojedes, Venezuela - Epithelial fraction 12 v2 (version 2) | ecosystem: Host-associated > Birds > Digestive system > Esophagus > Crop | place... | reverse complement strand
AAAAAAAAAAAAAAAAAAAAAAAAAAATTCATTAAGACACAATATGACAGTCAATACAAAGAGGGAAGACTGAGCACTACTAATCGCAGAATAATACGGCAGCAGATATTCCTCCTATGCATAAAGATTTAAAACTTTAACTTATAAAAGTGTATAGATGGGAGATATTACAAGTCACCAACAGACTACTCATATGAGCATGAGACAATCTATCAGGAGAATTAAACATAATTCAGTCTAACAGAGGGCAGAACAATCACGGTATAGAGGAACCCGGTAATGCAGTTTCAATATTGAACAAGAGCTAACTCTTAAAGAGGTGTGCAGAATTGGCTGCCATCTCTGACAAAGCAAAAATGGTGAGGAAGCATGGCACACCCAGGAGGTAAACTGAGGAAACTACTTTCCATTCCTTCTCCAAAGCCCTTTTCTCTTCTTCAATAAGCCAGCAACATTTTCAGGCACAGACCCCCAGTTAAAAGTTAGCAAGAGTAACTGCGAAACCATTTAATCCAGAGGTAAGAAAATCAGAAGTGCAGAAGACGAATGGCATTTGATTTGGCTTCAAAATCCAATTTACCTAGTCAAATGTGAGCAGCAATAAACCTCAGAGAACCAAAAATAAAGATGTCACATTATCCATATGCTCACAAATATATTTCTAACCTGTATTTGTTATTTTGCCAGAAGTAATTCTGGCAATGAAAAGGAATTAACACAACATGCTGATGTAAAGTGATAGTTCTCATACCACATGCTCTAGTATTTTCTGGTGGTTCATAGAAATTTGCAGAGGGCCAGGTCACTGAATCTTGGCTTTGCCTGCTTGCCACGTGACTTAATGCACGGAAGCGATCTGGGTCTGAACAAACAGCTGAAAACATAGAGAAAAAAACTAGCCATTGCTAAGCAGGCCCAGAAATTAACTGCTTTCAGTAAGGTCATGTTTTTGACAACTATTTCATGCAAGCCCCTGCTGTACTCTCACAGATTATGTTGTGGGATGACAACAGTCAAAGCTGTTTACTACCAGTAATAAGAAAACACATCTGCAAAAGAAACCGTATTAATAACTTTCCAGCTTGTGAGGGGAGAAGAACAGTATATTATATGGTTAGCTTTTGTTGCTAAAAAAACCCAAAATCTACGAGTAGTCATTGCACGCAACTGCAGTTTTGACTTCCATGTGGACAGTTACATTGTTTCCACCAGGATTAATGAAAACCGCAGTTTTCCACCTAAATTTACAGATGGAAGAAATTAATTCACCTGCATAGAAAGAATCGATGTCTCAGAATGGGAAAGCACAGAACTAGAAGAGAGAAGAAAACAGCATTCAGATTGGTAACTATTTTGTAATGAAGCAGAGGCAGAGAAGTTTAAAGAGACGTTGTCAAGTATTCTAAGATCCAAACTTCGTTTTATTAACAAGCGAAGCATTCATGGATATAAAGGCCATCACAATTACCAAAAGCCATAAAACAAAGACGTTTCAAACAAAACCCCAAAGCTATACTCCTCTGAGAGTGCCTACTATTAGGATCCTATTAGTTCTCCAAACCTAGTGAAATGCAAAATACAAAACTGTCTAGACATCATGGAAAGCATCTCTCTACGTGTTGCCATCAAAATATCTTAGAGTGTTACAGATAGGGGAACCAGGAGTATCAGAATTTTGCATACACACTTTTAAACTTGACATTGTCTCTTTAAGAAAAGAGCAGTTGGCTGTGCTCATACCAGCAAAACTAAGGTTTACTTTCTAGGAACAAGAGTACCCCAAGTCAAGAAACCTAAAGGACCAAATGCCCAAGATATTAAAAGCAAAGCGGAAGCAAAAGGATACCTCCTTCTGAACATTTTATTCCATCTCAAGTGACATATATGAAGCTAACAATTAAAAGCCCAATGTGAAACATTTTCTATCCGTAGAAGTACATAAATGAGCTTTATACAGGTTTACATACACTCCTCTCCACACATACACCCAACAAAGAGAAGAATGAGATATGCTTGCCATAGCCAATTTGGCTGACAATTATTCACAAAGATGTTCAGATACTCACCTTCAGAAGTTCATCATCGCCAGCATCAGGAAACTTCTCATGCAGGGAGTCTTTTAGTACCTTGGCAATGAAACGCATTCCGTAACTTCGAGAGAAAGAAAAGGGCAAAATAAGACGGCTGCAAGCACAAACCCACCAACAGCTTCTCAGAGATAATACTGTGCTACACCAGACTCACGGGATTTTGTCCACTGAACTAACAATGGCAGACAGGAACTTGTCTGTCACTGTCCTCATGTTTCTGATTGAAGCATCCAGGCGCGTCCTCACCTCTTCATGATTTAGAGCTTGTTCAGGTGTAACATCATACGGCAGTTTGCTATTTGAAAAAGTCGAAAGCGTGAAGGTGAGTATTCCTCAGGCACATTTCAAGAATTTCTAGCTTGATACAGAAACAAACTTATATTCACTTGGCTACCAAGAGCTGTGCATTGCCTTCAATTAACCTTTTAGGCACTGGAAGAGCTGAAAAATTCTTGCTTTTACTTCCTTTACTCTTCCTTGCGATGGTCACTGCGAGAAAAGGCCCAGCTAACTCAAAGCTGTACCTTTTTTACAGCATGCACACTACGCAAAGAAGTGCCATCTGTGACACGTAGTGGTACTTCAGGCTGCAAATACACTGGTGAACAAGCAAGCTACGCATTTGAATATTAAGATGATAAAAGCTTGGATACATGCCAGAAGCTTGCACAGTATCCATAAAATTGATATAACTTGCTATTGGCAGGAAGCAGTGCCAAATGAGTAGTAATGTTTTCTCCATCAGCTGAAATTACTGCATAGTATTCCAGTGAAGACAGATAGATGAAGCGGGTAACTCACAAAAGGGTCTCCTAAATGTCATGTAAAGAGAAGGACCTGAACACATAGCTTACATTTTTAACACGTCTAGACTTTTGAACCAGGCATACGGCAAGCTGTATTAACAGCAGATTGCTTTGAATGGGGAAACTCACTCATCTTCACATCATCACTTTTGTTTTTAAAGTACGTTAAAAAAAACCCCAACACAATAGAACACAATAGAAGCCTCAAGTTCTAGCAAATCACACACACTGAAGAAAAAGAAACCAGAATGATGCAAAACCATCTATCACAGTCCAGTTGTCATTAGTGGCTGATATTAATTAGAAAGACATTAGTACTAAAAGAACTGCAATGCCATGCTTCTCCGCCAGAAACCAAAGAGGTTTTGTTGGCTTGCAAATAGTTACCGAAGTTTGCACAGGCTGTATACGACATGGAGAGACTGACACAGAACTGATTCCCAAATACTTTTTCGTACCATGATTTCTTTTAGGTTAGAGGGCATGTCATAGCTAATTATCGTCAACACAGGCAAACACCAAAGAGCATTTCTTCTTCCATCTCCTAATGAGATTCCCTTTCAATACGCCCACAGTACCATCTCCAGAACATGATCTTTAGAATCCTTGGATGAAGGCTGTCTTGAGGAGATGGAAAACCCGGTATCAGTTCGACAGATGCATGCAGCAAAGCTAAGGATGGTTTGGAACGATTAACTGAGCAGTGTAAAGCAGCCAAGCAATGTTTAGAAAAACACAGTAGTAACAGTTCCCATACCTGGCCTCGCCAGTTTGAGACTCCATCTGGTTAACCCAAGACTTGTAAATATCCACTGGATCAGTTTTGATATTGAGTGATTTGTCATCGATTATTTCCTTCACAACTGGTGCCAGGATCTGTCTCAGGGCATTCTGACCACGGGCACCACGGTTGAAACTTACCACCATTTTAATAACAGTAGGATTCCCAGTCACAATTTCATGTATTTGGTCTACTTTTGATCTGAAGAAGAAAGAATCTATATGAAATATGAGGTACGCATAATTCTGTGAGCTTTAGATATATTTCTCTGCATAAAACAAACCGTTAAAGGGCATCACCCTCACGAAACAGATGATGGAATTTGTACTAAAATCTCAATACAGCAATAAACTACAACATTGTATAAGAACAATACTGGAACACTTCTAAAGACAGACGAGGCAAGAAACTTACAACCTCTGTTTGGGAATGCCAAATGTAACTTGTCAGCACTCATCTCGATGACAAATTAATGCAAATCCAACTGTGCATTCTACTTAAGAGCACAATTAATAAATACAAAGGAAACAGAATCTTTTATGTAGATAAGAAAAAGAACAGCAGGTTTCTTCCAGTATTTAAAATAAGAAAACAAGCAATCGACAACCAAAGCTGCTCCTAGTATACCGCTATGTGAAATACAGCATCAGAGAACTAAGTATCTGCATTGCCCTGGACTGCTATTCCAAGCACAAATTTAAGGAGAAAAAAATCTCTTTTAGAAGTTGTTCTTTGTTTCAGGGTATACACCATCAACGCTTAAAAAGCATTGCAAAGAATGCTTAAAGAGTAGTTCCTCAAAACAAATTTATTGCACTTACTTCTTCACAGCAAGTCATGCAGCTCTGCATCGTAAAGAACTGAAGTCACGTAACACCGAGCTCCTAAGGCCCAACTGATCAAACAAAACATGCCTGAGGACAGCCAGAGTCCCTAACGCTGGCAGTCAATAGAAATGCCAAACAATAAAGCCTCTCGCTTTCAGCATCCTCATCAGCTTTTGGAAATCCAGAGAGCTCAGAGTCAGCTCTCTCCCTGGCCTGTAAAGCCTGAGTTTGCAGTTTGCTGGAGGTGTTTATAACCAGACATTGAAGAATTGAGATTCGACTGAATTTCAGGATGACTTTGCATCATATTAAAAGTAGCTGCCATGTTAAGCAGTGAAATCTTGACTGAAGTAAAAAACTCTCATCCTCAACAGATGTACTCAAGTCTTTCTTTACAGACTATATTAAGAACTGATATGAAATGGGCAGAGGACAACGAAGGGACGGGTTTAGAATTATCTGCATATTAGCATGAGACATAACGTGAAAACTGCCTCAAATCGAGAAAATACCAAAACTAATTCAATAGCAAGAATGTGCTGTATGCTGCCACGTACTTGATCTCTTCCTGCAACGCTGTTTGGAAAAGGCGCAACAACAGATATTCCTCTCTTTGATTGGATGCATAGTTATACAGCGTGAAGATGACAGAATCCATGAACTTTGTGGATTTGTTTTGAGGCATCTGAAAAATCAGCTTGGCCAAGTAGGTTGGGTTAGTCTACAAAAACAAGAAAAATTACTTAGTGTGCATGTCCACACAGGCCAATGTCGCTATTAACTACGGTGGCCGAAAACTACATTGCATAAGCAAAAATTGTGCCAAGACATATAAGCCTCTATGACAAGAGGTTACCGAGCAGCGACAGAAGCTGCTTACCTGAAGTAAGTAGAACAGATGCTGATAGGCTTCCAGCTTTTCTCTCTTCTCTTTGCTCAAAGCTTTCAAACCTCCCCTTTGTTTGTTCAGCATCATCATGTCAGACAGCTGTTCCTTGTTCTTCTTGGTAAGTTTTTTGCTATGAGAAACAACATCCTGGAAAGAAAGAATAGGGATAGATTCCATTCTAAGTGTAAGAGGCAATATTGGAAAACAGTTGCATCTGAGAGCCTACTTCTCTCGTACATTGAAAGGCAGGGTTAAGGTATGCCTTGGACTATTAAAGTGAAGCATTATTCGCTATGGCAGCAATTTATCTGACTAGAAGTACGTGTTCTGTGTTGTCCCCAACTTCCTGAATTTCTACAAAACCCAAGAAGAGTTCGTCACTCTTGGCAGCAACTACTATCAGAGCTGGTAGAATCCCAAAGATACTTGAAAATGCCTTTTTAAATTGGGCTTAAAACCTAAAAATCCTGTTTCATACTCAGTTAGCTTGCTACACCTACATACTCTGATGGCAATGATACTTTTCGCTGCAGGCATCAGTGCAAAAGCTGTAGCCTCCTTCCGAGATTAATTTCACTACACCAGTTGAGATTTGGCACTGGGAGGAGCCTAGTGTCATGCCATCCAGGACCAAATGAAAAGCTGTCCAGAACTTCAGCCTGCAGAAAACGCAATGCTGTATCAGTAAGAGCTTTTTTTTTGTTAAGTTAATCACGTCACCCAAGTGACACCCAGGACTCCTTTAACCAACGAGCACCAAGTGGCACGAGCGAGTCTCCTGCCTCCAAAGTCACCTCCCTCACTGCAAGCTTGTGGCGTCACTTGTTTCACCACAACGGAGCAACAAAACCAGGCTCTCAACTCCTTCAAACACAAAATCTGTTGCATTCATTAGGTCAAGATAGTCTGGTGTTTCGTCTTTTTTAGCTTCAGGTCTCGTTTCTTCTCCGCCTACAGTTTTCTTTCCAGGGATACATACTAAATGAGTGGAATGGAGTAAGAACATACTGGAGTAAAATCTGCAAGTCTGGAGCAATGTTTTCCAGTGGGCCTGAGCAACTGACATCCAAGGCCAGGAGCTCACCATGCTAACTACCTCCGGGCTAAGTTCAATCTGTAGCTGGTCTCCCATCAGGGCATTTCCTACCTGCAATGTAATTTTGTTTTTCACTAGCAGCCCAATTTTGATGTCCATGAGATTCAGGTCATTTTCCAGTTGCTGATTGGATCGGATCAAGGTTACAACTTCCTCACGCAGTTTCATTAGCTCAAGCTCCTCCTGAAAATCTTGGTCACTCTGATCGAGCAAGTGGACAAACTTCCGAACCACAGCCATAGGTGGGTTTTCAGCATTAACTAAAATTAGACAGGAAAACATCAGGGGACAGGAAACAGAAGTAAATATATGCCTTATCTATGTTTAAGCAGCACATCAAGGAGCAGCCATAATAAAGTTAGCACCACCATGTCTAAACAGCTTCCGACATTTTTAATTTCTTGTTTTGAGTAAACGATGAGAGAAGCTCAATATCAGCCTAGGGTAGTCCACACCACCAAAGTTAACCGCAAAGCTAAGGTTCTATTATTCAGCAGCCAAAGCAACAGCTGGAATCAAGCTTTTCTTCAGCCTCAAGAACTACCTGCTCTCCGCAGTGCCCTAACAACTTCATTCCAACTGATCTTCAAAACTGTCTTGATGTTATAGATCACACTAGCAACATCCCTTGCAAACAGAGATTTGACGCACATCAGTTTTATCTTCCTAGCTATACTTACTGAGGGTTTTGTAGTCTTCTCGCGCTTTGTTTGCTCGGATAAAGGCTTGAATTTTTATAACATCATTTATCTAGGATTAAAAAAAAAAAAAAAAGGCAAGCACTTGACCTCCTTCTGGAAAGAGTACAGAAGTCAGGTACTGAACTCATTTAACAAGATAGCCTCTTACATGGTTTCTGAAATACTGCAGACGATCTCTGTAACGTCTTCTGGCTTGATACATCCTGGTCATTGACTGAATCTATAGAAGGGTAACCAAAATACTCGGATAAAAACCTCTCCTACAAAGTTCACTACCCAAAAGGGTTTACCGAAAAGGTCAGCAGCCTTTGCTACCTTCACTACTTGGTCCTTATGCGCTCGCAGGTAATCCAAACGGATTTGATATGCCTTCCTTTGCTTGTAGCCGCGCCACTGGGACTGAAAACAGAAAACAGACGCACTGACTTTACTTTTCTAACTCAAGAGAAGTAATCATGAATCTGAGCTTCTTTCTGCTCTCAGCTTGCAACTTCCCTTTTGGCTAAGTAAAACGTGAGGGAGACATGCTTATGTTACCAAGATATATACAATGTGAAGCATTAACTATTTGGTCAACTGTAATCATGAGAGACTTGAAATTACCCCATGAAGAACCCGGGCCTTTTGAAGCACAGTTAGATATCAAGGATTTAGCTAAACAGTCAAGTTGACAGAAACTGTTCTACATGAAGATCATGCGTTGCATGCTGCTGCTGGCGAGAAGAGTGATGTAACATTATAAGCCTTCAGAGCAGACTCACTGCTACTGATACTTGGAACAGAAGTTAGGCAAGGAGCTGGACTACACTTAAACGAGAGAGTGTTATTTTAATGAGCTGGGACCAGTTTGGGGGGGTTTGTTGTGGGTTTTGTCAAATACACATGCAGAGCGCATGCTACTTAGGCAGAAACAAACACACATATACTGCTGAAATAATGAAGTGGTAATAGGGTGCAAAGCATCTATTTCAGTTGCACACACTTCAGTTACAACACCAGACAAAAGATTTTTCCACTGTTTTCCTGCAAATGTGCTCAACCTCATGCTGAATTATCCCACCATCTCTCTTTCAGGTCCTCAATCCTCCAAATCCCTGGACAAATTTGAAGAGAAGACTCTTACTCAGGAATACTGAAAAACCATGTTGTTTCTCTTCAATTCACGAGAAATCACAGTAGTAATTCATCACATGGTATTATCACCATAAAGACATACGACACACTGCGTATTGCCCTATTTCCAAAACACTGAATCTGCTAATAAAATGATAGGTAAAGCTTCCTCAAATAAGTTTTTCTCTCTCCAACTCTGCCTGAGAAGACTTTACTGATTAGATATGACATGGAAAAGTAAATGACATACAAAAAGTCCTTGGGAGATGAAAATCCCTTTAGATAATTCGTAAAATTAGGTGAATACAATTGTATGCTGTAACTGTTTGAATTGAATAAAACCTGTCAATAAGCTTGCGTATAGGAAACAACTGCAGAGTAAAAGTTCCCAGCATAATTAAAGGATATCATTACCTGAATGCAAGTGATTGCTGGGACTTGTTTCTTCAAAAAATTCATTCTTGAGTTGAATTCCTGGCGAACAAGATATCCTCGACAGCAAGCCTGAAGTTTTGTAATCAGGTTCTCATTGGCTAGCCACAACTGCTCTCGGTTGTATGCCGCAGTGACTCCAGATATGGTGCTCTGGATTAATGTCATGGTAGGAAGCAGAGACAGCAAAAGACAATGGAGACAGAAGAAACGGGATGTTACATCAGCTTTCTGTATTGTGCTAACAAGAAACTCTAAGTTGCCTTTCAATAAACAGGAACACCATGGTCCCATACCCTTTTACTGACAGTATGAATTTTTCTGAAATGGGACAAGGAGTTTGGACACACACAATCTGATGATGCCCAGTGAAATAAATTAGTTACTAAGCTTATTAACGTGACTATGGCTTTGCAGTGTTGTCTTAGAGCCGCATTAAGGATGGAAATGGTAAGAACGTCAACTTATCAGAGAAAGACCATGTGTTATGTACCCTACCTGTATCTCCTCCCGCGACAGCTGTGTGTCATTTTGCACAAATTCCGCTGGCTCATCCCATCCTCCCTCTTTGGTCCGCAGGTTATGATAATAATGATAGCCTCCTCTCACCCAGTGTTTCACCCAATCGCTGCCATTGCCTCCTAAGAGCAGAAACTCCGGTGTAAGCTTAAAAAACAGACAAATGTCTTTCCTGCATACAAATGTTACAACTAGCAAATCCACGTATACAGTTGCTCCTTCCTCCAAGCGAAAGAAGGAACATTTTCAAGTCCCTAATGACCTCACAGGAGAACTACCTAAAACACAACACATTCTACAAGTGGAGAACATTCTAGTATTCAATTTTTTTTTTTTTTAAACCTTAGTTCCCAAAGCATCCACACTTGCCACCTGTAACACAAGACTTCTCCTCAGAGGCTTTTTTAACTCTGGTTCTGATTCCACATGCAATAATCTTGAATTTATTTCACTAACAGTTAGCTACTTGAGGTTCACCTGCTGCCATTTTTCTTCTCTTGACTTCTGACAGCTCTTGCTGGTACGTCTCCGCACATTCCGGAGTGACACCATATAGCCCAACATCCAGTGAACGCAAGGCACTCAGGGTCTGGCTAACATCACCATGGTCTACTGCTTCATTAATGGCCAGAATTCCTAAGGAGACTTTGATAACACAAGGAAGCAGGTTATCTGGGCACTCAAGGTCTCAGTGACTCACAGCAAAAATAGAATGACAGAACAGAGCATGGCAACATGAACACACACTAAAGTTGGCGTGTATATACCCAAATATTTAAGTGTATACAAATACAAAATATAAATAAAAACAATTAGACAACTGGCAGTATAGAGGCCTCTTCCGTACAGAGCGTCCAACCATACGTGGTAGTGCACCTGAGAGCACGTAATTTGTGTGCCCCGAGTTCCATTATGGTGTTGACTTATCACCAGCATTTCTCAACAATAGACAATGTTTTAGCTCTACTCTGACATCCATTTTAATTAAGGCAGTTTCTTCAGGCAGAGCCAGTCACAACTCAAAAGGGGCCTTTTCAACAACTAGTACCATCCATCCCTAGTGAAAAAGGATGGACTAGTTTGTAAACAAGTCAAAAACCTGATCGGGGAAAGTCAGGGGACAGAGGAAGAGAAAAATAACAATACGTCATCCCAGGGCTACTCCAGAACTGCAACTCAAATACAGACATATTCGCAGGAGCATGGGAATTGCACTTACACAGCAAACATGAAATACAGTAATTTTCAGTACTAGGTAACACTGCAAAAACGTCTGTTTGTACATGGATAGATAAGGGTATCTGAAGATCTTATTCAGGCTTAAGGGCACATACTTTAATCCTGACTTTGACCAAATGTTCCTTGGCATGACATTCAAGCTGCTGCCTTGCTGAAGTGCCTGGTGGGTGGGAAAAATACTGAAAAACTTGCACTGGTACTGCTGGGAACAAACAGTAAGGTGAATGAGTAAAGCTCTGTCCTGCCTTTTTTTTTTTTTTTTTTGG
>Ga0065711_1016129_pt1 | contig 10759 bp, 6 predicted proteins | sample Hoacrofraction12_FD_59098 | JGI IMG/M metagenome (GOLD analysis project Ga0065711, IMG submission 59098) | Hoatzin crop microbial communities from Cojedes, Venezuela - Epithelial fraction 12 v2 (version 2) | ecosystem: Host-associated > Birds > Digestive system > Esophagus > Crop | place... | reverse complement strand
CGTGCATACCTCATACCTTTTCCATGCAGTTTATATAGATCAAAAATATACATATTTATTTTATTCATGCATATTCAGTATTATTCTCTTTGGCGATTGGTGTAAACTTTCTTGCTTCCTATGTAAGTTGTTGCGCAGACTCAGTTACCCTCTTCTATTGTTTGTTTTTGAGTAGGTGGTATTACTTGAGTAGGGGGCCAGAAAGTTGGTGATCGCGATCTCCCCCTGCTGGAATTATCTTTTACATACTAGGCTCACAATCTTGGCAATCCTGGTCAGCTTCTTCAGTCCGCTTCACAAAACCACACTCCATGATTTCTCTTGACAGAAACACAATTACCTGCTATTGTTAGCATTAATGGTTACATAGAGACTAGACCCCCTGTTCCCAAATCTAAAGTCCAGATGGACAGGGCTGTACAAGGGACATAGCAACATTGTTCATGATCATGGTTAACTGATTCCATCACCCTGGTTACAATTCTGTGATTTTGTGATTCTGTGGTTCAGTTTCCTCCTTCCCCATAATGTCTTAATAACCCAAATTACCAAAGAGAGCAATTGTGCTACCAGTCTCCCTGTATATTTTCCACATTATTTGAGTCTTTCTAGATCTTCTTTTAATCTTTTAGGTATGTCTGCTTTTTTCAGCCTCTACTCAACTAATTTTGTTGCTTTCCTCCAGACCTCTAATATCTTCTTTAAGAGTTGGTGCCTTGAAGTCAACGTAATAGGGTATCTTCCTTCCTGAACATCTTCATGATTAGGGAAATTGGGGAGGAAAGGAGAGGAAAGGACAGTTTTATTAATTTAAGACATTATTTTATGTTCCTATAAAATGCACTTTATTACAGCTACAGTCTCATCAACATCAGGTAGTAGAAAACTATTTTTCTTTTACTATTACTATTTGCTGTTATTGTTTTTGCCTGACATGCAACAATCATATTAGTCTACCTCAGAATAAGTTTTGTCTTTTCTGCTCAAAACCAGTTTTCAGTCCTTTATAACCTCCATATTCTTCTCTACAACACTCAAGGTTAGCCATTTTTTTCTCATTTTGTAGCTATGCATTGGATTTCTTCTCTGAAGTGCTTTATGGAACGTAATCCTATTATTAGCCCCTGTTTGGGGCTAGTCTTTCGAAACTTTGATAAAATTCTGATGTCATCTTTTTAAGTGCTCTTAACCTCCTCAGTTCTGGGGTCATACAGTTTTATTAAGTGCAATTTCTATCAATCAGCTAAGTAAATAGTTCTAAAGTTGAATAGTACTAATCTCACAACAGATATCTACAGGACTTCAGTTGAAAGGCAGGACTACTAGATCTCAAATTTAGAGAAAACTATCAAGTTACTCGAGGCCAGAAGAGGAAGTGAGTGTTTCCTGTTCTATTTCAATTTAATACAGTCTGTAAAAGACTAAAATAAGTTAGAGTGTCTTATTGAGAGTTGTCTTCATACTCAGGCACAAAAGCAGCTTTTTCTATTTGAATGCAACAGGAATAAGTTTTACTTTCACTCTATTCTTGTACACAGAAGACTGTATTCTGCTGAATTCTTCAATATTGTTATCTCTGCCTGAAATAACTGTTTTAAATCTCATCTGGGAAAGCTTAATATAGCCATGCTCATAGTAGTTACTATAATAGATGTAATAATTTATATCTTTCCTATCTATCAAGTTAATTTATTATCTGTATCAGTGATTTGAGTATTGATGATCTACTGTCCGTAGAAGGAAATACTGAATTTTATATTTAGGAACAAATTTCCATTCTGCAAAAAGGCATAAAAGTTTGTAGTTACATTGATTTCTTTTTGTTGTTCAACAGTTGGTAACCACAAATTTTATTAAAAACATTCATCTACCATTATTCACTTATATTTCCAAACATGTATACATTCTTAACAGTCATATGTTCAGACATGACAAAACACAAAGCGTTGTATGACAATGATAAATGTTAGGACACAGATGCAAAGAACCAAGTGGGATAAATAAATGGACACCTCATTTTTTGTAACAAAGGAAAGTTGTGCTTAACATTAGACAAAATATGAAGTTTCCATACATAACCTTTCCAAATAAAAGGGAGAAGTTTCGTAACGGTGGATGATTAGATCAGTGATAGACTGAAAAGTGACTAAAATAACTTTAAGCTATATGATACTGGCAAATCACAACCTAACTCAGTACCATCACTGCCATCAAGGAGCAGCTTGCTATACATAGAGGTATATACACACGCCTTTGTTTTGTGATACAGCTGTAACATCTTGCAAGGACTACAGACACAAAATTTAAGGCATTTAGATAGCTGCTGCATACATTCCATGCATTGTAATGACTAAAAATCTTTAACAATACTGTGTTATGCAGTATGCTAAGAATCCTGTAAAATATACAGTATTTTTCTAGTCAAGATTTTTCAGATTCAATGAATAATGTTTAACTTAATAGCATATCAAGGAAAGGTAGCAACTTGTATGAATTCTGAAAATGTGAGAGAATTTGAAAAGGAAGAAAATGAACCCTAATGCATCTGTGGGCTCATCAGGCAGCTCATTTGTGCATCTCCTGGATCGTGCTGAAATTTGTTAATGTACTTTTAATTTAAACAGTGTCTGCTCATCAGAAGAATATATTAGCAAGCATGAAATTACTCTTTCCTGTTCTTTGCTCTTCAGTGCCAGCTGCAAGCTCAGTTCATAACAGAAGCAGGATAAATACAGAAATCAAGAGAGTACTGCTAAAACCAAAGCCTTATATGGTCAGAGCCTTTTCTTTCTAATGGTGTTCAAAGTTTGCTGCGAACAGCTTTGGATTTTTGTGCATGTGCTTTATAAATTCGTCTCTTTAATAACATTCCACTCAACAGCAGGTGGGGAGGATCTTAACTGAGAGATTCATGTCTGTCTTTAGCAAGGGTTAAAAAACTTACTAGAAGTTTCATTCACAAGAGCTATGCACCAACAAAAGATAGAATATCTTGCATAGCAATGGACTTTTGCCTTGACACCAGTACACTCCTGCAGGATTCTTTCCCTCCACTCCACAATCAGTTAAGAGCAATGTCTATTAGCAGAATGAAAATTTCACCCTGCAGGAAGAATAGTAAGGACAGACTCCTGCTGCGTCTGTACGTTTGGTTACCTATCTGTTGTTGTTGTCTTATGAAGACAGTACAAAATATTATCAAGTGCATCTCAAAAGAAAATAAAGTCAGAAGCAGTTCACATAAAACTAGTACAAGTACTCCCTCTCCCCCATTTGTATTATCAATATATGTCCAATATTCTTCATTCTGCAGTCACACTGAAGGCTCTATTTATTCCAGATAAAACTCATTTTAAAAAAAGTATGCTTCTTTTGATGTTTTGTGCATGAAAGCAATCTGCATAGTGTTAAAGACATGCAATTATATGTCCCAGTGGACAGGAAAATGTATAGGCACTCCAGGAGTCAAAAGGAAATTTCATTACAAAAGGATCAAGACAACTGGTAATGAATATCTAGAAGGAATGCGGTCCTTATTTAGCTGGTCAAATGCTTTGATTGCTCAAGGTGATCACAAATTTTATTCTCCTNGGAGAAANAATCCTAAAAAAAAATCCTCCAAACAAACAAACAAAAAAATCAAAAAACCCANGTTTTCTTTTTCTTCTTAAAAGANACATTTAATTTGAAAACCTGAAATTCTAGTAAGATATTNTTATTTCCTCACAAGAAAAATACAGTTTTTTGCAAAATATTTTTTTATTCAGAATGCCTAATATTTCAAAGAAGCCTTTTTTTTATGAAAAATAATCTTTAAAAGTGAAGTATTGAGCCGTTTTTCTGATAATCTAAAATGACAAGTACTATCATAAAACTAGACTGATGTCAATCTCATCTTGTAGTGTAGTCATGTAAATGTTTGAATAAAAGCATAAGAGTCAAGCTCCGTAAATTTATTGTGTTATACTTCCATGATTTCAAATAAGTTTGGCTGGGTGTTAAAATATTGAACTGAAATGTACTTATCTAAGTATTTAAATTATAGATTGAAAGTTGCATATAAGTATATATGAAACCATAGCTTAATATATGTACATAGATAAAATTATGTAAATAGATACATAATATTTATATTTAATTGTATTTATTATATATATATTTAATATAAATATATAACATTTCTATGATCTATAAATATCACAGACTATATAAATGCATAACAAGAATTTGTTACAGGGTTCAGTGTTTTAAAGTATTAATTCATTGGTTCTGGTTAACATAATGAGAATGTACATGGACTTATGACTTATGAGTGACACTGCTTATAAAGCAGTGTACCAAATTTTAAAATATTTTTAGGGACTTCTTTACAGCACAGTTTAAAATAGTGTTCTTCTTGTGCAACAGTTTTATTAGAAGGTTTAATCAAATAGTGTTACCTGTCCAGCACCAGTAGTTAACAAGTGTGTAAATATGTGTTTGAGTTCTACATTGAAGAAATCTTAACTGTTTGTTAATACTAATTTACTAAAAAGCAAGTGTCAAAACGATTACCTTAAATAAAGAAAAAAAATTGCATATTTATTCTGTATATTTCTATACTGTATCTATGAAAAAAACTTTTAAGATATTGCCATATTTAATTTAAGAAAATCAAGTGAAGATAGCCATAAGTTGTAGAGGGGATCAGGCCTAGCCAGCATGGGTTCATGAAAGGCAGGTCCTGCTTGACCAACCTGATCTCCTTCTCTGACCACCTGACCTGCCTAGTGGATGAGGAAAAGGCTGCGGACGTCGTCTACCTGGACTTTAGTAAGGCCTTTGACAGTGTCTCCCACAGCATTCTTCTGGAGGAACTATCTGCCCGTGGTTTGGATGGGTGTACTCTTCGCTGGATAAAGAACTGGCTGAATGGCCAAGCACAGAGAGTGGTTTTGAATGGAGTTAAATCCAGCTGGCGGCCATCACGAGTGGTGTTCCCCAGGACTCAGTTTTGGGTCTGGTCTTGTTTAACATCTTTATCAATGATCTGGATGAGGGGATGGAGCGCTCCCTCAGTAAGTTTGCAGATGACAACAAGTTGGGTGGGAATGTCGATCTGCTTGAGGGTAGGATAGCTCTGTAGAGGGATCTGGACAGGCTGCATCGATGGGCCGAGGCCAACTGTGTGAGGTTTAACAAGGCCAAGTGCCGGGTCCTGCACTTGGGTCACAACTTTGAGAAGAGTGGCTGGAAAGATGCCTGGCAGAAAAAGATCTTGGGGTGTTGGTCGACAGCCAGCTGAACATGAGCCAGCAGTGTGCCCAGGTGGCCAAGAAGGCCAACGGTATCCTGGCTTGTATCAGGAATAGTGTGGCCAGCAGGAGTAGGGAAGTGATCGTGCCTCTGTACTCGGCACTGGTGTGGCCGCACCTCGAGTACGGTGTTCAGTTTTGGGCCCCTCATTACAAGAAGGACATTGAGGTGCTGGAGCATGTCCAGAGAAGGACAACGAGGCTGGTGAGGAGTCTAGACAATAAGTCTTACGAGGATCGGTTGATGGAGCTGAGGCTGTTTAGTCTGGAGGAGAGAAGGCTGAGGGGGGACCTTACGGTTCTCTATAACTCCATGAAAGGAGGTTTTAGTGGGGGTTTAGGGGTTGGTCTCTTCTCCCAAGTAACTAGTGATAGGATGAGAGGCAATGGCCTCAAGTTGTCTCAGGGGCAGTTTGGTTATTAGGAAAAATTTCTTTACTGAAGGAGTGGTCAGACTTTGGAATAGGCTGCCCAGGGAGGTGATTAAGTCCCCATCCCTGGAGCTGTTCAGTGTGGTGCTTCGGGATGTGGTTTAGAAGGCATGGTGGTGTTGGATGGATGGTTGGACTTGATGATCTTAGAGGTCTTTTCCAACTGATGATTCTATGAATCTATGAATTGTACATTAGTGTCATAATATGTTATTTCCACACAACAGTGATGATGTATTCTATGTGTATCACCGTCACAGGCAAAAAAAAGCTTAGAATAGGGGAATTTTACCTAACTTATTTTGTTGCCCTCTGTCACAAACTGCTGATCACTGATTAAGGTATCTAGAAAAAAAAATAAAGAGAGAGCACCAATATACATTTCACACATACACTTGCACACATACACATACATAAATGTCTGTTTTCTCCTCTTCTCTGTCTCAGTTTTGCTTATTTTCACCATAGTTTATACTCAGTCTGTCCAGTTCATCCAGCCAGGTGATGTGTAGCAGATGAGGTTGAGCTAGTATGTGTCTCTGCCTTTAAGGATTCCTACAGGTCCATTTCTAAGTGTTCCTGCCTGGCCAGAGTCACTCATGGGCTGCATTCCCACAGAGGAGTACCTGATCCAGCATGGGTTGTCCATGGGCTGTAGTCTGTCTGGGGTGTCCCTGTCCTGGTGTGGGTTGCCCACAGATCCCGCTGCTTTTAGGGACTTCATGGATCACCTCCCCAGAGCATTCCTCTCCAGCCCTTAACAGCTGCTGGTGCCTTTGTTAGATATGTTACAGCAGGCCCCCTGTTTTCTTCTCTAATTGGATGTTGGGTTGGGTATAGTATAGTTAAGTTTGGTTGGGTATAGTATAGTTAAGTTTTGGTGTGCAATTAATATTTTCCACTGCTGTGTTCCTTTGTCTCAAGGCGGGCTGGACCCATTTCAATAGGCACACTGCAGCTCATGATATTTCCCACTCAGGTCACCATTGCAGCTTACTGTACTTACACAAGTGCCTGCTACAGACTCCAGCCTTTGCCACTGTGAAACACATATTTGAGACTAAATTATGAAGGCTAATGAAGCTACTGAATGTGCATGCATTTCAACTGTGAACAAACAAGGGCTGAGAATAATTTGAAAGTGTTATTCTTAACATGATTATATTAATATGAATGCTGTTTTCTCTTAGAAAATAATTTCACCTTTGTATTTCCACCTATGACATTACTTCAGTTATGTTTGACTCATTTTTAGGAACAATTTTGTGTTAAAGGGGGAATTTTGTATTTCTTTTCTCTCCTGTCTGTACTTTTTTCTCAATGTTCTGTACCAAACAAGTGAAACACAAAATAAACAAAGAAGAAATGAAATACAAAATACTTCAGTCATTTTAACTCTTTAATTTACTTCCATGATTTTGAAAACTTTCTATTTATGGGATATTGGTTTATAACCACAGATTCTCTGAAAATTTCTTCACCAACCTCCATAATTTAGATACTTGACACTGAATTGTGAAGTGCATTTTGTGTTATTTCTAGAATAATTTCTGAGGTTAATGTTTGCAGGGTTTTTATTTCTTTTATTTGCTTTCACTTCAACAGCTAATTACTTTCCTTTGAGGTGAGTTCAACCTTGAATGTTCAGAACTCAATCATTTCACTAGTTTTTTTTTTCCTTGATTTTTGGGTAAAATAGCAACGAAGAATAAGAAGAGAGAAAATACCTTATATTTTAACTATCCCTAGAAAAATAAAAATTAGGGATGAAACAAATGTAAAGGAAAAAGCAGGAGTTTCAGACCTGCCATCTATATTTATGCTAATACTCTCACAAGCAATCACTCACTTTAGCTAGTGAAAAAAGATACATAGATAGATCAGAAAGTCTCTAAAATGCGATCTTTTACCTATGCTATATATTTACTTCAAGACCACGTTATATAATTGGGTGCTGTAAGGTAAGCAAATTCTAAGATCAGTTTATGATTTACTAGTCTAGACTGAACGTTGCTAGTCACCCAGGTAGTTCACATAGCATTATTGTACTGAGTTCCATTACTATACATAAGAAAGCACGAGTTTCAAATTTCTACTATTTCTTTTCTTAGAACTATGTACAATGCACATTAAATATCTTTCAAAATTAAACTTATTGTCCTCGGTTTGGCCAGGACAGGATTCATTTTCTCCAGAAGCTGGAAGGGGACACAGCTGGGCCAGCTGACCCAAACTGGCCAAACAAACAGGCTATTCGATACCATGTGCCATCATTCGCAGTTCTGAGTGGGGGAGCTGGCCAGGGGCAAGTTAATCGCAGCTCGGGAGCCTGCTGGGTACTGGATGGTGAGAGTTGCTCTGTGCATTTCACTGTTTGTTTTGTATATTCTTCTTATCAGTATTATTGTTGTTGCTATTCACTTTATTTGCTGTTCTGTTAAACTGCACTTATCCCAACCCACGAGTTATGCCTTTTTCTTCCCACTCTTCTCCCCACCTCAACTGGGGGAAGGGTGATAGAGCGATCAGGTGGTCCTTTGCTGCCACCCAGGGCCAAAACGTGACACATTGACTTGTGGACACCGAAGTAAATTATGGAACATTAGCAAAGTCTTCTCATCTCTGTATAAAAATGAACTCAGGTAACCATCTCCATAAACTGCATCCCGAAAATGCTGAGTAAAGCATTGACGTATCCAATACTTTAAAGGCATCTAGGTTGGAGGTCAAAAAGTCAGTGTAATCAGTACACCTGAAAGACTGTATTTTGCGTGACTTTGAGTCCTCATATGGCAGACAAAGCTGAATAACTTTGTGAAACTGGGATTCGAATGTCAGTTTTCTTACTTCCATTCAGAAATTTTTCATATTTAAACACAGAAGAGACAACCTACTTGCACGATACTTACAAAAGTTGCCCCAAAAAATGGATGGTGAGACCTGGGCTTTGTCACAGAATCACAAAATTGTAGAGGTTGGAAGGGACCTCTATGGAGCACCTAGTTCAACCCCCATGCCAAAGCAGGGTCACCTAGAGCAGATTGTCTGTCTCGTTGAGGAGATTCACAACTCTGTCTCTTACAGATCAGGAAAATATCCCAACTCTAAGCTTGTGGGTATCCTAGATGCATCTGTCGTTTCCATACAGCAGATTGACCAGTGTATATTTAGGACCGCAAAATGGGTGGATCAGAAAGACAGCACTGTTACTTGAAATGCTGTTATGAGCCAAAGGGAGCATAATATGAATATGCAGCTAAAAATGTATTGTTAGTCTAATTTTTTATCAATTGTAAGTTCCAAATTATGTCATTTTATTTTCAGAATAGCCTAGTGAATAAGTTTAAATTGTCGCTTTTCTAATACCTACCCATTTTCTTTGGTGGTGTGTTTCCCTTCCAAAATCCTTCTGGGTTCTAAGAGATGATTTTAGGCTTCCTCAGGAGAAGTAGGGAAGGGCTTCCAGGGCTTTTTTTTTGTATTTCTTATCAAGCTGGATAAAACCAGAAACAGAAAGTAGAAACTGGGCAAACTGGGATTATAGTCATGGATTAAACCTCCCAAGGAAATTCCTTTCCAGCTAGGTTATTATCAGACTTTTTCTTGCCTGGGAATATGTTGTATATTGACCCAATTACAATTAAGGAAGTAAGAGATGTTTGCTGGCATTTAAGACACTTTATGGGGAAAGGCAGTTTCATATTTTCATAGACACAAGTAAATCTGAAAAACATTTTTGCAGAACAAACTTTTAAGTTATAGTCCCACCCTTTGTGTTTCCAGTTGATGTGACCTTTATTAAATAACTTAGACAATCTTAGTTTCTGGATCCCAAGGAGCTTTAGACAGAATGTATATTTTGGTATTCAATTCTTTAAAGACAGTGATACTCAGAATTTGTATTGCATAACATGAGACGCAAAAGCTTTCTGGATACTTATCTGAGTTTCCTGGACCCTTAATTCGATTTTGTTTGGCTTTGGTGGATTATGCTTCGGAATGCAGGCTCTAAATCAGACTTACATTTTCTACATGATGTTTTTGGTGTTGTCATTTGTGGTTATCATCATTTAGCTATTCATATGCGTGCAGGACTGTTTGGCAGTCATCTTTAAAGAAATTACTGTGAGTTGTACTACAACTTTTAGAACTATTTCTTACAGTTGTTGGTTTTCAAGTAATGCATTTCACTACTGATTTTATTTAGAGTTCATACAATTAATAAATATTTTAAAGGAAAAGTGTGGCTATTAAAATAATCCCTCCAGCAAAGCAAAATTCACTGCAAGATAACAGACTTCTGAATTTCATGGTTGATCTTACAATTGCATGAGCTCATGAATTATAAAACAATATCTAAATAATCTTAGTAGTCTTTATTTTCCTCATTATTTGAGGACGTGGTAAATCTGTTCAATTACCTCATTCCACATAAATACGTAATCATGAAAATATAGTACAGATCATTTACACCTTGGTGGGTCACAGTCAGAAGTCCTGTGCACTGATTTTTCACAGGAGGCTTTTAAGTGTCATACGCTGTAAAACTGATACACTCTATCTTCACCAGAATTTTAACTTCAGAAATATTTTCCTCCCTGTTCTAATTATTCATGTTGTTCTCAGATAATATACATTCTAACACCATTTTTATTGTCTTATGCTACCTCATATTGAAAACTAAGCCAAATTTTGTATTATTTCCTTCAGCCAAAAAAGACAGAATATGTCCATATGTATTTAGACATCTACCTCCTACTCTCAGTTTATCCTGGGTTTATATGTAGGCATTTAGAAGACTGACTGTTCTAGATCTGAGCCACAATGAACAATTATGATCACCACAGTTTTTGTAGAAAGGTTTCCTGTGGAGTCCTGGCTGGACGAGAGGGGACATAGTTTGATGCGTTGAGCAACCCAGGTTCCTATCCGGAAGTGAGCCTTGGGAGCGGCTGACACGGAACCCTGCTGGGAAGGCAGAGCGATGAGCTCGGGACACTGGAGCAGGGGGAACGTCACCGTTTCCTGCCACAC
>Ga0065711_1009626_pt1 | contig 10759 bp, 6 predicted proteins | sample Hoacrofraction12_FD_59098 | JGI IMG/M metagenome (GOLD analysis project Ga0065711, IMG submission 59098) | Hoatzin crop microbial communities from Cojedes, Venezuela - Epithelial fraction 12 v2 (version 2) | ecosystem: Host-associated > Birds > Digestive system > Esophagus > Crop | place... | reverse complement strand
ATTATTTAATTCAGGTAGGTAAAGACCTTCGGAGGTCTTTTACTCCGAACTCCTGCTCCATACTGAGCCAGCTTCAAAGGTACAGACGGGTACTCAGGGCCTTGCCCTGACAATTTTTAAATATCTTTGAGGATGGAGTTTCCACAAACCCTTTGGGTCTATCCAACCTGGAAGTGTTTAGTTACCATTAAGCTTTATTCTTAATTTTAAATATCTGGGGTTATAACGTCAGTTTTAGAACAAAGAAAACACCTTCAATTTTACATTCATTTTAACTTAAAGGTCCATCTTAACTTAGCAACAGCTCTGGAAGCTGGAAGTGCTGTATGAACCCAAAGCACCAAGGTTAGTTTCACCCGCTGAGAGCCTGTAGCCGTGCTGAAAATAGAATTCATCAGGCTCAGCTCCTAATCACACGCATAAACATTAGCTCCAAAGCAATCAGTTCTGGGGAAGGAACATAAAAAGCTTAAGTTTCTCGGTTTTTCAAATCTCCCTCAAATCAAATTCTAGATTCTTATCTCTTCATTCCACATTGCATTTGGGTCTAATTTAGTAGCCTGACTCAGAATCAAATTTTCCTACTCTCATTTCATTATTATTACACATTGCTTTCTCTTCTTTTACACACATTTGACATAAAAAAGCTTTATCACCAAAACCAGCTTGAAAATCTATTCCTTAAAACAAAAGTAAAACACAATAGAAACTTCCATTCTAGAATAAAATCTAATTCATAACAATGATTGTATTTGAGTATTATATTTTATTATATAAGAAATAAAGAAACAATGACAAAAACACTCAGGAAAGCTACAGTACTATAGGTGCTTTATTTTGGACAGTGCAATCTAGTTTCAATTATTAATCATCTGTTCTTTTGCAACAGATGTTCTGCATTGTCCTGAATGTGGAAAAACTTTGGTTTTTTAAGCAGAGACAGTCTTACAGTCTTACTTACCCAGAGGAGAAACAAAACCGCAGCTTTGTATAGATCTGGAATGAATTGTGTTCATACGTATTGCCTGTACTTTGTTCTGTTGCTCAGTAAGGCATTCCTTTCATTAAAGAATCTCATGAGATTAATTAGTTAATCTTCACATCAACTTGGTGGCAGAGAAGGAAAGTGCACATATCATGAAGGAAAATTACTTGGACAAACTTCACTAATCAATCAATGGCACAACAAGAAAGAAGCCACTTTCACTGTAAGCATATCACAAACAATAGCACCTTCCAGCCTCAAATACTGGGCCCTAAGTGTCATTAATCCTAATTAAAACAAGAGGAGGCTCTTGGCCTGAAAGTATGGTAACCTAAGCAGAGACAGAAAAGGGACAGGGAAAAGAGAGCACTAGTGGAGCAATTTTTCCCTGAAAGCCGAGTTAGTGACAAACTCACGATCCACATGATTGTCTTTCCTATCTCTTGTGATATCCCCTAAAATGTACTTGAACTTCAAGTGCTTTGAACTTAATCCTGAAAGGCATTCAAACAGCCTAACAGCACGAGTGAGTGATACACCTTGAGCTGTACAGATTATAGACACATGCTAACTGCATATAGACAGTGGGGTGTACCCCATTATTGGAGTACAAATACAGATAGCCCGGGGCAGGAAAAATCTGTAATACCTTGTGCACATGGATGAGTTGATGACAAGACGGCTGCTCAATAGGTTTCAACCCCTGGCTACAGGGAATCAGGAATTTATGTGGCCCGAGAGATCTATCATTTCAGGAGTTTCTGGTCTGTTTGTTTTTATTAGGCCTCATGAACACTGAAATCTTTGCATGAATGTTTTATCAAGCCAACAGAAAAACTAGTCCAAAGTAAACAATGCTCATCAGAAAAGAAGCTTCTCATGATGTCCATCTTTTATGTCCCTGTTTTCCATGTGATGCCTAGTTTTCCATTTCACCTAGTTACGTCTCTTTCATACCACCCTACAGTAAGGTTTTCTTCTTGTGAGAGCTGTTCTTGGCTGGTTCATTGTCTTCAGCAGACTCTATCCCCAGACATACATATATGCTCTACAAAGAATGCTGCATTAAGGATGAGTATGCCACTACAAGAAAGACTCAGACTCAACTAGTCACAACTGTTATGGTAGGAAGGAAGATACATAGAAAAGGAGATGCAACCAGAGGAACAGTAATACCAGCCTGGCAACTGGAATAAGGATAAACGGACTGACTGGTAAAGAGATTGTGTAATTCTTAACCCTTAAAACAGAGGAAGAATAAATTATCTGCTGCTGTCTCTCAGCTTTCCACAATTTAGAACAATTGGGAGGGGTAGGAGACAGGAACATTATGTTCTAATACCACCACAAGAAGCAACAAGACCATGGTCTCACCTCAAACGTTTCGGCACAGACAGACCTCTTGCACTCCCAGTGTTCTGTCATGGCATGCAATGACAACTAGAGATCATAGAATCATAGAATGGTTTGAGTTGGAAGGGACCCCTAAAGATCATCTACACCAACCCCCCTGCCACGGGCAGGGACATCTTTCACTAGATCAGGCTGCTCAAAGATCTGTTTCAGATCTACCTAGTCTTCACCCTGCCTCTAACACAAGCAACTGTATTACAGCGTGAAATCCATTTCCTCGTGTCAGGGATATTTCAGAAAAGGGAGAGAAGAGATGGAACAATGATGAGCTGCAGTCACAAATTTTAAAAGATGTTAACATAGTAAACAATTTCAAATAGCAACGTTGATGGTCTGCTGATGGTCTCGCTATATCACAGTTATGCCAAGCACGGACAGATGGTCAATTCACTAAACGCTTTATTTCATAGCCAATTGTTTCAAGCCATGCCACTTGCCCCTGGCCATCCCTGGCACCTGTGTGGCACTACGCTGTTTAATATTTTAGAGGCTCTTACTCTTGCCTGTCTCACGGCATAGCCAAAGTGAAGAAACAGGGGGGAGGGGACATCACCAAGCTACCTGCACCCCAGACTAATGCTCTCATCTTAATTAACCTAAAATCCACCAGCTGAAACTGTTCAGAAAACATGGCTGATTTTATCCAAAGCACTTCTACCAGTTCACCAGTCCTCAGGTAGGGGTTGGTGCCTCCAGCAAGAAGTCTGTTAATGAACCACTGGAACCCAGTAATAACTTTGAATAGCAGCTGTTTGAACCAGGTAGGCTTGGTAAGAAACTGCTATTTTTCCTTCATCTGTTTTGCCATAACTGGCAAAATTCTTGGGACTGACTTCATTGCAGCTGGTGACACTATACCTCTCTGAGGCAAGTATCGGATCCTTTAGTGTCTGCTGCTTTTGTCTTCTGAAAGTAAGAAAGTATAACCTTAATAGAACGTATAACAAGATAGAATCCAGAGTATTCAGTTATTCACCAAGATATACGTTCTGGGTGGTAGAAGAGGGGGGAAGAAGTAAAAGCACAATTTTTATTGAGAGTTATCAATATTTCGACAAAAAGTAATTCACATTTCAGACTTTCCTTTTTCCCTGAAATTGTAGAGAACCTACGTGGAAGAAAATGAAAACTTACATACGGTAAAAAAGCAGTAAGTTTACTAAATTGTTTGCAAAAATAAAAGCTATTTTTCAGGTAGGGGAAGAATTTTTTTCATTTATTTTGCTCATATATTTTACAAAGACTCAGACGGTATTTTCAGACTTAACTACCTGAAAAACAAGAATCTGGCTCCAAAGCATCACTAATAAAAATCCCATTTAATTTAGTATTTTTGTTTGCCTTTTGGCTCTTCTCAGGGTGAGGAAACAAGGTTCCATTAGGTAATATTTACATTACTTCTTACAGCTTTTCTGTGGAACTCTGAGGTCTAGAAGCTTTAACAAAAATTTAAATTCTTTCCAATTTTAAATTTATTCTACCAGCTGACAACTTTAGAAAAGACACATATCATAAGACTCCTGACAAAACCATGAGAGTTGGCACCACAATTCCTGCACTGAGAGTTACACCTCTTTTCTCTTGGGAGATGGCTATACAATCTAATGGTTCTTAGTGACATTTTCTGACTACTTTTAAATGGAATTGCTTTCAAGTAATTATCTTTCAACACACATCTATGCAACAGATGATGATAATAGCTGAGCATATATTTGCTGGATCAATATAAACTTTGGCATGGTATGCCTGGTTCTGCTACTTCTTGATTTTTAGGTGTGGAGATGGAAAAAAGGAGTGCCGGGACAGGAATTCAGCATGAATGGAGTCTCTTCCTTGAGGATGTTAATCGGGATAATTTTCCTATCCTGTGATGGTCATCAAAACAAGGTAGGGAGGAAAAACAGAAAGAAACTACTCTGCAGTGAGTTCTCTGGCAGTGGTGAGAGTGAGCAACGAAATCCCCTGTAATGTTAACAAACAGGTTCTCACTAAACCAGACCAAACATCTCAAGCAGCACATTCAGCCTGTCATCATGGGACAGAGGGTAGGCTCTCTCTTTGCTAACTACAGTAAAGGAGATAAGCATGCACTTAGATGAGAAAACACCAAAGACAGAACAGAATCTCCCAGCCTTGTCTGTTAATTTTCCAGTTCTCACCGTTCAGTATAAAGTCTCTTCAGATTCATGGCACACAGTTCTATTCTACCATCTACCTGCTTCCAGGCTTTGAGTATCCCGTGCTTTATACAGTCACCTTTACCGAGGATACGTGCTCATATAGCTGGAAATTCTTCCTTACTCACATAAGCAAGGGCTGGTTTTGCAAAGGTATGATATGACACTTTCTGTACCATTTAATTCCAATGCAGTCTCTACGCATTGGTTTTCCTGAAGCTCCAAGCTTTGTTCCATTTTGGTTTCTTACATGGCAATTCTGAAATGTTCTTTAAAATTTCTCCTTAGTTAAGTTTTAATTTTTCCCTCTGAGAATAAAGCACAGCTTCTCAAATTATGTCTACAGCTAGCTCTTTTTTTGCACATTTATCTGATTTGCTTCTCTCCAAAGCTTTTTTTGTATTAATGCATTTATTTTATAATCACTTTGAATTATGTTCCATGTTACATGAACAATTGGGGAATTAGCATCTGCTTGCAAGTTGTTAGCTTGGCTTTTTATTTTTGTTGCTGCAGTTGATAAACTCAAATTAGCCATACTGAATGTGTCTGAAAAGACTTCCATCTCCAACAATAAATTATTCTCTTTAATTTCTGTATTGGTTTTTGTTAAGGGAATTCAGTGCAGTCTGTTAAACAACAACATAAAACACTTTTTTTTCATTACCAGTTTTGGTATAATGGTTGAATTACTATGTAGAGTCACTCTAACATTCTTATATGGTCTTTCGCATATGCACTTCGGTAGCTAATGTGTTAAATTTTTCTGTTCTGCTGTTCCCCTCTGGTTACCATAATGATCGTTCTCAAACGGAACTACAGAGTCACAGACCACCTGTGGTATCTAAGCAACTTTAATATGAGTGTTAGGCTCCATGAAGCAAGGGGACTGTTGCTCAGCTGACAAAGACTCAGTATAGCTATTTTTCACAGAGGTGACTTCCTGAGCGTGTTCAGACACATGTACCTGAAAGGTATTCTGGGTCATATCAAGATGTTGAAAGAGCATGAGGAATAAAATATTCATGAGGAAATGATGCCCCATGCCTTATTTCCCTCCTTGCAAAGACTATATGACATCCGAGATGGATGACAATGTAGAAAGTAAGGTGCTCTTATCCTACAACTACTCTGTTACAGAGTTGCTGATGCTTTTCCTCCTTGACCCTCTTGTCTTTCCCTTTTCTTTGCATGCAATTTGTCCTCTTCTAAAACAAGTCATTGCCTGAAAGCTTTTAAATACAAGTGCCAAAATGTGTATCATACATAAATCTCCTGGGATTGTACTACTACCCCACTTTCTACATTTACAATGTCTGAAACAAAGGATCAGCATTCTTGGTTTGTCTTCATACACCACCACGGCAGGCATGATCAGTTAGTGCGATACAGACAGAGAACCATTTTTTAAAACAGAACTTCAGCTGGTGCAAAAGCCTACTGAGGCTAATAGAGAACGATTGGAAGTTAATAGCATTATTGGAGGTTGAACCAACTGGGCTATACCTTTCTATCTTCATCACCCAGTGCAAAGTTTCATCAATGAGAACAAAAGTAGGCTCCATTTTCTTTTTTAAGAGCACTGATTTTGCAGAAGTACTGCAGCAAATTATATGTTTTAATGTTATCTCCTCTAAATAGAGCCTTCTTTAAGACTGAATGTCACCTATGTCTCCAGAAACATCCTCAGCCATCCTGATGGAAAGTTCAATCTATTCCCTTCCTTGGCTTTTTAATAGTGTGACTAAAGCTTTCAGCAGTCACACAGCTGTGGAGCTTGCAAGAAAGCTTTCTTGCACAATAGACATTACAGTTAACTGCCCTTCTATAACAGTTGCTAGAACCGAACCAGGACAAAGTATTTCTAGATTTTTGTACAAATATTTCTATAAAAGAACTTACCTTTCTACTTTAGATTATAGCATATGAAGAGGAGCATAAAAACCTACTCTTGCATCACATTTTTTTAAAAGGAATAAAAGATGGTGGGCGCTTCAAAGCAACCTTCCTAGCCATGTAGCTGATCTTGCTAAATCAGAATGCTACTCATTATTAGACCGATTGCTAACACTGTACAGAAGTAATCCTGCAATAATGAAGAAAGAGGCGAATCATACTTAGCAGCAGTTTTAAAATTGAATGTTTGAAGAGGACACTAGAATTTATGGTATTCTTGCTGTAGTGACTTAATGTCATTCTGGAGTCAAACTCAAAAATTGCCTGCCGCTTCTACTCTTAGGAAAGTTCTTTAAGAGCAGGAATTGTTCTTCTGTATCATACTTCACGTCAGGTATTTGGGTGTCTGCTCACCAAACTCCAATTAATGTTTGAAAGGCTGAGGCACTAATGACTTCAAGCAGTGCTATTACTCATGAAATGACAAAGGAAACTTAGACTCGGTCTGCAATGCTTTAATGGCTTCATACAGCTGGGGATGTTAAACTATGTGATAGCTCACTCCTAACTTTGGAGAGTATGGAACAAATTTAACTCAATCAGCTAGCTGGCTTCAAAGATAGAAATGCCTTTTTGTTATCAGAAGCCAATGATCAGTATCAGTTTCAGCAGCACAGATAACGCATGCAACAACGGCTGTTGAGTGTCAATGACTGCTAATGAGAACTTGATCGATAGTATTTCTAATGACACAATCCAGACTGTAATGGGGCTCCTTCTGGTGACAGGGAAAATACGTTTGGAATGATTGTATCATCATCCACAGCAAATTCCAGTGTTGTCCATTTCTCGTTATTCCACCTTCGGCTTAATATCAAATATGCATGTCTTCAGCTGTCTCTGCCCTTTCCAACCCCTGCATTAAAGACTGAGTATCACAATGCTTACAGCTACTATGCTGTAGAACTCTTGAGTTGCCTACTTATCCTTTGTTATTTCTATAACGCTGATGGATACTAGGCGAGAGCAAAGCTACCATTTCTTACTATTCAGGTAGCCTCAAACAGGATCATAGATTACCAGCATTTTCTTGCACTACTTCTTGGATGATACACTCGAGCTATAGACACGTATTAATGTCCAGGTCTGTCAGCTGCTCAGCGATGCAGATGTGGTTAGTTGATTGGATGCTCCTAGCAATAGCAATTGCACTCAAAATGAAAGGTACCCTTTTCTTAAGCTTTCCCTGGCCAAGTTCAACTCACAAACAAAAAACAAATGATAGCTCATTCTGGCCACTGGGAATACTATCCCTACTGCCATAGGGGACAATAGCATAATACAGTGCAACAGATTTCTTTGTAAGATCTTTTGTGCAGAAGTTAAAAAAATGCCCCAAACATGTAATTTCAGATGGCAGTACATTCCATAAATAAAGAAAACAAGATGTGATAAGCCAGTGATGGAAAGAACATGTTCCAGGCACATCGCAGAGAGATCACACAAGCACAGGAAAAATTGGAAAGCTAAGAGAATAGAATCTAATAGCTTTACTACAGAAAGTAAGTGGCCAAAGAGGAGGACTCCATTATAAAGTGACATTTCAGAAAAGACTTTGACTCAGTTAAGACAACGGTATCAGAATTACATGCAGTGAAAAGTCTTTCACAACAAATATAGTTGGTGGGAGAAACAAGGAGAACAGAGGTGAAGCCAAACAACACTGTGAAGTCCCTAGTATGCTGGCTCATTTCCTCTCATAGTCACCTCAAGTCGTAAAAGTGTCAAATATATTTTGTTCATGCACTCAAAGACCCTCAAAACATAGGGATCACACCAATGAAACACATCAGTTTAATTTCACTCTACTTGTGTGAGTGAATCAAAAAAATTATACGTACTAAGAAGGCTAGAAAAGAAGTAAAAGCTATGGCTGTGTAACCCAGTTCCCATAAGGCAAGATAACGCTCCTTTATCTATTGTTCATTAGTTGCCCATGTGTACACATCTCCTCACTTTCACTAAGGAGAAAGCATCGAATTTATCACACTGTAAGAGCAAACATACAGTCAACTAAGCAGTAGTTAACATGCTAGAAATCGACAGTCCAGCATGCTTGACAGTAATTTGTTCGTGGAGACATAACCAGAAGTAGAAAACAATCGAGGACTGGCAGTCAGAAAAAAACAGAGGCAAAAAAGTCAAGAGTGTTAGTGGTCTTGGCAACCAACTCCAACCACAGCCCTTGCTCATAAATATGTTATTAAAGCCAGCCATTACAGATAAATGGAGCATTCAAAAAAAATGTAGCCTGCCCTAGGTGATGCACTAACCTGGCTAAAGAAATATTTTGGTTGTGAATAGAACCAAAGCACAAAGAGAGAGAGAGTTCATGCAGAATTTTCTGCTTCCCTTTGTCTACTAGTAGGAGAAACCTTCTCTTGAGGCTACGTTATGTTCTAGGGCAATAAAAGAACAGCCTAAAACAGCCACTAGCATACGCTGAACATCCAGGTCCCTGAAAATGAACATATGACAGATATATATTGTCACATAAATAAACTAAAAGATGTTCTTCCTGAATATAGTGGGTCATCAAATAGTGCTCAGGATTACAAGTGGTGTGATTTCATAATAATTATTGGATCTGGTGAAGACATTCTTTTCCAAATAATTGCTTAATCTTCCTGAGTCTCCAACAAGGTATTTGACACCCTCATTAGTTGAACTGTCACTATAAAAAACAGAATTCACTGAATTAGAGCTAGGAACATGACAAACAGTAGATTTTTCCGAGGCTTTTTGTTGAATAAATTATTTGAAAACTATTTTCTTGATCAGCTTTCATGATCTTACTCTCTTGTACCTGATCCATCAAAAACGTGTCAGAGATGTCTTTTTCCTAATTTCCCCAAATTCTAATAGATAATAGTGTGCCCAACTGTTAACTTTCAAAAGCAGAGAAATGATTAACATTTCTATAACTAATTTATGAAGTTTCAATTATTTTATCTTAGAAATAATTGGCATCAAATTTACATCAATCTCATAATGTTAATTACATCTAGCTACCATTGATTTCTATGGAGCAAACGATCTCCAGAAAATTTGATTACCTCACATGCATTTATTCAGTTATCCTTTGAATATCATAAGTACAGCAAGTGCTCTCACGTTCACTTTTAATCATGGAAAGATAAGGCACAAAGCAATTAAACAGCACACTCATTAAAAGACTTAAGAAAGCCTGTGCCAAAACTCAAATGCTTGAGTGCGTTATCTTTAACAGAAGACTATCCTTCTTCCTGTCACATATTTATAGGCCAAGTATCTTCTTTAAAAGACAATCAGTATACAGACATGCTGTCAACAAAGAAAAGAGAGTTGTTGGCAAACACAGACTCTGTGACATTTCAGTCCTAATCTCTGAATAGCTTTGAATACAGTGATTCTCTCCTTTGAAAAAGAAAGTTAAATTTCATCCAACTGAATTTCCTAATCTGAGAAAAAAATCCAAGGCGGAGATTACACATTACCAGAAGTTGGAGGTGGAATGATTCCTTCAAGTCGGTTATGTTTTAAAGAATATTTCTTTGATATACGTTTTGTCTTTTTGTTAAGTTTCAAAGTTCCTGAATAACAGGGATGTTTACTGTCTCTTCTCACACGCTGTCATTACCAGATAGCGCTCTCAAACTGACCTGCACAATGCATTTCTGAACAGCTTTATGAAAAACTGTCAAAGAATCCGGCACCTTCTCTCACATTTAATCCAAAGCTCCCTGGAGTCAAGAAAAATCTATCCAGAGGATCCAAGTTCCTGGAGGCCTGAAGTTATTTATCAAATCACAGCACACAAAAAACAGGAAATGAGCATTCTGTCACCTCTGTTTAAGTGCCTTAAGTACAAATGCAGATAGAATCACAGTATCACAGAATGGTAGGGGTTGGAAGGGACCTCTGTGGGTCATCTAGTCCAACCCCCCTGCCAAAGCAGGGTGACCTACAGTAGGCTGTAGAGGACCTTGTCAAGGCAGGTCTTGAATATCTCCAGAGAAGGAAAATCCACAACCTCCCTGGGCAGCCTGTTCCAGTGCTCCGTCACCCTCAGAGGGAAGAAGTTCTTCCTCTTGTTCAGACGGAACTTCCTGTGCTTCAGTTTGTGCCCATTCCTCCTTGTCCTGTCACTGGGCACCACTGAAAAGAGCTTGGCCCCATCCTCCTGACACCCACCCTTCAGATATTTGTAAGTATATATTAGGTCCCCTTGCAGCCTTCTCTTCTTCAA
>Ga0065711_1050597_pt1 | contig 10760 bp, 2 predicted proteins | sample Hoacrofraction12_FD_59098 | JGI IMG/M metagenome (GOLD analysis project Ga0065711, IMG submission 59098) | Hoatzin crop microbial communities from Cojedes, Venezuela - Epithelial fraction 12 v2 (version 2) | ecosystem: Host-associated > Birds > Digestive system > Esophagus > Crop | place... | reverse complement strand
CAAAAAACACACACTCATTGAAGTTAAACCATAGCTCTCTTAATAAAAATGTGATTTGGGAAGCCCTTCTTATCCAAGCAGTTTATCGAGCTGCCAGGCCAGCACAGCATCACAGGCTCACCAGTAAGAACACTGCGCTGCGACCAGCCCGAAGGATTGGTCCTGCAGAATTTAACACAGACACAAGCAACGCGTCCCCATAACTGTGCCAAAAAATGGGGGTCCAAGCAATTTTCAACCCAGAAAGCTTTGCGGTATCCATAAAATTGCCTAGCAATTTCATAAAGATTCTACTACAAGAAGTCATATTTCTTCTAAGTTTTAATCAATAACATCTTTCTACAATCTCTAAGAGCCTCCTGCCTCCTCCCACCCCAGCTAATACCACCTTAAGTTCTAAAAAGCTAAAACCTTCTGTTAATAGCATCCAGAAGGCAAATATGGAAAGCCAAATACTGTCTTGAATATTTCCTCATCCAGAGCAAAGGCTTTTTTTTAGTCTTCTTTTTTACACTATCATCTTATCCTCTTACTGTTGTTTATACTATTGCCTAAAGTCCTGGAATTTTCAAAGATGCCAAAATCCAAGTGACCAATCCTTCACCACACTAAGAGGATTCACAAGAAAACTTCCTAACGAACAGCCCTTATTCACCGTTTGTTATGGTACCGTCTACTACTTCCTAGTAAATGTTAACACTTTATTTAAATGTCTTGAACATTTTTACTATTTTATCAAATTCCTGCATACATCGTTCCCAGGTCTGTTTTAACGATCCCATTATGCTTCTCTAAAAGACATCTCATTTTGTCTCTTAAAGTATTCTTACAGCAGGAGCACTGTGTTTGCTATGTGCACATTATAGATAGAAAGCACTGATTTTGATTACCTTATTTCTTTAGGCCTAATTCTATTTACACGTGGCTCGGAAAGGAACAACTACTTATGTTCGGAATACAACTCTGTCCATTCACTGCTTCTATAATACATGAAGCAGTCCAGAGGAAAAAAAAATACCTATTTTTCTGAACTCACAGGCACTATCACTGAAGTTCTTACTGTTTCTGAAGTTTTAAGCACAATGTGAGGAATAAGCCTGCTTCCTCACCTATGGACAGCCACGTCAGGAAGGAAGTTAAACCAGGACTGATGGATGCGCAGCATTTTAGCACAGTGCAAAAGCATGAAAGATACAGACTGCAATTTTAGTTTGAACTTCTTATTATGACTAGGGCAGGAAAAAAAAAATAAATACCGGGTAAGTAGGTCCAAGAATGACCACCCACCATTATTAGTGGATAAACAACATCTGAAAGTAGCCACAAATATTCAAGAGCATGGGGCATTCCCATTCACTGCCAACTCTGCACAAATGAAAAGCCAGCCAGGAAAAGCTGACCATGATGTAACAAAGATGTCTATTTTTGGAAGACTTCCTCCAATAACACATCCTGAATTGCATATTATGAAGTTTACCTTCGAACATCATATTTGGGGGGAAAAAAAAAATACATACTTTGCCAGCCATATGCAAGTGTTTGGGTTTTTCTTAAGACACCCATGACATTGACTATAGATTTAAATAGCCCTTTGAAACACCTCGTTTAAACAAATGAGATGGAATATTGTAAATCAAATTTGCTTCTTCCAAATTGACAGTTTTTCTCGCCTTTTCCTTGGAAACAGGAGTTAGCCTTCGCTGCTTCAGATGGCTTTTGTTTTTGTAGCATCAGTTCAATGGGAATCCTCCATCATTCCCTGCTGCTCAAGGCAATTTCAAACAAGCTCACACACTTTTAGCACAATTCTAATTAGCTTTGTTCTTACGAGTGGTGAACTTACTTCAGTCCCATTATACACATGTTACTTGTTATCTTAACAAAGAATAATGATTTTGCAAAAGTAATGGTTGTTTGATATCTATTTCAAACACCCTTTAATCCTTACTCTGAACCAAAAATAATCAAAATGCATTTGGTTGTGGAGTTATTTTTAACTATCATTACTATGTTGCATTTATATTTAGATATTGTTACTCATGTTATCTGTACAGCACTGATTTCTATGGAATCACCCCTATAAAAATTGCCTGGGGTTGGGGGGGGGGGGGAGCAGGGAAGAGGTATTTGTTGTGGTTTTGCAATGTTACCTCTCACTTCTTTGTAATATAGATATGTGTGTGGGTATGTATACATAAAAATATTTTTTCAAAGGTCAAAAGCCAATAAAATGAGGAATAGTTTCACATTTTTCAGTCCCTGGGCCACCTTTACTCCCAGTAGCTCAAGTTTCATCGTTCCCAGCAGCAGCGCACCAAGCACATTTCCAGGTCACCCAAATGCAATTCTAGCTGTTCGAGAGCTCGACTAGCTTCCCGCACCGCCGCATGCACACCACAGCCAAGTTGGCATCCAGACAAGCTAGGAAGAAAAAAAATTCAAATAACTGCTAACATCAAAATTCTACACCCCGTAGCCACATGATGCCAAAATACTGTACGCAACCGCAAAATAGTGACAGCTGGCAAAAAAAAAGTAGAGAAATAATTTTTCCTCTTAGAGAAGTGAAACATGATAGTTTAGTAGCCTTCAAGTTAATTTCCTAACTCTTGGGGCAAAAAATGCCTGAAGATGTTGAAAACTTCACAAGTTTAGGAGTAAGCACCATATAACTAGAGCCCCTTCAGCCCCACACGTCACCAAGGAGCATTCACCAGGGATCACCCCTGGAAAATGCAGCTTCATGAACTGTGACTTCAAATGCCATAACTACTCCCTTCTGTCACAGGTCAGCTGCTACTCTACACTTATTTACTGGTAAATATCAAGACATTACTGTGAAGGCTATTTGAGGAACCATTATTCAATAGCAAATTTTGCTCACCCCCAAGGAGTCGCAGTCTCATCAACCATTAGAAAACTAAGACAGAACTGCAGTATTCAGAAACACACAGCACCTCGAAATGAGTTGTTGTGAGTTTTTTTATTGTATCCTAGAAAGCAATACAAAAGGCAGTAATCCCAAAGTCTCAATATTTGATACTCCTTTCAACAGTTGTGGTGATAGCAGAGTAGAAGTGTGTATTTTAAATACACACTTCTGAAACACACATATCTGAAACAATAGCTGAAGAATTCAGAGCCAGACCTGTCTTATTATTAACTCCTCTTTCTATCATTAGGCAAGCCCCAGGAAGCCCAGAAAGAACAATTACATTTGCCTGTAGCAATCTGGGTGAACCTGACCTGATTTAAGCACAGAAAAAGGACAACTGGATTTATGATGCTCACATTTGCTTGGAAGTAATTCTTCTTTACACTTTAATTCACTGCAAAGCCTTTGGTCTCAATATATCCAATAAAGTATGGTTTTCACATCCAATATTCATGAAAGTAACATAATACAAAAACTAATATTGTGTTCATTTATCTTTAAAAGGTTGGAAAATTATCACTTACCTACTGATTGTGTACAAACGAAAATGTTTGGTTACGCGACTGCATCAGCCCAACAAGCATGACAGCGAATGTTACCGCTCTTGAGTCACTCACCGCAAAAATACGGTGGACTGGTTGGCTGAAGTCACTCTGAATTTCTGATTTAATAAAGTTACATAGCAGCTAACACATCACATCTTCCCAACTGCAAATAAAGATCTAGAATATTTAATTACTGACAATGTTAATAAAGCTCCTTCGGTACTGCTAATCCTGCCGCAGATGACAGCCTTACAATGGAAGTTCAACTTCCAGAATTCACAGAACTGCCTTCCATCCACAGGTCGTGACAACGTGAAGTTTATCCTCCTCTTCCTCCAGCTCTTCATCACAGAAGCTAAGGAGAAAATCTAGAACACACTTGAAAAAAGTTCTACGGCTGTATATCAAAAGTAATTTATACTCTGAAAGATCTCAAAAACAACCACCAACCTTACCCCAGTTCAGTAAGAACAAAGAAAGAGAGAGGAGTTAATTTTGACTAAGTTAACTCGAAGCCCCCTCCAAATTCACTTTAAACTGAAGTGAAAATTGGGTGCTGGGGGCGGGGTGTGGGAACAGCTTCCATAAACACCCTGTGGTTGTTCTCTGCTTTATCTCAGCTGATAAAACAGTACCAGGAGGCCTCTTCATGTTCAGATGCCACAAATCCTTCGAGCATAAAAGTCTGAGAAAATTTTCCTCCAACTTCCAGAAAAGTTTTGGGACTGGGGTGGGGAGAGGAGAAAGCAGGCGATGTGCCAGGTAACATAAACCAAAAATCGTCTCCTTGTCTACGAAGCAAAGCAAATGTCATCATTCGGGTCCCCTTCTCAGCTAGTTAGCACAAGCCCAAGAAAAGCCCTGCACAGGAGCTACCTGGATGCCTCCAGCACACCCTGCTCCCAGAACAGGGGCAAGAATAAAGGCTCACTTAAACAGAGCATCATGCTGGTGTCAGACCCAAAGCTCCACTGAGGAGCAAGCTGCACTGCAAACACGTGTTTGTGTACAAGAACCTCGCCCACAAATTGGGAAAGGGGCAGTCAGCAACACCCCTCCTAGTAACCACTGCAGAGTTTCAGAGCACTGTTAATAGATTTTTAGCACGTTTGACACTGCCTGCCTACAGCACAACTAGATAGGCTGATACTGCACGAAAAAATACTTTCCGTAACCTGGTTCTCCTACAGAATTTTTGCAAGACAGACAACTGGATAGACACCTTCCCATTAGTTCCTAGATGGAGAAACCACAACACCAAAATCCTACTCATTGGAGGGTTTGAAAAGTGAGGAAAAAATAATTAGGCTGACTGTCAATAGAAAGAAAATATTTAAAAAAAAAAAATCTCATCAGCTTTTCAAAATACAGGTAAGATCAAAACCAAGCATGAAATGCTCTGCTTTTGATTTTTTTAAAGCTGTATGCCCCACTGAGCCAAACTGCAGGAAAATACCTTCTGCACTTCAGATTCCAATTACTGCATTAATCCCTTCTTGATTATTTACTCGTATTAAAAGAGTTTGCTTATTCCATTTTGTAATTTGGAATTGCATAGGAATAGGGGAGAATGTAACTGTATATTCACAGGCATTGCAACACCTTTCTGTTCAGACAGGATCAACCACCTTCTGAACTTCAGATTATTTAATAGTCATACCTATAGTGGGAAAAGTAATCGCTTTAACCTTGAGTATTTATAGAAATGGGGAAATTCAAGTAAATATGTAACACAACTAGACACTCTTAGCATTTGACGTAATGGGCTCAGTAGCCAGCTGCGTTTTAAAGATCAGACCATACTAATTTTAAGGTTGTCCTCCTCCTATTTTGTCTCCCTGCACAGTTACTCTACATTCCTAGCACCTAAAACATCCTTTCCACCTCTTATTCAGTAGAAACAGACTCATTCTTGATTCCTACAGGGAACACGGATCTTAGGTTTCTATTTCTATAATTAGTAAAAAAGCACTAGTATTCAAATTTATTTTAATTCCTGTCTGAAATAATTAAAAGTAAATCACTTCCTCCAAGATTTTCAGCATTTTAAGGATCTTCGCCAAACAAGCAGGAGGAAATCCATTATAACCCACTCAGCAACTTGCAACAGGCAATCCTCTGCCTGCAGCTGGGAAAACTGCTAATCACAGAATCATTCAGGCTGGAAAAGACCTCTAAGATCATTAAGTCCAACCATCTACCCCACACCACCATGACTACTAAAATAACTTACATGCATTTGTTTTATAACTTTTATATGCATAAATAACTTATGATAAATCCCTCCTCCTATCTGCATAGGATCTGAAAACATGGAAAAGACAGCCAGCCAAACATGAACTGAATAATTATTGCCATGTCCTTACAACACTAACAAATGCCAGGTGAGAAACCATACGGTAAAGTTTGAGGCTGCTTTGAACGCGTTTCTTGGTAAAACAGCACAAGTCAGTTCTGACCAGACATGCGCTCAGACTGGGGTCCCACCAGTGGGACTATCTGCAGACTCTTTCTCCATAAAGATTTTTACGAAGGCACACTTACTATACTAGAAGGAAGCATTTGTGTATGGCTTCAAATGAACATCGGAGATTTCAGCAGCATTTTCCCAGATGGGTGATTAAAAGTAAACTTCTAGTGTTTAGAAATCTCTTCACAACAGTCAAAGAACTTTCCTGTAAAAAACGGCACCTGGTTTCTTTCAGTACCTAGCAGCTGAGGTGGTTTGTCATCTGTAAAGCATAATGATCAAACACCATGATGGCACAGGTCTTCATAACACAACTTTCAAAGCCTTCTTCAGCGCGTACTTTGATCCAAACGTTTACAAGGCACCCACTAGCTTTACAAGAAGTTCATGAACATCAGTTTTCATCAGGGTTATTCACCAACACTGAAGATACCCATGGAGTTGCACTTCTAATCCAGATATCGAAGTTCTTTACATTATTCTCAAAAAGGCAAGTTTTCATTAAACCCAGAAGACAATACATGTGGCTTCTAAACCTATTTCTAAGAAAAGCCTGCGATTACAAACAGACACAGAAAAAGGGTTGCTGAGATAGCACGCATAACTTGCGTAATGTATCCTTTTAGAGAAAAGATGCAAGGAACAAAATAATACTTAACGCTTGGGAAACTAAGAACATGCAGAACACGATTTAACACAATCATAGCAAACTGTCGCAGCAAATATTGATTAGACTTCTGTTTCTCGGTCTTCACAGCTCTGCTTCTGAATAATACAGAAGAACTAAGATTGCAAGACGCGCAAAAAAACAACATCAGAAAAAGAAAACCTTTAAAAAAGCCACAATCATTTTAATTTAACTACGATTCAGCTGGAAGACATTAAAATATGCACGGCAGAGGACATCAACTAGCTGAGAGAAAACAATCAGGAGTGCAAACAATGAGTCAGAAAGAGAGACTTGATTACAGAGCCCTCGCTGTTCTTCAGCGGGTGTACGAGTCAGGACTGACATAAAACCCAACCAAAGAGAAAGCTCTACAAGGTGATTGCACTGAAGATTATTATTTTCTGACTCTAGTGCCCATTACAGAACCATTCATGTCAAACATCGATATTCTGCAATTCATCTTATGAAGTGCCAAGAAAACAAGGCGAGCAGAAGTTTGTTTCTACACAGAAACACATTATTCAGAAAACATAAAACAAAAATAGCATATGCTCATGCATCGCTTCTCTTAATTCAGAAGATATTTCAGATTTCATCCTCCTCTCCCACTGACCAGATTGATTTTAGCAAAGCTGCATATATGTAAAACGAGGGCAGAAAGGTTTTATTTAAAAAACTGCACATCTGCTCCATATTTCAGACAGACTATTGTATTTTATGTACACGTATAAATATTGTTAGCAAGAACAGCAAGCTAAATACCCATAATTCAGTTCTCTCCTTACTCTTTCTACTTGCCTACTACAAATCTCTCCACTCCTTTATACCCTCATTGCAGACTTGGGCTGACAGCCTTCTCTCCTCCGCTCATGCTGATTTAATACAGCTGCAGCATCTCTCCTCTCCATCTCTCCTAAAATCCTTTCTCCCTTCTTCGCAGCCCCCAACTTTCCTATCTACTTCTACGAGTCATTTAATTGTAATCACATCACCTTTGGAATGCATTTGGGGTACATACTGTAGTAACTACTATACAAAGAAAACTGTGCCACAACAAGAAGAAAAGAACACCATAGCTTTGTGCGCTACTGAGACGAAGCCACTAAAGGAGGAGTATTTTTATCTGTAACTATGAGGCATAAACAAAAGGAAATATTTTTAGTGTCTGTATTCCCCAGTCTGTACTGAGAGAAAGTACAGTACTCTGGTAGAGAAATAGAAAAAATTTCTTTACCAGTCCTCTGGTAAAGAAATAGAAAAAATACTTCTCACAGTTCAATTTTGCTTAGTTATAGTAAGTTACACCTGAACACATGACAGATTTCCCGTATCTTGCCTTGCTTTCGTTCCAGATCTCAGTACATCAGACACTACCAAGAGAGATGATTCAGGGACAAAAAACCTCATAGACTCCACACCAGCATCCCCCAAAACTATCTCATTGCCAAGGTCACCATCAACTCACGTATGTGCCACGTTTCTCTAGGCTATTAAAATATATTTTAGAGATGGCAAAACAAAGCCAGATTACTGAAGAAAGAATCAGAAGCAGTTTCGCAGCAGCAATAAAGTCCTTGCGTTATTCTACCTGAACAGTAGAATAACAGAAAGCAGCAGAAGGAAAAGAGGGAAGACAGCACAGGTGATGCTGAAACTGGGTAAAACATACCAGGTAGCCTGAAATATTCCCGTGTCACTAAGTCGTGCCGTACAACGTCACTGTCAGCCTCAGCAGATCACCTGACGGCAGGTTAAGAGGTACTCCAGGCACACGTAGGAAAGGCACTCAGATTGTATACTCGGTGTCAGAAACAGCTACGGTGGTAAGCGGACGCATGTTATTAGATACTACAATTTGAGTCCAACCGTACCATTCACACACGTCTGACAGGGCAAATACACGCTGCCCGCTTCACCTTCTGATTTTTCAAGATTCAAAGCTAAAAAGCTTTAACATTTATACTGTTTCTTTTAACCTACAAAAGTTCAGTGTAGTTAACTACAACCTATGGCTATTTTTCAGGGATACTAAGCAGTTTAATGTATTTAATTTTTGACCGTGATTTTAGATTTTTAGGAATCCAGCTGTGACTAAGCTTCTTGTCACCGGTGTTTCAGATACTGCATCCTGATTTATGTAACTACATTTCTGTGCTTCTCTAGACGCACAGATGCCCACTGGGTCATAAAGGTGCCAAAGACCGGAAGAAAAATTATAGACAACTGTCCAATCATATTTTAAGCAAAAAAATCAAAAAATCATAGAAAAAGGAAATGCTTACAAACTCATGCAGACATAAAAAGATGCAGCTCTCCTGTGAATAAAGACAAGTATGATGGAACAAAGTGAACTGCTGAGTTTCAGTCTCAAAGTCTGTCTTTCTTTTGAATTTCTGCTGGATACAAATCTAACCTACACTCAAACTAAGCTCACAAAGCTTAACCAACGTGATTTGGTTTTGTCAACCTGGTACTCTTCCAGAAAGCAACGAGCTTGTCTTTTGTAAACTAAGGTCAAAAGGGCAAGACTAGATATGGAGAAATCTATTCATGGCTTTCCACCAATAATATGCTATTTTTCCACAACAGTGCCGTTTTAACTTCATGGCCTTTTTCTCCCCAGTCAGTATAGGCTGCCATAAAGAAGCTCATCCTTTTAATCAAGACATTAGGAAGGAGTGGAAAAGAGATACTAAACGCAGAAAGTTTAAAAAAAAAATCAGTTCAGAACTGAAGATTTAGAGCTTAACAGGACTATTTTTTTCCAACTTAAAACTGATTCAAAACCTTTTAAATAACTGCCTTTACACCACATAGAGAACAGTCCATCACCACTTGGAAAACAGTGTCCCTGCTGCTTTCAGTCACACTTCTCAAACATTGCACCTTTTCACCCATGACATCAAGGAAAAAAAAAAAACAGTTATATGGAAAAAGCATAGAAACATATTCCCCTCTTCACTACATTGTACACTAACCACCTTCATACAATTTCAGAAAGCTGTATTATGCTTCCAACAATTTCAACTTCTATATTTCACTATTTTCATGGAAATTAGAAAGGAATTTTAAATGCAGTGCTAAAGATCGTATTTTGCTAATTGTGAGATTCAGCTGCAGGCTGTGGTCTGTTACGTGCACGTCAGAGCGACTGGTGCGAGCTTCCTGGGCAGCCAAAGGAACTCAAGACCGCTGGCACCGAAATGCAGTTACACAGAGGTGAAACTTCTCTGCAGGGTTGGATAAAACATATACAGACTCTAGAGGGAGTTCTAACTTTGCCGTATTTTTCTCCTTTTAAAATTTTTACCACTGCTTCAGAACAAAAACAAACAAACAAACAACAAAAAAAGCCAAACACATGCACGATGTTTCTTCTGCAGGTCTGCTTCTTCCCCTCTGTTACTGGGCACAGGGGGAACTGCCTGACACAGCCAGGGATCGGCTGTCTGCTGATACTAACGTGTATTTCAGTTTTCTTTCTTATCCAACCACCATGTATAGGAAATCTTTTAATTCAGTTGTTCTTGGGTGACTTCGGTGCACCTTCAGTCCGAATATGTCACCAGTTCATGCAGCACCTAGAAAATCTGCGATAATTAATGAGGACGAACTACACTCAGATAGCCAGTCTTTAAACATTTAACCCAACAAAGCATTTGTAAAGATACTTCCACCAACACAAATTAGGGTTACTCTCTAACGCAGTAACACTGCCCACAGGTTCCTGTTGCCAATTCACAGAGTGTGTGTTTATGTGCATGGCGCTGGGACACACGCTAGCGTACTGGAGAGAGTTCAGAAGAGGGCTGCGAGGAGGATGAGGGGACTGGAGCATCCAGCCTTTCCAGCTACGAGGAAAGGCTGAGGGAGCTGGGCTTGTTCAGCCTGAAGAAGAGAAGGCTGAGAGGGGACCTCATAAATGCTTACAAATATCTGCAGGGTGGGTGTAGGGAGGACGGGGCCAGACTCTTTCCAGTGGTGCCCAGCAACAGGACAAGGGGCAACGGGCACAAACTGAAGCAGAGGTAGTTCTGTCTGAACATGAGGAAGAACTTCTTCCCTCTGAGGGTGACGGAGCCCTGGCCCAGGCTGCCCAGGGAGGCTGTGGAGTCTCCTTCTCTGGAGATATTCAAGACC
>Ga0065711_1050596_pt1 | contig 10760 bp, 5 predicted proteins | sample Hoacrofraction12_FD_59098 | JGI IMG/M metagenome (GOLD analysis project Ga0065711, IMG submission 59098) | Hoatzin crop microbial communities from Cojedes, Venezuela - Epithelial fraction 12 v2 (version 2) | ecosystem: Host-associated > Birds > Digestive system > Esophagus > Crop | place... | reverse complement strand
GCCTGGACGGGGTCCTGTGCGGCCTGCTGTAGGTGACCCTGCTTCGGCAGGGGGGTTGGACTAGATGACCCACAGAGGTCCCTTCCAACCCCTACTATTCTGTGATTCTGTGATTCTGTAAATGTTCATTGTTGCTTCCTTTTCTATTTCACATTGATTCCCTGTGCTTCCTGGTTGATAAACTTTGTTAACAAGAAGGAAATGATCCTGAGATACCTCAATGTGTTGTAAATTATCACTGTTGACAGCTTCTACGTTTAAGGATTACATCTGATGCAACAATGCATACTAGTGTCATTTATCTTTAGCTCATTTCCTTGGACCTATTTCAACTGAGGGTGAGCATCTCTTGTTTATAGCTCTAAACACTGTAAGTGCGCAACTGGCAAATCAATAAAACTGTTAAATGCATAATAATACTGTGTAATTACTTACATGATGTTTTGCATAATTAACTGTCTGAGGTGTTCCTTGATATAATGGATACTCAGAGTATGGAATAACCTATAAGCCTATAAAACACACCCTGTTTATACAAACAGAAATAATGTTTAAAACTCTCATTCTAATAACCCAAATCAGGCTTTGGCACTATATGACAGAAAGCCTTCCTTTCCTGCCAAGTCTAAATCAATTCTTATGGCATTACTTCATAACTAACGTGATATTTCACCGATGATGACTATTACCCTGATTACTTGGAAGTAATGTAGTAATAGCAAAAATACACTTCGATTAAACAAACTACTGCTATTTAATCAATATTATTGAGACAAACTAAGTGTTTTAATAAGTATGTATAGATGTACTAATGCTGGTTTAATTAAATGTATCCTTAGACATGTACAAGCTCTGCAGCATACACATCCTACGGTTTCACAGACTGCAACATTACCCTTCTGAATTTAAAAGCTGAAGCACTTATAGCCAACAGAATTTAAATCTTTTCAGACTGAAAAATGATTATTCGTTACATCAGGTACTCTTCTGGGAACAAAAAGTAAACAGAGAAGAATACTAAAAGATCTTGCACCTTCAAGCTGAAATACCAGACATCTGCAGAGGTGCCAGCCCTCAGTGACACAGTTGTCCAACGCATCCAATATATGTCACTGCAACACACTTACAAAAACAAACAAAAGTCCAACTGAAAGGCAAAAAATAAAGCTGATAACAATCACAAAACTGACCTTTATTTTTGCATGTGCGCATGCAGCAAATATCATATTAGCTGTGTTAAGCACTACTACTAGCAGCAGGCCATCATCACAGAAAATTTCCTGTAGAAAAGACCTGCCTACTTCTATAGATTTCATGTATTTCAAGTAGAAAAAGATACTTTTTTGATATGCTCTGATGATTCAGTTTTCAAATACTAAAAAAAAAAAAGAAAAAAGCAAAAAAAGAAAAGGCAAATACTGAAGAGAAGCTAACACAAGAAGCAGATGGCACTTAAAATCAAAATCATTCTGGAATGCCTGAAAGTTATACATAGAAGAAATGTACCATTCTGTATTTTGTGCATATAGTATGGTTCTGATACGATTTAAATGTCAGTAACTACTTCATACACCTACTTAATTTTTAGGCTTCTCCTTTTTTTCTTGTGTTTCTAATACTTTTACACAGTTAGAACACAGCTGTTGTTTGAAGTTACAATCATATCCTTAGAATACCTTAGATTCACCTTCTCTCATTTACTGGCTTCTAGCCTAATGTACGTATTTTTTGTTGCTCCAGTACTTAACATGCCTTAAGCAAGTCAGCTCTGCAGTGAGAGAAGAGTAGAGAGCTGCACAAAGTCACACTAATAGACATCCCTCGCCTAAACAGCTTCACGCAAAAGGCTGCGATGTGACTACTAGAATGATGGCCAGGCCTCATCATATGAAAATCACTATATTGATCAGGAAGAGTAAAATTTTACTACTTTATCTTCAAACTGCAGACTAACACTTTTAATTGATGTCATGTGTTGGAAGGTAGCAAAAGCTCTGGTTAGGAAGTTAGGTGTTTTTCTGTGATGGAACATCATTTTATTTGCAGTTATACCCCAGTGGTATCAGGTGGAGCCCACCTGATGTCTCTAGCACCCAGAGGACATGGTAAAGTGTCAAGGAGTCGCCTAATTATTAATTGCGAGGATTCTTTTCATTAAGTGAAATCAATTGAAATAGCAAAAGAAAATAAAATGCTGCATTCAGCTACTTCAAGTGAGAAAAAAATAAAACTACAAAAATAAGTAAAGATTTACTCAAGAATATAACAGGCTTTCTAAAGAGGGATTATTTTGAAATGATTACAGCATCAAAAGCAGTTACTTGCACCAGTCAGAAAGCCAGTACTACAGATCAGAGAGACACAGCTGTCATTTATCGCTTTCCAAAAGGAAAAGGAAGACAAAAAAAAATGCTTTCAGTCTCAAGACAGAGTCAAAATTCGCATCATCAGATTTTTCACAACTTCTAGCAGCGATTTCCTTCCATCACTGCAAGGCAGAGTGTAGGTGTGTGCACACCATGTACCTGTCTCCCCACCCAGCTTCCTCAACGATTTTCTGCAGATTTGTAACAGAAGAATTATAATTTGCCAGCCAAGGTCTGTTAAATTGAAGAAGCGATTAGAAAGAACATACCAGAAATAGTATCAGAGAATGAACATCTTAAAAGACTGAGGACTAAAACTTGTAACTCAAGTGATCCTTCCCCCACCCCCTCACTCAGCAGGCTCCCAAGCGTGTCCTGTCCTCCCAGCCACCAGCTTTAAATCCCCCCTACACATACACGTGCGCACGCACAAGCAACCAAAAAGCTACGTGGTGAGCTGGAAAACGACGTTTTCCTGCAATCAGTGTTTAAGTGAATGTTTGTCCCAGTGTGTTACACCATGCTGTCAGCTAGCAGCAGGGAGTCGTTGAGTTGTTACTACATTTGATTTGACTGCCAGTAGGAAGCTTTATTTCTACCAACTGTTAGTTGCCAGCTCTAAGGATCTTCTCTTGCTTTAAGAGGGTTTGTTGGGGTTTTTTTTCAGATATAGTCCATTATTTTTCCCTTTCACTCTGAGGACTTTCAGTGTACAGCAGAAGCATCTCCACGTCTCCAGGCATCACAGCAGTCTCTTCACTTACACTTACTGCCTTAAACGCAAAAACGTAATTGTATTAAGGCAACTATAAATCGATCCTGACACACATCAGAAAAGTGATTTGGTATCTGGACACCTGAATGAAAGGTACAAGGATAAATATTTACATAACGAAACTGAAGCAGGGGAATTTTAGTCTCATCTTTTCAAAAAAAATGTGGGATTAGAGACTGGAGGAATAGGTATCGAGAGATAACCTGGGTGGATTTTCCTCCCAAGGAGAGTGTTTGCTATCCAGATCTTTATATGCTTCCCACACGCAGATTTTAGGAGGGCTTTTTGTTTCCTTGTTTATTATTCACATATATCCTGGAAAGGTTTCTCCTCTGTCAAACAAGATCCTATAACTTTAACAGTTGTTTACAGTGCTTTCTCTTCCTACACAATAATGATGATTTTGATAATTAGGATCTAATTATAATGGATCTGACAACAACTTCCAACAACGAAAAGCATCTTTAGAAAAATGAAAGCATATGCGTGAATAGTGCAGGGAGGTGGGGTGGGGGAGAGAAATACATTCCTATGAGACAGCCTGAGAACTCAGGCTGAATGGAAAAGTAATTAACACTAAAGAGCTAAAACTGTAATTAAAGAAAATTTCATTAAAGGGAGGCAGGTGATTCCACTTTCCTAAATATGACAAGGTGCTGTATAAAAATAAAATAGCAGCCGGTTTCAGCGAGTGGAGCAGGAAATCCATGTCTTTAACCAGATCAAATTCTTGAAATTGGCTGTCAAGACAGGATTGTTGTGATTTATACCCATCTATCAAGCGCATGAAAGAGAGAGACAGGAGAGGAAAAGAGGCAAGCTGCTGTCGCTTCCATTCGCAAAGCACCTTTAATTTCCACAGCACCATCTGTTACCAAATCTAATTCACATTCCCTCCTAATCTGGTTTAGTTCTGTAATACTAATTCTTCCACCACTCTTATGAACATCACTCTTAAGAAAAAGCTTTGGTTCTGTGTTGGTAAAAAATTGAACATTATACAGTTAAGGTTCTGGTGACTTAAGCGAAGCACGCTGCCCATTAAAATGCACTCCTGGTAAAAGGATTTGTTTCCAGTCAGTGCAGAGACACAGAATTGCTCACATTTGAAAAAAGTCATGGGGAGAGGAGGGGAGACGAAAAGACAGGGAGAAAAAGGGGGAAAAAAAAAAAAAAATCACAGCTGAGGATAGGAAAGTAGGCTGTGGACATGAAAGCAGAGGTTGTCATAAAATACAATTGTTGTCAAGTTTAGTCACTTCCAGTACTGGCTATAAAATCACTTTGTCACGGTCTCACATCGAAAGCTTGAAACTGTATGTTTGCTAAGGAAACTAAAAGGAGTGAAACGTAAGATTCTACGAGGGAGAAAATACTTCTGTCAAATTATGAGATGCAAATGTCCGAATGAAACCAAAAAGGTAGGGACAAAAGTGGAAAGTGGTTTAAAACAGTCTCCTGAGCACCGCGGTATTATTCTTAAACTGTGTGATGATGACAAAAATCCCAATCAGTTTTGTGGGACTTGGAAACAAAGTCAAGGACCAGGCCTTTACTGTTGAGTCTAGGGGCAACTCAGCTTTCTTCTTGGTGCCCACAGAGCTCCTTGACCAGGTCCTCTTGATATCAACATAAAAAGGAAAAAAGGATCTAGAAAAATACTACTACTACTAATATTATGGTACTATTTATTAATTATGCTCAACTTTTACTTATTGATTTTAACACAGATCTTACACTGCCATTTCCAAGGAGTACCACTATCTCCCTCTTACAGGTGGGCAAAACAAGACACAAAGGTGAAGAGTTGCCTAAAGCTGCTCAGCAGGCCAACAACACAGCATGGAACAGAATCAAGGTCCTGGGGAATTCCAATCCAGCATATTTTGCCCCCCCCCCCCTTTTTTTCCCCATGGCTTTGATGAAAACGTGCCTTGAAAGTCTAAATATTTATTTCTAAGAAGGGAACTTGCCTTGAACTTCCAAAAATGGGACTTTTGTTATTTTCAAGTATGTATTTTTTTCTAAATGGGAAACTTATTTTAAGGCTAAACTAAATCTCTTCTTATTCCTACATTAAAATGTTTATTTTTCAGTTAAAGTAATCCCAATTTCTTTGTGTGTAGCCTGCCCAAAAATAAAGCCTATGGCAAGAACAGCTTTAGCCAGCACACAGGGTAATGTGTGAGCAATGTGTAGCTGTGAATAGCCCAAGGTTTTGATATTTTGTTTTGGTTTGGTTTTTTTTTAAAGGATTTGAAATGGAAGAGGCAGACAATACCAGGAAAAAAAAAAACAAAAACAAAACTTTGATAAAACAGTAATTTCTACAAAATGCAAAAAGGAGTGCTAGTTTTCATTATATGAAAAAGTAATGCATAATGAAATTCCTGGCAAAAGAAAAGATCACAGATTTGTAACTGCTGTGAAACATCCATGAACAGAGATGTCAGTTCTAAAGATGAACATGAGTTCTGAGGAAGTCTCCTCCTCCAATATCACTCCTTGATTCACAAATTGCTTAAATCATCTGGGTAATTTTATAAACGGTGCGGGGTTTGTTATTATAATTGGAAGAGTAGGTAAAAAAACAAAATTAAATTTGTTCCAAATACAGCACATCTGTCATTCACTGTGGGTCAAAACCTTGGGTACAGGGGAATAGACCCAGCATCTCTGAAGCTCTGCAAATATTTATTCCCCAACCCAGCCTGTGATGTCAGAGGGTCTAAGGTCCTGATACTCCAATATGCAAGATGCAAGTGGATTACCATAACCTACTGCACCCAAAGAAAACCACACTGACATCAAAGGACTCAGAGAGCATAGCAGTCTATATAATTTCTTTTGTACTGTTTTTACACTAAAGCATACGAGCACTGGCTGTTAATGCACAACATTTCTATTTCTAAAGTCCCTCAACATTTGTAAATGAAAACTGTACAAAAAAAAAGAACCTCTTCCTTTGAATTCTTACTCTTTGTTTATCTGTCTTGATCCTGGAAGCACTGGAAATTAAAAATAGGCAAAAGAAATAGTTGAGTATGTTACTTGTGTATGGTACTGATCACCGAATTCATCACATGCTGAACTAAACCTGAGAAGTTACAGAAGGAAAACCCATGCTGCTTAGGTTTTTTGTAGTCTGTCTTGGATTTTAATGTGTGATTACAGATTTTTACAAATAAATAAATAAACCTTTAGCTTTTCACAGTTCCTTGTTGCTCACATGTTACTACGTGTAATTCAAACCTATTTATGCCACTGCGTTTACATGTCAGAGATTTGCCTCTGGATATAAGCAGCAAAGGTCAGGAAGTAACGGCTTTCATTTTTAAAATGTTTGCGTGACTCCAGCAAGTTTGCAGGATGAGCTTTTCACGAAGTCCTGACATGGTTTCTACTCTTCTATCTTTTGCCTTCTATTTTGGTGGGAGTTACAGAGAGAAAAGAAGGAAATTCAGCATATTCCAGAAAAACTGTCTAAAGTAACTGATGTGTAGTAGCCCAACTATCACATTCAGAATCAGGATGTTGCTACTTGCAATTACAAAGCAGTTGTATCAATATGCTGCAATTATTACATGCTGAACCTGCACTTATCCCTTCTGTAAGAAGTCACTGAGAGACTTGTCCAAGAAAAGCTTTACATGAACAGATCAGCATTAATTACTCCATACTGCACACTGCAAGTTTCAGCTGTATTTCAGTGACAGACTTGCTTCAATTATTTCAACAGTATAAAGTCTAGATCAAATATTTATTTCTTGTAGATCTAAAAGTTCTGCTTAAGTCGACTGTCCTAAGATAAGCAGTGAAAGAAAGACTGGCCTGAAGGGAGCACTGCATTCCACCATTAAACTAAATTAGCACACTTTTGATCCTGACAAGTTTTGTGCCTTGCTAGTTTCAGCACAGGTCCAGACTGCTCGGCAAACTGAGTGTCAGCCCTGATCAGTTAACAGGAGTGCATTAAATGATAATTTTAGCAGATTGGGCTTTACATTTTTTTATCATGATAGGACTAAGGTCTGCAATAAAAATCAACCTGCATTTCACTAACCATCTGCCTAGAATATACACCAAACCTGCTCCACTCCTTCACCGGTTCTTTACACAGCAGAGGGTCTGACAGCAACTGAGTCTTTATGTTACCATTGCTTCACAGAACGAACAGCCTGGAGTTCTAAGAAATAAATTATGAGCAACCAAGATCACACCAATATACTCAAAACTCTAACTGCCTACAGTTGGCAGCTTAATAAACTGAGGGTGTTTGTGGCAATCAGCATGAACACCAAGGAGGCCACTCTCATACACCCCTGGATGGCGGCATCAAACATACTGTCAAATCCAAAATGGGACATCAACTGAAACATCTGTCATAGGACAACAAATAATGATAGTCAAATGATGATGTGGGATTGGCTGACTGTACATTATACAGGCATGGTTATCCTACAGGCTGTATTAAATATGAGAGCCTAAGATTTATGTTATGGGTGCTAAGGCCAAGAATGCTGTAAAAGTGAAAAAATATGGCAACAGTATGCAGTACATCACTACTAGGATAATTATTTATACAAAAAGTTCCCATTCTTAGACTTCCAACATGCAGGGATAAAATTCATATATTCAAAGAAGACATAATAATAACCTGTCACCTTGTGGTGATGGATACGTTTTTAATCCAAATGACCACAGTCTCCAGTCTACCTGTCATAAAGGGACACGAAAAATTGAATTTTCCTTTCATAATTCTTTAAGTTGAAAGGGAAAAACACGGAAGTGTGATAAGTAGCTCATTCCAGTGGACAGATGGACAGGCAGTAGTAAAATGCATGAATAAAAGGCACTGTTCCTTCACTAATGCTACTTTCACTTGTTACACACTGCAACTGCGAGACAGGTAAGGTATTCCTTCCTTTGACTTTTAAAGTATACCCTGATATAATCTAAGTTATATTCCATACAGTAAGTGATTGCTATAAAGACTAAAAACTGTTTTACACTATTTAGCTGTCACTTGAAAGCAATGAGGTACTTGCCCACAAAGGCCCCCTATTAAAACCTCTGCTACTGGGCAGGAGTATCTGACCTGTATATTTTAATTTCTAAAAATTCACTCAATCAAGGAACCCTGACAGAAATTTAATAAATCTAACAGTTCCTTATGACACAGAAGGAAAACTACACAGCCCATTCCTGTCCCCGCCACCCATCACACATACAAACCCACGCCACACATTTGCCACAAATCTTCCCCAGCTTGCATTCTTCCAGGGGTAAAAATGACAAAGAAATCTAACTAAGTTAATTTTAAGTGTTGAAAATGTAGGCAGATCGCTCCGCTATTTCATTTTAAAAGATCTTCATTTTCCCATCTGTGTTATGGCAATTTTATTACACATTCGGCAAATTTACAGTAACAAGATGTTCCCCTGACAAATTAATCACTTTCCAAGCATTTTATCATATAAATAAAATATCACCTCAAGAGGGAACATCAGCTCAATCAGTTGATTTAACCCATCTTTCGGGGAACTCGTCTGAAACAGATTGAGCGCATTTTTTCTGAAGAGGGACTACACACACATCCTCCTGAACTCCCAGCTCATATGCTGAGGTTTTTCTAAAAGAAAATGTTGAAGACTAGCTGACAGGATGCAAGATTCTTACTGTAAGAATTACACTGCTGCAATGACAGACCTCTACCAGGAAGAAACAGAGTCATTCAGAAGCTGACACAGCCTTTAACTGAGGAACTACATCTCCCCTTAGATCACTGGTAACGATTTTTGCAACATTTCTCTGGTGATTTGCAACAATCATAATACAAGAATCAAATATATGTATTTTTTGAATAATCTGCTCTAATGCTGTAGGCATCTCACAGTAAAATAACACAGCTAAAACTTCAACCAGTTTTGCAGCTGATCAAGCCTTTGTTTTTTAGCTTTGCTTTTTACAATTTTCCCTGCTCTCTACTCATTTTGGAAAGTCAGTTTTGTTTTTATGAAAAACAAGGGAAAGGCAACATTAGTGATGCAATATATGAACAGCAGAGAAGTGGGTTCAATTCAGGTTTTCCCAAACTGATGCTTAAAACAGCTCGATGCCTTTCTGGAGAGAATCTGTCACTGAAACAATTTAACCTCTCTGCCATTTAACCTTTCTTCCTCTGCCCTGCTCCCCCCCCCCCATTCTCCTTTCCATTCAGGGACTGCCAACAAGTATAAAAAAGAACAAGAAGGACTAGCTCTGTTTATGTTACTAGAACCGAAAGATGTTAAAGCCAAAAAATTCTAGCCAGATTTGTTATTTTTTGCCTCCAGTTAGTAGTATCAATACAGGCATGTTGTATTCATTCCAACACTCTAAAGAAATATGATAGCAAATCACCCTTTTGCCAGAAGAACCACCCTGCCAGACAACACAGATACATAATTCTTGCAACATGACTATACTCTTCAATGCGATATTTACAATATTCTCAACAACAAAGTTGTGGGCACCAAGTAAAAGAGAATTCACACATCCAGACAGTCTTTTCATCCCCTTTACTCTCTCCACAAAATACTAACTTTACCTCTCCAAATACTAACACGGGAAAAATGCATGTAACAACACAATTCACTAACCCACAAGCAGGAAAATAGAATGCTTTGTGGAACACTATCAAACAGCAACATAAATGCTAGTATTTGCTACTTAGCCCATGTAACTAATAATAATGCTGTAAATAGCCGTATTAATACTACAAGGCATCAGTATCAAAAGCTGCAAGCTCTGCATAACCCTGAACGGCTTAAGTGTTATCAATAAAGAATGTTTAGGAGAACAATTATGAATTTACACACAAATACAAAATTCCATATCTTACATGTATCTTTTACCTGCTAAAACATCCCTGGTTTAGGTACTTTTTAAAAAATGGCTCTCAGAGGTCATGAAACACAACAAAGCATTCTGACCATAGGTCAGAGCAACTTCAGATCTTTCAATGGATGCTGAAAACTTGAAAAAAAAGCCAAACACAAGACAATTAATCATAGTACTTCTTAATCTTACTCTTCTCTATGTTGAGAAAATCTAAATACTTGTTGTGCAAGATGTAAGTGAACCAGGCCAACTGGAAAGGGTTTATTATCCATCAACCCCTTCCTCCAAGCACTTAGCCAGAAAATTTACTACCCGTATCAAGTGACTTATGCACGCAAGCTTTGCAGGATCAAGTCCCAAAAATTAGTGTTTCATTTAAGGAGCAGCTCCTTCAGCTTTTGGTAGTAAAAAGGGCATTCTAAACATGAAGTATGTGCCATGGGATCCTTGCTTCTTTCCTTGAAATGTAAACAATGGAAATAAGTATTTTTTCCTTTTCTAATTAATGTATATTTTTAAAAGACTTGGAGCAGCAGGAACCTTAAGTCAATGTAAGATATTCTGTTGTCAGCCAGTACACACAAATCAACCATTTTTGATCTAAACAGCAGCTCTGCTGAGAGGGACTTGGGGGTCCTGATAGACGAAAGGCTGGACATGAGCCGGCAATGTGCGCTGGCAGCCCAGAGGGCCAACCGTGTCCTGGGCTGCATCAGGAGAAGCGTGGCCAGCAGGTC
>Ga0065711_1050595_pt1 | contig 10760 bp, 2 predicted proteins | sample Hoacrofraction12_FD_59098 | JGI IMG/M metagenome (GOLD analysis project Ga0065711, IMG submission 59098) | Hoatzin crop microbial communities from Cojedes, Venezuela - Epithelial fraction 12 v2 (version 2) | ecosystem: Host-associated > Birds > Digestive system > Esophagus > Crop | place... | reverse complement strand
GGTGGGGGTGTGTAGATGTAGAGACCTTGACTGACATCCAGGTTGATCAATGAGAGTATTCCATGTGTCATTATTTGTATATAATTGTATTTGGCTTTTCTGGCTCGTCAGAACAGTCCTTTTTGGGAAGACTGTTCTCGTTCAGTTCAGTTTGGTTAGTTTTATTAGTTCGGCCGTCTGCTATTCTGCCATTTCGCAGTTGGCTTTTGGGCCTTCCTGCCTTTCTTGTCTCGCTGCTTTCTGCATGGGATCAGCTGTTCTGGACCAGAGTGCTCTCTTCCCGGGACTGGCTGCTCAACATGGGCAGAGGAATTGGTGAGGAATTCAGTTTTATTTTGTGTATTAGTAGTATTTTGTTACTCCTATTAAACTGTTTTTATCTCAACCCCCAAGTTTTCTGTTTTGTCCATTTCTCTTCTCTACCCGGCTGAGGGGAAAAGGGAGGGGTGAGTGAGTGGCTGTCTAGTGTTCAGTTGCTAGCTGGGGTTAAACCATGACATGCTTTTATATATGTATCTATACAGTATTTGGTGCTTATAGAAATACACCAATCAGTTGTCTGTCTTTAAAAGAATCTTGATTAGTGTGCTGAAGTTTCCAAATATTATAGGACTAGTATACAGCTTAGAAACTGTAAGGGTCACAACATTGGTAAACAAAAAGATATTTTTCTTAAGTGTTTGACAAGCCATTTGAGCAAGACTGTATGCCCTGCCTGTGGTGTGACAGTTGTTATGAATTCCAGAAGATGCAGTTTTACACAAGAAGTTTCTCTAGTTCTGTTACTACTGCAGTCTAAAGAACAGAGGAAAAAAAGCAACAATGCAGTAAAAGTTTCAGTTGCTTAGTCTTTAGAAGCCTGCTGAGAAATCTAAGAGCAAACTGGACAACCTATCTGTGGTATTGCTGTTTCTCTTATGTAGAGATTAGCCAAGCTACAAACAACAGGTCTCAGTATTTGTTATGCCACAAGATAAAAGCAGTATTTTTGGTTGTTAATGATTAGAAATCTGTTATTTCAGTTTCATCTTGTTACAGTGGAGATCTTATGAAACTTGAACTTGCATAAAGTACAAAGTGGCCAAATAAATGCTGAGTTGTTGTGGAACTTAGGTTGAAAAGATGCTTACTTCATCTGCCCGAGTCAAGTTCCTTTTGCTTTGGAAACCTAGATATCAAATTGAAGGTGTTGGACAGTGATGGGATGTGGTTAAGAATATTTTGAACATAGTAGGAGACAGCAGATACTTGGTTGCACTCTAACCTATGTAGAATAACAAACGTGTTTCTCATCCCCAAGTCATTCAGCGAAGAAAGTGGACAGTAGATGAGGTGAGGGAAAGGAAAGCTGTCGAACAGAGTGGAAATTTAATGAAACTGATGATGTAATTTCAAATATGGCACAAAGTGTAAGCAGAGCTGATAGCAGGAGAAATGGAAAGGTACAATGAACTTATTAGTTTTAAGGAGTATTCACTGAGCAGAATGAACTTTCTTACGAATCTCTGGAATTTTGAAATAGTTCGTTTACCTTTCCTCATTCTCCAGATGTCGAAGATTAGAAGAAATCACTAATATTTCAAGAGTCAGTAGCATGAAGATTCCTTGAAGTTTGGGGTTGCTGTAAAACTTGTAAGCCTAAAACTATTTACAGATTCTGTACATATGAGACCTGAACAATGTTTATGCGGTATATGGAGAGCCAGGATGTTCTACTTTTTGTGCCCGTTTCTTGACAAGAAACGTTGTATTTGTCAGTGAAGTGGGTGATTATTATACTTCTGAGGATCTGGAAACTCTTTTCTGTTGGTATAAATGACAAAGTGCAAAACTAATCCATCATTCTGGAAATCCTTTTCCCTTAGGCCAGACCTTCTTGCATCTGGAAAGAACTTATTCTATTTCTGGAATTACTTTTTTCAAGTTCGTAAAAGATGTGTGTGACTTAATACTGAATGATGGAAAGGTGTATGTCTTATTGGTTACTGCACTTTCTGGTTCATATAGGCATATATGTGTCTGTATCTACAGATATATATTTAAAAGTCCCAACTGATTTTGTAGAGTAGCAAAGTTGGTGGGTGGGCAGTAAATTTTCTTCTTGAATTGGACCCAGACTTTGCTGTAAGCACTGATCACTAGGTGACACTATTGCACAGCTCACATTAGTAACAGTTTAAATCTAAAGTTGGCTGCATAGTTATATTCAGCACATTTGAGCAAGTGTGATGCTTTGGAGTGGGTCTTCAGGTCTGTGAGCAGTCTTCTACAGCCAATCGTAGAAGTTATACAGCTTGATTTGATCATGCACATGGATGAGTGTGTGGAGCTTTCCCTTGACAAGGAAAATGCTATTTCTTATGTGTTGCTTTTGTGAAGCTGTGATTGCATATGGAGATGCAGTCATATTTGGGGGGAGAATGCATATGAGATTTTATCTGGTCTTGTGCTTAATCTTTGAGTTAATTGGATAGTGTTCATGCAGCCCTGGAGCTTTGTGTTCTGAACTTGTTGGAAAGTTGTGCAAGCATGTGCAAAACATTGTCTACAGGACTCCTTAAACTTAGGTTCATAGAATAATTCAGATTGGAAGGAACATCGGGAAGTTTTTGGTTCAACACCCTGCTCAAAGCAATTATGGGGTCAGCTGAGGTTAATCAAGGCTTTATGCAGTCAAGCTTTGAAAGACTCCAAGGATGGAGACTGCACAGTCTCTCTCTTGGCAACCTGTTTCACTGCTGGAGTGTGCTCATGGTAAGAAGTGTCTTTTTCTTATATCAAGTTGGGACCTCTCTTATTTCAATTTACGTCTGTCTCTTGCTCGCACTAACTGCTAACATCAGGAGCTTGGCTGCATCTTCTTGGTTGCCTTCTTGTAGGTATTGGAAAGCTGCTAGTAGATCCCCATGAAGCCTTCTGTTCTCCAGACTGAAGCTGTTCTTTTAGCTGCTTCTCACAGGGATTGTCTCCCTGACCATCTTGGCAGCCCTCTGCTGAACTTGCTCCAGTTTACCAGTGTCTTTCCTGAACCAGGGGGCCCAAAATGGGATGCAGTAGTCTAAATTTGGTCCAACAAGTGCTGATTGGAGAGGGATAATCACATTCCTCAGACTACTGGCTATGCTACTGTTGATACAGCCAAGGATACTGTTGGCCTTCTTTGCTGCCAAGGCACACTCTTGGCTCAGAGTTAGCTTGCTGAACGTACACGAAGACTCTCAGGTTCTTTTACATAGAGCTGCTCCCTCAGCCTTTATCATTGCAAGAGGTCATCCCTTTCCAAGACTTTGCATGACCTGTTTTGTATGGTTCCTGTCAGCCCATTCCTCCTATATGTTTAGGTGTCTCTGCATAGCAGCTCTGTCCTCAAGCATATTGACTGTTCCATCCAATTTGGTGTCATCCACAAACTTGATGAGCATGTGTTTTTATCACGGAATCACTGCCAAAGATATTTAAAAGAAAAAAATGTTTCCAAGATAGGCCCCTATGGTACTCAATTTGTTGCTGGCCTCCAGATACAGTACAACATGTTTACCACCTTCTGAGCCTGATCATCCAACCAGTTTTTAACTCATCTAGTTGACCATCCATCCAGACTGTAACATCCAGCTTGTATGTTGAGAATATTTTCTGACAGCGTTGAAAGCCTTGCTACAGTTAAAGTAAATGGCATCCACCATTTTGCCCTGGTCTGTAAAGCTCGTCATTTTGTTATAGGAGGCAAACAGATTGGTCATAACTTACACTTGATAAATCCATGCTTACAGTTATCAGCCACCACCTAATCCTTCACATGCCCAGAAACATTTTCCCTGAGGACTTCTTAAATTATATTCTCAGGGAACGTAACGAGGCTGATAAACCTGTGGTTCCCCAAACTGTCCTTTTTGTCTTTTGCAAACATTTGGTTTTTTCCATTTGTCAGGGACCTTGCCTGATCCCCATGACCTTTCAAAGATGGTATGGAGTGGCCTTATAAGACATCAGCCAGTTCTGTTAGTGCTTTTGGATGCAGCCTGTTTGGTTCTGAGGATTTCTATGGGCTCAGTTCTATCAAGTAAACCCTGACTTGATCCTTATCCACTGCTGGTAGTTGTCTGAAAAGTTTCTCTAATCAGAGGTCTGGAAGACCGTGTTGGTGAAGACTTGAGACAAAGAAGGCATCGACTATCTCAGTTTTATCTATGTCCACTGTTGCAAAATCTGTTTCAGCGAAGGTCCCTTGTTGTCTTTGTTCAGCCTTTTAATACAAAAGCAGCAGGTGAAGCTACTTTCAATGTTCCTTACAAGTCTCAACTCTAGCTGAGCTTTGACTTTCCTGACAACACTTTTTTTCCCTAAAGGCTGCTGGGCAATGTTTCTAGACTATTTCTTTGTAATCGGTCCCTTCTTCCCCATCCTGTGTAAAGCCTTTTTGCATTGAAGCTCTGTCATCAGTTCACGTTTTAGCCAAGCTGGTCTACTGATATTTCTACATATTTTCCTGAGTATTGTGATGCATTCTTCTTGTGCTTGTAATGTGTTGTCATTAATAACATGTCAGCTTTCCTGAGCTCCTTTGCCTTTTAGAACTTTCTTGCATGGAATTCCATGTACCAGTTCACTGAACAAGCTGAAATCTTCACTCCTAAAGTCACAGTCTATACTCTGCTACCTGCTTTCCTTGCTCCCCTAGGATCTTGAACTTCATTACTTCATGATTGCTACAGCTAACGCTGCCATTCATTTTATTTTTATTTGTGTTTTTTTTTCTCTCCACATCCTTGACCAATTCTTTCTTGTTGGTGAATAGCAGACCTAGCTGTGTCTAACCCCTTGTGTTGCTCATCCACTATCCCTGACACTCTGTAGAAATCTTGACTGCTTGCATCTTATTGTGATGTTCTTCCAGCAGATGTTGGGGTTGGTGGTGTCAAAGTGCCCTGTAGGAACCAGAGTCTGTGATACAGAGCCTGCTGAGAGTTGCTTTAAGAATATTTAGCCCATTTCCTCATGTGTGTTGGGTTGCCTATAACAAACTCTGACCCTGATTCACAAGCTCTCAATGAGCCTCTTGTCTTGTCTAGTAGAGCAGCTTCTCCATACCTCTGAGCTGCTCCTGCATATAGAAAGCACTACTCCACCTTGTCTGTCCAGAAGAGCTTACTGTATTCATTCTTTGCAGCACTCCAGCTCTGGTCAGGCTGTCCCACCATGTCTTGGTTATTCCAATGAAGTTATATTTCTGTAACCCCAAGAAGCGTATATTGCTTTTATCTTGTTTTATTGTGTTTTACTGGATAAATCTCTTTACACTGGTTTAGAGTATTTGCAGTGTACTGTTTTTCAGTAAAATACTAAGAACTTAGACACTCTAAGATAACTCTTAGCATCACTGAAATGTAGAATAATTTGGTGTTAAATATTTACAATGAAAATTACTGATTATATAGAATGAAACAAATTAAGACTATATCACTATTCTGCCATGTTAATAAACATTGTGCTTGTGACTTAATTAAAAATGTTCTTGTGTTTTGAAGAAATAATATAATATCGGAAAGGCTTGTCTAAGAAACTAGCTATTTTATAAGGAAAAAAAAATAGGTTTAAACCAGGGTCTTATAATTTCCCCTGAAAATCCTTGCCTCTGAAGACTAATATACTTTAACATAATTTTGAAGTAAATGATCTGCTTTACCTACACATTTAACTTTGTAATGGAAATACTGATATACTTTAATCTAAATTTTGTCTTCATTTAATGTTGAGAATGTTTTAAAATATATTTAGAAGTAAATAATTTTTAAAAAGAAACTTAATTGTGGCTCAAATTGGATTTGCAAGAAAATAGAAAACTTTGGTTGAAAAAGCTGATCTTTTTGAGAAGTTTGACTTAAGACATCACAGCTGAGACGTGGTACCTTGAATGGTCCAGTTGTACAATACTGCATTTAATTAAATTGTGATTTTTGTAATTTGCTGTCCCTTTCCTTAACTTGATAATTTAGGCTGGTGCTGGAGAATACACTGACCATAATGTCCTAGGTATTGAAATTTGGGTGTAATCCTTTAATTAAAAGGAAGACATGGAGGCTGTGATACTATGGCACTTTTGTATTAGTGCTGGATTGAAAAACCCTACCTTTATGCCATCATACAGATATCAAACTACTAGTTCATCTGTTTCCTGGCCTCCCTTTAATCCAGGCTGGAGAAGCAGTCTGGCAATTGCCTGATCATAATTCCAATCCTGATACTTTTCAGTAAATTACAGGAAAGTGATTACATCTAGAGGGAACTATTAAGTTAGGTATGTTATGGTGGAACAATGGAACTATAGCATAGAATGCCTGTGGCTACTCTTGAAGAATCTTATTCTGAGAAGAATATGTGTATAATTTTATAGTAGCTTCATCACCAGACTTGAGCATTGCTTGGTATGGAGAATGTCCAGAATTGATCTTGGTGAGAGCAGATAATGAACGCCAACTTTGTTTTTTGCAGTAAGTTCTTGGGAAGGTGCCAGATTTTTTAGATGGTAGCGCTTCCTGAGGAAGAGTTACTCTGGTTTCTTCTACCAAGCTAAAAGATAGAAATATTTGGCAATACAGCAAAAGTGGTAGCAGCAACATAGAAAAATACTTAGCAACAGGATTCTTTTTTGTTGTGCTTTTATTGTGGATCTAATAAACTGCAAAACTCCAAAGGGTCTAAGGTAGGATCTTCACCTAATATTTGTTTCTGTATGGGTTAAAATTGGAGTAATAATGCATGCGTCCATTGTTTGAGGTGGAATTTTTGGGTACTATGAATGTTTTTATATAGTTACTTTTTTCTTTTACAGACTTATGTAAAGTCTAGACAAGTTCGCTGATACAATTTTATTGTTGAAATTTTGAAATCTATATTAACATGAACTACTAATTTTTTTAAATTTACACATATAACATAATTGGGTTTGCTTTAAAGGAACAGTTACTGCTCTGTTTAGAGTATTTGTATTTAGTATTGTTTCTCAGATAAATTTTGTCCCAATCTTCTACCCAAGTAGCTGAAGCTCTAGTTGACATCCTGCTTCTTTGCATTTCAGAATAGAATTAGATTGCTACTTTCTTCATATAGTTCTAAATTTAAAAAATGGATAGCTGTTCAGTTCTTATCAAGTTCTATAACAGCTTCCTAAATCCATAACAAAGAAGGCTGCAATCCCCTCCCAACCCATGATAACTGTTTGCAATCTGTTTTAAGACACTTGTTTCCACAGTGCAAGTCGGATAGCTACATATTTGTCATCTAGTTTTTACCTCTGTTGGAGAAATTGAAATGAATGAATACAAATGTTAACCTTAGTATAATAGAATTTTGATATATTCTTTTCTGTTCTTGGAGTAGCCTTCAGGAGTCTGTTCTACTCTGCTTTTTATCAGGTTTTGAATATTGTCCATATCCTTAACTCTTCTTCCCACACCCGGTATACTACTTTAGTCTTTTCCACAAAAGATGTATTTCCAGAAAATAAAGCGCTTCTGCATCATATTAACTTCGCACACTAAGGCCCCAGTTCTGTAAGAAGAGCTCTTGCCAATGTCATTTAGATTTTAAGTAAGCAGAGGAGTTTGCTTATGTGATAATCTCAGTAGGAACAAAACAGACAAGGCACGCAATTAGTTTCTTAGAAATTAGCTAACATAAGAAAAGATGGTTTGATAAGGAAAGTGAGGTAGAAATAGATAGGACTTGGACACAGATGATGCAAAGCAAAAGGGTTCAAGCGGACACAAGATCTGAGAATATTTTTAGTAGAAACAACCAGTAGCAGAAGATAGGATATATAGAATGCCTAGATAACAAGTAGAGTTTTACATTTTACTTTTTTTTTTTTTTAAACTCCCTTTAGAAGCACTGATGCAAATAAGGCATTTTTAGCATGTGATTCATTTTATCTTCGGGTAGGTATCTGTTTTTCTCTGACTGCAAGACAGGTGGGATAAATCCCACCTGAACTGTATACTCTTCTAGTGCTAGTTCATACTGAAGATGGTAGGATGTTCGTTCTGTCAGTTGATCTAAAATGTCTGGGAACCTGCTAATTTAAAAAAGTTAATTGAACACTGTCTGTAAAACTAAACACTTAAAGACTGCTGGTGAAGTCTTAGTTCAGTCACCTGAGATGCATGTGTTAGCATAGTCTTTAATTGTGCGATCACATGTTTTGCCCTCACCCACCTGGCAGTCCTGGCTTTTGTGGAGAGGAAATAAGGGTATAAATTGAGACTGTTTAATGGAAGATGGTAGTGTTTGTTGGACCCTTTCCAGTGGCTGAAGCCAATGAAGAATAGCGCAGGCCATCAGAGAAACAAATGGGTGCTTGGTTCTAGGTCTCTTCTCCGATGGACTTACTATGCAATACTGGGCAGACATGCTGATGGTCACACATGGACTTTGCTGAGTCCACTCGGTGGAAGATTACCACTGCACTGCTGGATCCAGGCTTTTGTATCTGAACATTCTCTGCTGGACAGTGAAAATGGTTTTCTAAAGGGTTGGGGGTTTTAGAGTTTATAATTACTCTGATGGATTTTCTTTGGTTATTTCTATTGCAGATAAAGAGAGAAGTGGGTTTTCTAGTGGAGTTTTCTTTCAGTTTGTACCTTTTAAACAAATATTGTTGCACATGACTAAACAGAAAATCATATTAGCATTTAAAAAAATGCTATTTTACAACATCTGTCATAGTGGTAATTGGCAGGTGTTTACTGCTAACCGGATTTGATAAGAGTCCTCCTTCAGGATGATTTAAAAGACCTTGGATGTGGCACTGAAGCACTTTGTCTTAGAATATTTCATGTCAGCAGCTCATGATCTGAATGAAACATAAGAGAAAGATTGTTAGCAGGCACCCTGACTGGAAAGGGACAAGGTCTCTTCAGTTCTCTATTGCCTTAGACAAATGGCACATCTTTGTTTAATGTATCAAGTTCGTTCTTGAATTCAGTTAGGTTTCTTGCTGCTCTTTCAGAATTAAGAACAACTGAGATTCTTATCTTTTGCTGCTCTGAAAATTATCTGAAGGTAGATAACTTTGTACATGTTATTCTGTATTCAGAACAAACATTTGCTGCCCTTCTAGCTGTTAGGAACTGCTATGTGGAGAACAGTTTTCAATCTTGTTCGTGTAAACATTTTTTTTCTCTAGTACCAGATATTATAAAGCTTAAGTTCAACTAATTTTTTACGCGATATAAACCTATAAAAGAATAATATCAGAGCAATATGGTGTAGGGTGTCCTTTTTGTTGAAAAAAACAAAACAAAAAAACCACGAACAAAACCAAACAAAAAAAAACCCACGAACAAAAATTCCCCCAAATACCAAGATACATTTTTACTACATTTTCCATTTATCTCTGTGCTTTTAGTTAATCTTTTTAAACCTCACTAATAATGAAGTTCTACTAGTGGGTCTGAAGTTACCCAGGTAACTTATTTGATTGCTTTAAATAGAACTAGTATATTTATTGTTGAATTAATATATAGTTTCATCTTCAAGATGGTTATTTCTTAAGATATTTTTTGATCCAGGGAGTTGCCGTTTCTGGGAAGAGGGTGGTACTCTTTGCACCACAGAAAGGCCTCTATAAACATGGACAAAGCCCTGTCCATCTCTGTGCTCTAGATGGCATACATAAAGAGATCCAAAGAATGCCTCTCCTACTGAGACCCGCTTGACTGTACTTTTTGAAACTGCTAGACGTGGTTATTAGGGCTTTCTTGTAGTAAGCTTTGAAATATTCATGAAATAGCACAAATGAGGTGGATTCAACATTTTATAAGTACATTCAAGTCTAATAAACCCCTCAAAACATAACTAACTTTGTTATATACTGGTGTAAAATGGTGTAAGATATGGCACAGTGTTTCAGTACTAATCCACACACATTAGATCAACATTTTATGTCTTGGCCTGTTTATACAAATTCTAGCTGAAGTGTGAACAAACTTTTCCTTTTCTTTCTTCCAGTTAGTACTGTGTATATCTGATGGGTGACTGGAACTCTTCCCTGGAAAAGAAGGAATACGGGGAGTAAAAGAGATTAAATGAACTTTACTTCTAATAGCAAATATCTTTAGTTGGCATTGGGTAGTAGAGACAAAAAAGCAAACACAGAAAATGTTTTTATCACAGATTTTTTTATTTTCTCAGTGAAAACTACAAGGTAATGGAGTCATATACAGAGCATAGCATTTAAATTAAGAGTATCATTATCTTAATTAACTGATGCCCAGTACTATATGTATAATAATACTTTTTCTTCCATCATACATACATGTGTATGTATGTTAAATGTGTGAAAAGTATAACGATGTAGATAAGCTCAAGATATCTGTAGGCAGAAAGGACTGAACCTGACTTTCAAAGACAACTTCAGTCAATTGATTCACCTGCTTGTTTGTCATGGAGTTCTAGGTTCAGCCCAGTGTTTATGGAATAGATACTACTCATTTAATACAATGCTTTTCTCATTTGAGGGTATTATTTTGGAAAATGACAGTCTAGGGTTGAGGGAAATAAAGCAGTTTGGCAAGAAACATCAGGAGACTTGGCTACAGTTCCTATATGCATCTCTGAGAGAACTTTTCTTCAGCAGTGCTCTCTTCTTACCTCTTGACAACTTGCACTGGATGATTTCTTTTTCCCCTTGAACTTTTCATTCTCTTGTGGTTAGACTGAATTGTGGGTTTTAGAGCAGAGGTACACCAGCATATTTCTACCCC
>Ga0065711_1012030_pt1 | contig 10760 bp, 5 predicted proteins | sample Hoacrofraction12_FD_59098 | JGI IMG/M metagenome (GOLD analysis project Ga0065711, IMG submission 59098) | Hoatzin crop microbial communities from Cojedes, Venezuela - Epithelial fraction 12 v2 (version 2) | ecosystem: Host-associated > Birds > Digestive system > Esophagus > Crop | place... | reverse complement strand
CCGCTGGCCACCCCATTGCTGATCCAAGCCAGGCTGGCGTTGGCCTTCTTGGCCACCTGGGCACACTGCTGGCTCCTGTTCAGCCGGCTGACGACCAGCACCCGCAGGGCCTTTTCTGCCGGGCAGCTCTCCAGCCACTCCTCCCCAGGCCTGGAGCGTTGCGTGGGGTTGTTATTATGTATGTATTGTTTATGTGTTGTATTATCTATTACGTATTGTTAAAATCAAGAAACACCTAGGGAAAACAGGCAGCCGGAGGGGAAGAAGGCAAGGTGGGGTGAAGCGTCTCTTCCACGGTTGCTGCGCCTGAGACCTCGCGTTAACTCGTCAGCAGCACCCCTGGCTTAACGAGACGGCCGGCTCTGCCCCTGCCCCCCAGGGACGCGCCACAGATGCTGTACGCTTAACGAGCTTACGGGTGAGAAATGTGCAGCTTAAGCTTTAAACAAACCGGAGGGTGGCCAAGCTAAATGGCTTCTCCTCCGGACAGAGAGATAAGAGGGGCTGTTTCTGCCACCGGCCACGTGGGCTCCGCCACGTGAGGCGAAACGAGGATTTATGAGCACAATACTACCGCCCAAGGAGCCCGTCTGGGCTGGTTTGGTAATTAAAATAATCAATCAAGGGCTGTGACCGAGGCTGGGGCAGATCCACGGGGTTTACTCCCAACTTCCAAAAGAAAAAAACAGACGAAAAAATGAAAAATAAAATAACTTGTGGGGAAGTTTTAGCGGTTTTACCGGTCTAGCGATTGCTCGATGAGCTGCCACTGAAAACCCGCCGTGCGCTCCAGGCTGGGTGTGCTAGATGACCCACAGAGGTCCCTTCCAACCCCTACCATTCTGTGATCCTGTGAAATGCCACGACAGCAAAGCTCCCTTAAAAGAGTTAATCCTGCAAGATACGGACGCTCCTCTGCGTCTCGCCGATGATGATCATCCCGGAGGCATTCCCAGCCCCACGCTGTTCATCTCCTGCAGCCTCCCTACGGGAATTGTTGCACACCCCCCCTTTGACTTGGGGCCAAGCCAGAAACCCTCACGTGCATGATAATTGCAGGATTTTAAAATAAAATCCTATCAAAAAGAATGGGGAAGAATGGAGCGGACTATGCATGTTGTTTCTCCCATCACCCTAAAATCCCATATTAATTCAGGAGCAAAAGAAAAGGGATAAAAGCTCAAACAACCTACGGAGACAGGATTAATCCAGAAGCTGTACAGGGAATTGCAATGGCACAGACAGGACCTGCTACTGAGATGTCAGTCTTCAAGGCCAAGAAGACAGTGACAGCTATTTTTTATTTTATTTTTTTTTTTTTTGGCCAGGCCATCTCCAGCGTGTGAGAATTGGACTACGTTTCTCTTTCTACCTTGCTTGAGTCCCACTTATCAGACTAATGACCAGAAAAAACAGAGAGATCCAACGCCCAGAGTCAAAGCCGACCTCTCCTCGCACCCATTCCAGCCCCCCGGGGCATCTCGGGGGCTTGATGCCCCTCCTGCTCCCTTAGAACAGCTGATCCCTGTGGATTTGCGTTGGCCATGCAGCAATCCACCTGCCCCCGGACTGCCGGCTGCTCTTCCCACGCAGGCTGAAAACTGAGGATGCCTTTGATAGCCAGGAAAGTCAACCAGGTCTGAGAAAAGGCAGCTCGTGGAAGATGAGATTGACAGCGTGCTAACGCAGTTCAGTGCCTGTCAGCAGATGTGTCAGAAACCATTACTTCTCTCCAGCTTGCCCACCAAAAAATTCTGCTGCTGAAAGATCAAAAGAGACAGCGGCCAGTCGGCACCCTCCAACCCACCCTGAAAACACAAGGTTTGATCCCGTTCTAGCCAGGTTTCTCCACACCAGCAGCTCAGGAGGTTGTGCTTTTCCAACCTGAAGCTCCTGGTTCCCAAGGACTTTCAGAGCAACGGTCATTGTTTCTCCTCAAACTCAGAGCTGAAGGTTGGAAACAGAGCGTGCCCAGTCCAGGCCATCTTCTAAAGACATCACCCTGAGCAAGCAACGCTAATGATATGAATTCACCCTGAAGTATTGGCTCTTCGACCTAGGAACGATGTTGGCTGATGCACTACAAAGACGCAGATACAGAGATAAAGCCACGTTAGAAAGGCAGTCATTGAATAGCAAGTTTTACCAATTAAATTAAATTCTTGAAAAAACATTAAAGATTTACTAATCAAAGGCACAATGAAATTGCCAAGAGATACAGGACTGGGTGATCTCTTTTTATTAACTGGTCTGTCTTGCCCATAACATCTTTTGATTAGGCTCACTGATACAACCTCTCCATAGACACCTTCATCTCTAGTATTGTCACAACCACTGCAGCTAGACTGACCCTAGTAGCACAACATGGGGAAGTATATGTTAAGAACCTTGGAACAATTTAAACCAGGGCTCAGCCATAACAAGGTACAACCACAGGTAGAAGTGTGAAGGTCATAATGAGGTCGTTGGCTCAGTTATTCTGCTTCACACCTCATGTGCTTTACACAGATGCAAGAGCTGCACCATGCGTAAGCGTCACATTTCCACAAATAAAAACAACACGTGACTTAACTGAAGACTTCTGGTCTGTTCTGTGTATCATAAATGTGACATAATAAGGGACAGCAGCCAAAATTGTGCCAAGGAAAAAGCTTTCCAGCAGGAGAGTAATGCAGAACCGTTACCCAGAGGATCTCCACAGAATCATAGAATGGTTTGGGTTGGAAGGGACCTTAAAGATCATCTTGTTCCAACCCCCCTGCCATGGGCAGGGACCCCTTCCACCAGACCAGGGTGCTCAAAGCCCCGTCCAAACTGGCCTTGAAACTTCTCTGGAAGTTTTCAAAACTTACTGAGACAAAACCATGACTGACCTGATCTGGTGTTGGCCAGACTTTGGTTCTGGGTCAGAGCTTCAGGCAGATGAGACCAGCTTCCAGAGGTCCCTTCCAACTAACGCCAGTACAATCTGATGACACCGGGTATGTAAATACTAAAAAAAAAGGTTATTAAAGATCTGGAAATAATGGCAACCCATCATTTATGAAGTTCAAACCCAATCTGGGTTGGTATGGGCCAAAAATTGCTGTCATATAATAGCTACTTGCTGAGGTGAACGAAACAAGTTGGTGGTCTCCAGTAGGACCATGATCAAAGACATTTTGCACCCAGCTCTCACTGATTTCAATCAAGACCTGGGCTTTTACATTTCTCTGTGGTGCTGATTTCTAGCAGAGCATGTTCTGGGTAGAACAGCTCTCAAAAAATCTGTTTAAATGGGAGAGTGGTCCTCACCATGTTCTACATAGAAACCATATGGCCAAGACCAGCTTGGTGCAGAGCCTCAGCTCCTAGAATCACAGAATCATAGAATGGTAAGTGTTGGAAGGGACCTTCAAGAGCATCTGGTTCCAACCCCCCTCCCATCAGCAGGGAAATCTTCCACCAGACCAGGTTGCTCAGAGCTCCATCCAGCCTGGCCTTGAACACTGCCAGGGAGGGGGCAGCCACAGCTTCTTTGGGAAACCCGTGCCAGTGTTTCACCACCCTCATGGGGAAGAATTTCTTCCTAATATCTCATCTAAATCTGCCCTCTTTTAGTTTAGAGCCATTCCCCCTTGTCCTATCACTGCACACCCTTGTGAAAAGTCCCTCTTCATCCTTCCTGTAGGCCCCTTCAGGTCCTAGCAGCTGCTCTAAGGTCACCCCGGAGCCTTCTCTTCTCTAGGCTGAACAGCCCCAACTCCCCCAGCCTGTCCTCATAGGAGAGGTACTCCAGCCCTCTGATCATCTTCTTGGCCTCCTCTGGACCTGCTCCAACACATCCATGTTGTTCTTCTGTTGAGGGCTCCAGAGCTGGACGCAGGACTCCCGGTGGGGTCTCACGAGATGGGGAATATTAACCTGGGTTCAGCTCTGAATCAATGAGGGTTATACAGATTCCGGTTGACTCCAATGCAAGACTGCACTCACCTAGGGAAGAGACACCCAGCGATGGCAGGGATTAATAGGCCAGAGAGACTTCAAACGCGCGACTGTTTCCTTCGGGTCAAATATGAATCACATCCGTGGGATGGTTTCTGCAACCTGAATTTGCTTTTCCAGATCCAGAGAGGAAGAAAATAACTCTGCCTGCAAGGTGTGCTGCTTCAGTACGTCCATATGCACCTGAAAGCCATCTCCTAGCTAGGTTTTACTGAACGCGCAAGTTAAACTGGATTTTTAAAATAAATTGAAGCACTGCCATAACAGTTTGCCTAAAGCTAGCAATTGCTTTTATATGACTTAGAGCTCCACGATCAGCCTCAGTGGAGAACTCACACATCTGCAGATGACTTACACGGGAGCCTTGTGAAAGCTTCCACAAAAGGCAGTAAGCACACTAAATGTTTCCCCCGGAGGAAAAATTATGTAAAGAAATATTGAAAGCAATAGGGAGATTCAGGCTCCCATGAAGAGATAATTTTGTCTCTCGTTTCAAATGGAAAAAGAGGACTCGGCTGGAAATTCAGCCCCGGACTCAGCTGGTGGATCTTCACCTCCTGACATTTTGGCTGCGCAATGGAAACAGATACACCACATGAGACATGAAAACATCTGCAAAGCACTTCATCGTGTTTTTGACACCACGTCACTGCAAAAAGAAAATGGAAGTTTGAGGACCAGAACCACAGGTGCTGCCTCAAAAGTCACATTTGTCCTTGAATGGGCAAAACCCAACTGCTCAGCCGTGCCTGCTCCTTAATGGATTTTGATCGTTGGAAGCCAGCCTGAAAAGACAACTAATTTGTTTACACTAATAAATAATAACATCCACTGGCTATCAAAGCATGCACCCATCGCTACTGGTGAGCCATTTAAACGCCACTCACTGGGACCATTCTTCTTCTTAATAACCAGTCATTTGACAGGATGAAAACACGCCACAGCTACCAGCGACGTCTCCTCGGAAAGCCACAAGCGAGCGGCTTCGTGCGTGGGACAAGCGGGGTGGGCGACGGGGTCATTAGCTCCAGCAAGTCATTATCCTGCCAACAGCTGCATGCTCTGCCTGTCGAAGGAGTTTTTCCGCTGGATTTTCAGCCGCTGGAGCTGGGCCAGGAAACCATCACGCCCATCAACTGCACAACACTGCGACAAGGAACGACGGTCGCACCGATGCTTTCAAGGAAAAATCCCACTCTGCTGCTGTAGATTATCACAAGCAAAGCCCCTTGCACTTTTTGTGTCTGACAGAGATGGGGCAACACTTTTTTAAGGCCAGTATTAGTAGTGACCAGCTAGCTAGAAAGAATTATCGCCTCGACATGAACCATATAGGAACAGGCTGTAAGAAGCTGTCGAGCTGCCTGTAGCCTAATTTAGTATTGACTGAAACAATTACACCATGACGTTCAATGCTGAATAGTTGTGAGACAAATTAGTTTCATGGTTATTCGGTCACATTTAAAAGGAAAGGGATTTAAAATATTTTACATTTAAGGATGGATGAATGGCAAACAAGACCACACTCCCACTCAAACATAATATTTACAAAGGGCAGATGCAATTATTTTTTAAAGCATAGTCTTTACAGAAATGGATGATTCATCTGTGAGGAGGTGAAGGCATAGGATGCTAGGAAACCTCTTATCTATAAACTAATTCAGCTCAAACACGCGCCGACAGTTATCAAAAAGCAGCTATTATCAGCCGGTGCAGGGGGAACTGATAAATTCCCGAGTCGTGTTCAAATCACAGCGCCGGCTCCTGCTGCAGAAGCTTCAGAAAGATCTTCAGGATAGAAAGGAGTGGGATGATTGAACCACGAACCCCTCCATGAAGGACCAAGGCAGGAAAAAAGCAGCACAGCGCTGGAGAGAGTGCAAGGCTCAGTCACGCCACACACCATTTCCATCCTGCCCGTGAGGTGAGGAGGGCAAAGATTTCAGGCTCCAGCACTGTCAATGCAGAAATAGCCTTTTTTTTCACTTTTAATGTAAAATCAATAAAATTATTTTAGGGAGCTATTTGGATGACTTAGTACAAAGAGGCAGCAATTTTTCTTCTCTTTCACAAAATTACCCTTCCATAATGTCGGGAACAGGCAGACCTTCTGACCACGTACACTCTGACCAAGAATAATTCCAGTTCAGAATGATTTCCATCCATCATGAGAAACAAATTATAGGAACTGGATGAGAAAATTCCAAGCCATTCTGACTCTTCAACCCCACATGAACTTTAAAAGAACATATTGATATTCTAGAACACATTTTCATGGCTATAAATGAAGCCACAATCCACAAAAACACATTATCGCGTTAAGGACCCAAACAAATTTGTAAGGTTAACAGCCTCCATGGTCCTGCTCCAAAGCTGGCGCGTTAATATGACCGCAAAGTATTTCAGCTCTCAGTAAGGTCAGACGCCTGCTCAGGCTGAGTTTGGGTTCTCGATTTAATTCTGGCAAAAGAAAACAAAAGCAAGGCAAACAATACAAAACGCAACACAGATCATACCTATTTATTTCCAGATCTCTCCAAATGAACTTCAAATAACCTCGTCAATGGACTCCTCAGACTGTGAATAAGTCAAATTTTGCTTTCTATTGTAACTCACCGTTTCATTCTTCAAATACTTTTCCTTTTGTGGCAGCCAGAACTGCCCCAAAATTTATTTTTTTTTCTATCCTGTTTGCATATCTAGTTTTGGAAGACTTCTACGCGTGTCATGGATTGGGCTCATTTCTTTTTTCCTAGGCACTCACAAGGGTGAGGAACGAGACGCTGCCGATAACTGCAGAACGAGGGGGTACTTCGCAATTCCTTCCCCAGCGCAGCCCCTCTGTGCTGTGCTCCTGCCGTCCCCGCTCGGCCAACGCATCCGAGTTCTTGGTCTACAAAACCCCTTCTGCTCTCGTTAACGTTGTTCTCAATGCTCTGCTCTTGTTTCACGACCTTTCCCCCTGCATTTTTACTATTACATCGCACATCTAATTGGCACTACTTTTGCAGCGCCAAGGGGCAAAAAAAGAAGATAAAACCCACCAAACCCACCTTCAGCTCACGCAAGGGCTCAACATGAGACACCCAGACACAATCTGCTCTGTTCTCATCTCACGTCATGCGTGCTCCGTGAACACTGAGGCTGAAACACTGTTTATGCTGGCAATTATTTACAATGGGTCGTACTCTTCCACTTTTCAGTTCTGGTAACTGAGTTTCTGAGCAGGCTGGTAAAGGTGGACTTTGGGAAGGAAATAGTTGAAGGATGCTGTGTGGCTCCAAAACACATTTTAACTCATGGAGATTTTCTAAACCAGGTGAAGAAACTTTCCCCNCCCTCCTAAGGAAGCTGTTCNCCTCTAAAGACTTCTGACAAATCTCCGCTGGAATCTAATTTTGCTTTGCTTCTGTAAGACCCATCCCATCAACACGACACCCAGACAGGCGTAGTGTTAGTGACCATTAATACTTGCAAAAATTCTGATGACTTCCGCCAAATAATAATACTTATTACTATTATTATATATAACTATCATATACACATATTTTACAGATATAAACTAAGATAGAAAATGGCTACATAAACTTGGGAGATGCGTGCTACTTCCCAAGAACTTTGCAAATATTCATCCCAGAGGGGGCAATTTTACAGATAAGAGGGAATAATTTAAAAGGATTAAAAGAGCTTGACCCCAACCACAGCAAGAGTCAGAGCTGACAGTCAGTTCATTCCTTTCAGTCCCATGCAACACTTAGAATTCCGAATTTTTGGGGGGGCTTCCATACTGTCCTGTTACCTACGTAGCTGGGATGAGAACTGTGCTTGTTGCTATTATCACTACTCCACATTAGAGCTCAAAAAAGCTGTTTCATAAGAGACTTCTCGCATAAATACTCTTAACTTCAAAGCCAAATCTCTCAAATCTCTCTTATCTGGCTGAGGAAGCAATACAGCTGCCTCGCTGCCACAGCATCGCATCCATCACAGACGCGCTGTGCTTGGGAGGCAGCAGACCTCATCTCTGCTCCTCCTGGCAGTCTGGCTCGTGTACTCTGTCTGACGACACGGCTCTAGGATTTGCAGGTGTCCCCGGAACTTCTAGGGGAGGCACGCGTTCTTCTAAATCTTGAAAATAAACTCCTACGATACGGGTTTAAGAAAGCTGGTAACAATTTGTCACGATGGCTACAAGGTGCTTTAATAACGGCACAGGCCCGGCAAGATGCGAAGATTGCTGTTAGCTTGACACATTTAGCAAGAGAGACAGAGAATCATGGAGTCATAGAATCACAGAATGGTCTGTATTGGAAGGGAGCTTTAAAGGCCATCTGCTCCAACCCCCTGCTATGAGCAGGGACATCTTCAGCTGGGTCAGGCTGCTCAGAGCCCTGTCCAACCTGGCCTGGAATGATTCCAAGGATGGGGCATCGACCACCTCTCTGGGCAACCTGGGCCAGGGCCTCACCACCCTCAGAGGGAAGCACTTCTTCCTTACATCCAGTCTAAATCTCCCCTCTTTCAGTTTAAAACCATCACCCCTTGTCCTGTCCCTCCAGGCCCTTGTCACAAGCCCCTCTCCAGCTCTCTCGCAGCCCCTCCAGGCACTGGCAGCTGCTCTAAGGTCTCCCCGCAGCCTTCTCCTCTCCAGGCTGAGCAGCCCCAGCTCTCCCAGCCTTTCCTCCCAGCAGAGGGGTTCCAGCCCTTGCATCATTGCTGGGGCCTCCTCTGGCCCCGCTCCAACAGGTCCAGGTCTTTCCCCATCTGATATATAGCATGGTCATGGCTAGACATGGACAGTGATGAACGTATTGGCAGCTCGCTCAGCTCCTACCTGCAGAAGTGGCCGCTGCACACCTAGGATCTTCATGGTATCCGCATTAGCCAGTATTTTCAAGGGATCAGAAGCCTTCGTGACGCCTTCAATCTCTTTGTTGATCTCAGCCAGGACCTGATTGAGGAAGATGTTCTTGATGTACATGGTGAGGAACTCGCGGAGTGGACACTGCTTGGTTGGGCCAAGCTCCATGGCGTGCTCTATCTCCTGGATAAATCTGGAAAACAGAAGGGGAAGACTGCAATGTAGTTAAACCACGCAGTTACTCTAAACGTGTTAGCGTTGCCTTTGCCATTCCTGTGTCTCAGAGCCAAGCACCAGCTGGGGGGGGAATGACTGCAGACTACGCTGACATGAGGCATGAAGAGTAGAAAAGGTCTACAAGATAGCCTTCCAAAAAAAAATCGATGAAATGCCAACAGCCGGCGAGACAAAGACTCAATGGCTAGAGAAGAACAGACAAAGTGGGGGACTGGTGATAATCCACAACCCGGGCATGATTTGTGTTTACCCGTCCACAAATCACTGACTTTTCTATTTGACACATACTGGAAAAACACCTTTTTTTAAAAAAAAAACCCATAAAAAAATTCAAGAGGCTAGAAATCCCTCTGAAAAGGCAAACTTCCTTCTGGCATTGGTCACTTGATTCCCACAGGGGGGTTCCCCATCTCTACGCTGAACAGGAGTATATTCCAGCTCCAAGTCTAGAGATATCACTGAAAAAAGCAACGCATAGGTATTATGCTGCTATCAGACTGCATTATGTATGTCTGTACTATGCTATATTTTTATTATGCATCCTAGGATTCCAGTCCTGCGTACGCAGAATGGCAGCCGACTCCGGGAATATTTTAACACAAAATGCTTGCCATCTCCTGAAAAATATCTTTATCTCAGCGATGCCATCTGTTTAACACATAGGAGCTTCTTCTAGAAATTACAGCGTCATTTCTTTAACTTGCATCCAAGGCAATGAAATTAGTTTTCCTTCCAAAACTGGATATATCAAAATAATTAGGAATTGAGTATCAGGAGTCAGAATGGGTTGAGATCTTCTGTCTGAAAGGCAGAAATGTGGTGTTTCCACCGCTCTCTTCATCGATGCACACAAGTGCCTCGCAATCTTCGGTATTTTAATCTCACCTCTGTATAGTCTGCAATAGCTTTTATCTTTGCTTTACACAGCAGCAGCAGAAGCAAGTGTTTGACCTTGCATCTCCCAATACACGTAGCAACACCCTCTGCACCCTGAAAGCCACCTCTTCTTCACTAGCAAAGACTTTTTTCACAATTGAGACATCTTTTAACAGTCCCAGCGCGGTTAGCATGTATCAGAGATGCTTTACCACTCACTATTTTCCCAAACACTTCAACGTGGTCTGCTTAATTGTCCATAATTTTCTAGCTCCACGTCCAGCACTCCAGAGGAGGCAGCTTCCCTTCAGAGGACTGACTGATGAGCTCCTGTCAATTTGACTAGCCTGATTTCTTTCAAATCTGAACAATTTGCTCCCTAAAGCCTCTGCAGCATTGACTCCACCATGTGGAGTGACACATTTGGGCCGATGCAGCTACTGCTTCTGCAGGGGGACCCCTGAGCAATTAAGTCTGAAGATTGCTTCTCCAAAGAGCGATGCTGCATGGAGAGAAGAGCGCAGGATGGCAGTTTTGTTCCCTGGCTTTCACATATAGATAATGTGAATCGGCTTTATAAACCAGGGAAACAGCGGAGTCATCGGAGAAGAGAGCAGAGAGACCACCACTGAGCTTATCTCATCGCTGAAATAATTGACCTAATGTAACCAGCTTCGAGTGACAACCACTGAAGTCCTTAATCATAAAATCACAGAATCATAGGTTGGAAAAGACCTTTTAAGATCATCGAGTCCAACCATCAACCCAACACCACCATGCCTGCTAAACCACGTCCCCAAGT
>Ga0065711_1050594_pt1 | contig 10761 bp, 6 predicted proteins | sample Hoacrofraction12_FD_59098 | JGI IMG/M metagenome (GOLD analysis project Ga0065711, IMG submission 59098) | Hoatzin crop microbial communities from Cojedes, Venezuela - Epithelial fraction 12 v2 (version 2) | ecosystem: Host-associated > Birds > Digestive system > Esophagus > Crop | place... | reverse complement strand
CAGGGGCACGATCCCCTCCCTACTCCTGCTGGCCACACTATTCCTGATACAAGCCAGGATGCTGTTGGCCTTCTTGGCCACCTGGGCACACTGCTGGCTCATGTTCAGCCAGCTGTTGACCAACACCCCAAGGTCCTTTTCTGCTGGGCAGCTTTCCAGCCGCTCTTCCCCAAGCCTGTAGCATTGCATGGGGTTGTTGTGACAAGTGTTATTTCAATATATTTTTATTTATTTCAAATAAAAGTATTAAAGTAAGAAAGAAACAGAATGCATTCTTCAAACTTTTCTTTTTAATTTAAACCAATGTATTTTCCACTACTTCTCTTTTAAAAATTGCAGTAATTTTCCAGCAAGAGTGTTGAAAAAGCGTAGAGGATCTGTAAGACACACTGTTTGCTTTATATGTACTGTTTTAACTTTGTATTATAAAAAATGCACCTGCAGCAACAAACTCTGCTCCACTGTCACATGTAAATTATTTGAAAGACTGTGTCCACTTTCAGATCTTCAGAAGGAAAAGAAAGTATCTTAACATGCTAATCTCTTCCTATTACAGTGTTGTCAAAATGATTTGTAACTAACTCAGAAGATTTTTTTTACCAACACACTTAAATTCTGTTGAGGCAGTGGGATGTATTGTGATTCTGCTATTGCTTGTAATAATTTCATGGTTCAGAAGGTGTTATTAAATGATGATACAGAGGATAACATGCAAAATGGAAGTGATTTCTGAGTTTTTATAGCATAAACATATAGAGAACAGAATTTAAAAGGTACCTGCATCTTTAAGGATTCAGACAGGAATAAACTGTAAAGGTTTCATTTATTTATCCTTTTAATTACTATAAAAAAACATAAAATAGTCCTGGGAAGAGACAGACCCTTTCTCTCCCAAGTCGAAGTCTGAACTCCTAAAGCTGGAGCAACTGGTGTTCCCGCTGTCTTGCTCTTAGTCTAGCATGAATCTTGCATACCTCTTCCCACAGCGCCTAACGCTAACAGGAAGGACGCCGTGTGTCTCTCTAAGCACCCGAAATGCCCGTATACCATTCCTGAAGGCATTCTTCCTGGGCATGGCAGATACAGTTCTCAACACTTCCCAGATTGTAGAGAAAATGACGTCCAAATCTCCCACTCCCTGGATCTAGCTATTGAACAAAGACAACTGAGACTTTCTCCAGCTCTGCTGGAAATGTGGGTTGCAATGGCTCCTGCACTGTGCTGTGTCCCTCTCAAACACAGTCAACAGCAGTAGTTGAGGGCAGTGTCTTTAGGCATGTGCAGTCACAGACTAAGTGACTAAGTCAAGTTTTCCAAGAAAACTCAGCACTTGGGTGCCTCCTGGACAAGTATTTTGTGCATTATTTATTTGAGGTGAAGCACCTAATTTTTGTATAATTGCACTTCAACTATAAGGGTTCGATCCTGACTGTCATCCAAGGTACCTTCATCATCTTCCCTGCAACTCAAGGTTCCCAGGAAGGATTGCAGATTATTAGAGATGAAGTGGCACAAGGCCATCTACAGCTGCCAGAGGTTACGGAGTCACAGCTCCAAATGAATTCAAGGGAGCTCATGAGGACTCAACATTCTGGAAATCAAACCTTTTTCTCTTCTAAATCATGCAACAAAATAAGACCAACTATCCACCTTTGATAAATGAGATGTGAACCAGAAAATTGTAATTGTATATTCCACTTTGAAACATTTTAGTGTTTAAGATTTATGTAGACATAACTCAGACGGCTCTGACCACTTCACTGCTGGCTCAGATTTCCACAGCATAAAGCCCAGTGTCACCTCTACAGACAATGAATTCACATTTACGCAAAGAAGATTTACACCTGTAGGAAAAAAAGCCAATAATGATCACTTTCATTTACAAAGAAGTAATATTTAAAAAGGTAATGATTAAAAATTTACCATTACTGGCCCGCTGCTTTATTGTTAGCATTTGTTCTCCAGACAGCTTTGCTTTCTTCATTGCTGAAGTAGCTCTGGGGCATCCTGATAAACTGTGAACAGTAAGGAGCCTGTTAATTTTGATAGGCCACTGAAAATAAACCTGTAATCCAAATCTGTAATAAAAACAGTATCAGAGACAAAGTTTATCTTCACTGCCAGGCACTGAGTGTCAGTCTAAAAAAAAAAAAAGAGCACTTACCAGTAGTGATTTCATGGTTTTATTCTTTCTTCCAAATTATTTTTGTATAGACAGCTAATATAAGTCAGATATATCTTGTAAAACTAAAAGCCTGGGAACAACAGTCAAATTTTCTAAATACACAATGCTCTTATTAAAAAGTTTTATTTTAAAAACAGTTATTGTGTAAATACTTGCCTCCGAATTTGTATGTCCCTGCTCTGAACTTCCACCCTTTTTAATTTGTATATTCAAACATGAAACTGAATACTGAGAGCAGGGGACATGAGCTACATCTAGCATCCACATGACTAACTCTCACAAACTATGCTTTTCTCTTTGAATATCACCTACCAAGCTGGCTAAATTGCCCTTTTCTAAATTGTTTCTTTAAAAAGCAGTAACTATGTGCTGGCTTTTTGTTGAAGCCCAAGAAACTCATTCCCATAAAAATGACCTTGCCTTGATGACCGATATATCTCTCTTATAATGTATATTTATTACAGTTATGGATGTAGACTCAGTTATCTCGTCTCCCATGTTGCCAAAATATTAAGCTTTTTAATTACAGCGTACAAAACAGTTTGATAGCAAATGCAGTCTTAGCAGGTTTTACGGTAAAAATAAAAATTATGATCAGACAGTGCTCACCATTTTATAAATAATTGTATACACCAAACTATCCTATTTTTCAAAATCATGCCTTTAATGTATTTGCACTATTACAGGTAAGAGAAAAAACATATTCAGTCTAATTCAACAATGCAAAATTGTAGTCTTCTGCTGAGCAAGCTTTAGCAGTGCAGGGAATTTGGAAACTTACTACACAAGTCCTTATTGCTTCAACATTGAAGGTTTCATAGCCATAGAAACTGAGTAATGTTACGTACGTCTCACTGCATACAGTCACATTTATGTTTTGTCTTCAGATCCAAAGGAAGACTTGGGGATTTTTTTACAATTTTTAATTGTGCAAATCAAATTCGAGGCTAATAGTCAAATAATCTCTGTGTAACGTGGAACAAGTTTCTGAGGAATGTTGTATCTTCGATTAAATGCATTTATTTAAGTAAAGACCCAACTGCCTACTAAATAAAGTCCTCTAATTTAAGTATGAAGTTTAATTGTTGAAAATGTTTCTCTGAAAAGCCTGGACTACTATGATCATGTGCAGCAATCCAAAAAAGGAAACTTTTCCCATAAAAATGTCGAAAACCAATTCCTTTTCTCAGCAAAAGAATCAGTGCTCAATATTTTATATAGCTCTGTTACTGAGAAGATATATCATAGAACAATACTAGCATTATCAAGAAATCGCACGATCTAGTAGCTTTCCACTGTAGCCTAGGTGGTAGCATGCCAGATTATTGTTCCATGTTCTACTACAGACTCACTGTGTGACCACAAACAACTATCTTCCTGAAGTGTCAGAGGGAGCCTTGAGGAAGATGAAGGAGGAGAAGAGGATTAGGCATTCTGGGAAAAAATCATTGGCACAGGGAAAGGAATGAAAGATAAGCAAAGTTTTTGCATAATTTAATTGACTTCATTTTTGTATCCTTTCAATTGATTTAATAAATTTCTTCATATCGTGTTCTCTCCCTTTCTCAGTATCTAGCATTATTGGGCATTGTAACAATTGTGTTAGTTTACCCTCATCTTGGTAGCAGCCTTTTCCTCTCTAAATGTCTTGACCCATGAGAACCTAGGGAATCACTCAACATAAAATTATCCCTCAAACAGCCCTAGATATGCCATTCAAACTCTAAGCAGACCAACATGAGACCTGGATGCTAGAACTGCACATAACTGAAGAATAATGAAACAAAGGAAATTATGTTCACAAGTACTGGCAATCTACTGTGAGGTTCAGTGTGCCTAAATCCCAACTTTGGAGCTGAAAACCCATCTTATGCTCAGGCTATTGGTTATGTACATCTAGTTTCCAGGACTGCTAACCTGTAGCTATTCTCTCAGCCTGTCTGAAAGGTTACCTCTCTACTCGTATATTCAGTGTGCTCCAAATCATGCCCTTACCCTGAGGCTCCAGGCATGATGTCCCACATTTGCACTACTAAGCTTTCCTACTCTACAAAACAGAGTGGCCACATTCTAGCTGCCTAGTGGCAACTGTCTCTGACCCATGCTATCTCCACTGGGAGAACATCTATTGCAAGGGTCAGCACTTCTACACCACCTATACCTCTGCTGCAGTTCAGGCATACTGGCACCAGATGTCCTCTGCCAAAACTGGAAACAGAAAAATCTGGGTCCTGTGCTCTACTGGTGCTGCAAAAACTGCTGGAGAGCTGTTCCCCATGGATTATCCACCTTCTTCTGAAGGCACCCAGATGAGTCATGAGTCAGTGAGGGGAAAAGCAGAGGGCTGCCTGATTTTGGGCCTACTAATGAGGATGCAGAAGGCTTCCGCATCCTGTTGCCAGATTCGTTTTGTTCTTACCCACTGGTGATCTAGTACAATACGCACAGTCAGAGGAGGGCTTCAACTAAAAGGGCTTTCTTTCCATGCAACTGCATGCCCAGATCACAAGCTTCCTCTTTTTGCTCTCCTGACCCTTACACTCGTGGCTTTAACATATGCATCATGTGCCGCTATGACTGCCTTTAGCTTGTTCGGTGTCTGTACTTAGAAGAGGCCATGAATGAATAGAAGGTCCCAACATTTCCTGAGGCTTTACGCAATTTTAGAGAGCGTTCAAAACTCCCAGAGGTACCAAATTCAACACAGGGGAAGAAGCCAAAGCCAGACCTTGCCATCTACTTCCTCTGCAGGTCTTTACCAGCAAATTTGTCTCTCCAGTAATTGTATATTGTATTGTAAGTGGATTGGCTCGCTTTCCTGAGCCAGGTACTTAAAATTCCAATGAAGCAGATGCTAAGTTAGTAATCTAAGTTAGAGGATTGAGTTCTACTACAGTTTATTTAATTTGGCTAAATTCTTCAGAAATCAATAAGATAAAGATAGCAATACGAATCTTCTTTGCCCAGCTCTGTTCTTAATTAACTTACCTAGAAATACTTTAAAGAATTTAAGAAGTAAATTAGGACTTTTAGGATAAGCTTCTAGTCTGCAAGGATATTCTACCTCTTCCCTTCTGTCTTCTTGACTATGTTTACTTCTCCTGAAAGTAACTGCTCTTTCTCTAAGCTGAGAACAACCAAAGGAGGGTAGGACATATGGGAAGGTAAGATGAAAAACAGGGTAAGTCAGCATTGCACCAGAAGTGGGCTGTTGCACAAAGGCTGAACCTCACAGGGGTGTAAAGTTAACCAAAAAGCTTGAACTGAGAATCCAGCAAGACTGGGAGTGGTTCGAGATTTCTGGAAGACAGGGGGTTAGAAAGAGACAGGAACAAAAAGGAGTAGGTATGATTTCATTTGTCTCAAATATCTTAGAGATTTGTCTTCCCATGACTGCCAAACAAACGAGTACAAGTGAAAACCATTTCAGTGCTTTCATAGTTAAGCAAAATATGCTTTAAACATCTCAAAAAAGACCAAGAGAAACATGCTACCTAGTAGTTTTGGTAAGGATAGTACTTATCCTCACATCAAGTTTAAGGCCTTTACAGTTGATGCCTGTCATAGGTTTTATGTTACAAGTGGAATTAGTGTGTAACCCTGCTTTTTTTTTTTGGTTGGGTTTTTTTTTTTATATTTTAACAAATCTTACACTGACTTTTACACAAACATGGAATTCTGCAGCTGGTTCATTCCAGAAAAGAACTAGTCAAATTAATCACAGTTATTTCACTTGCTACTGCCATTATTTTCATACACTTGAGAAATCATGGAAAAGAAAATATAAACACAGCTGAGTATTCTTTCCATAATAAAAAATGAATAAGGCTTTCTCACAACATTGCTGGGGGTACTGCTGTAATAAATACAGTATAAACATACTGAGCCATCATTTATCTCTGTCAGTTTGTGGATGCCACAGGGCTGGAAGCTGCAGCATTTTGGTGGGGCTGTGAGAAGGACCAGTACCCAACTCCCGGCTCCCTCTGAGTTCCTGATTCAGCAGGAGCTGTGAGCTGCTGCTGCCACAGAGACAAGGTACCAACAACCAGCTGATCATCAGCACCTTGTCTCGCTGAGATGCAATGCGTCTTGGGCTCTCGCTGCACTTCTCCTGTTGGCCTTGTCTCTAATTTGAGAAAGAACAGCAGTCTGGCACATCATCCTTGAAAGCCAACATCTGCCACAACTTCTAAAATACTACAAAATATGAATTAAACTGTTAAAGTGATCTAAGGTAAGATCCTGCAAAGCTCCTGTAAGGCATGCACTAAAATTTGAGAAGGTCTCAGTTTTTACTGGTTGGCTGGAGACTTCTAATATCACAACACATCATTCATACCAGAAATGTGCTTTTGCTGGGCATGGGTGCTAAATGTGCGGCTGGGACCTCCTCGTGCAGCTTTGCTTTGCAGGGCATGGCACTGTGCATACAACAGACGTTTCTACACACTCTGTACCTGTAGGACTGACAGGCAGAAGGGGTGGCTGGGTTTTACGCCATGCAAATTCAACCTGCCTTCATCAGGCTTCTTTTTGCAGGAAGACTTTATAAATGGAGACATGCAGAAGTAAAGCATTAGTAGCTCTATAAACTCTACGAAATAAGCTCCATCCATATGTACAGCTACATCTAACTGCCCTGAAGAGTAGTGACTAATGGAAACCAAATCATCTAAAAGGTATGTAGAAAGACTACATGCATGAATTAGGATAAAGAGCATATGGTGACTGCATCTGTTAAGAGTTGAACACATGGAAGAATGAATTTTCTTTCTTGTTCAGGACCGCAGTTACATTACTGCAGCCTATGCCTAAGCATATGTTTACTGGATGTAGAAAATAAGGTGAAATTGGTCCCAAAATAAAAGGAAAATTACTGGGGAAAAAAGTTTGAAAGGGACATTTAGCTAGCATTTAGAGCACATTTGCCAAGAAATTTAGTTCGAAAACAAAGAAATGGGGTCTAAAATCATGAATTGCTTCAAGCAGTAATAGCCCTATCTTCAGGGATGGAAACAAGAGAGGCCGTCAGAGTGGAGGATCATTGACCAAGTGGAGCAATTGTCTGGGTGACTGATCTTAGTTATCCGGGTCCCAGCTGTGCTCTGTTAAATACACTTTTTGCCTCAGCAGACTGATGCAGTCTGGTCCCTCTTAAAGCTGAAGAACTTGTACTTGGCCTGTCAAGTGAAGAAAACATTTTCCAAACAGAGAGGTAGGGATGTGGGAAACGAGGAGACGAAGGTCAACTAAAATGCAGTTTTTATATTTGGTGTGTGATGTGCTGAAGTTTACAAAGAAAGAAAGAGCAGGATGTAAAGAAACCAGAGCCTCAACCCAGAGTACCCAAAAAGCATCCTGAGCGCCAACTTTATAAACACTGTAAGATGTTTATAGATTCACTACCACAGTGATTATTTCAAAAAGTTAAGAAAATGAAACACTTTTCCTGTTTATTAGAAATAAGATTGTCCACAGACTAGAGAAAGGAACCTGTCACATTCAAGGGACCTCTTTTAACTAGAGATAGATCCAAAACAAGCCCCAGATGTAAATTCTTTAGAAATTCATGGAAATACAGATCACAGTGAAAACCACTGTTTTATTTTGTTAATGGATGAAAACATGTTTTTACAACTAAGCTCCTGAGCTATTTGGTAATGTTTGAAGTTCAAGTTAAGAGATCAAACTCAGTGATCAAAGTGGCCCATTCCTTGATTTAGTATTAAATCCATGAACCACTCGTTTTTTCTGTGTTGAAGGGTATTAGGTTTAGTGATTTCCTTATTCTCAGGAGTAAATTCTGCTACACACCTTAAAGGACGAAATACTCTATGCACAACTCCAGCAGAGATAAAGGGAACCTTCCCTGGACCAGCACTCATTTTTATTTACATTCATGGGTGATTGGCTTTTCGCCAACTTCTTACTGAGCTGTGAAGTAAAGGGAGGCCAGGAGAGAGGTTCTGCAAACAAGGTAGTTTTGTTTGCAAGGAGACTGCTGCGATTCACAGAGGGTCTGTCCTCCTCCCCACCAGCCACACAACCCTGACTGTGTTGTGCTGGAAGAAATCATGTGTTCAGCTCAATTTCAGAACCCTTCACTGAAGAATAAGGCTAACTAATGTGGTCCTTTTTGGGGCTTGTTTTCTGGCTAAAGCTTTTTTCTTTTTTTTTTTTTTTTAGTGCATTTAGCACTCACACCTGAATGTTGGTGTAGAGGAACTTTCACTTAAATTTTCAACCAGGAGGGAAACTGAAGCTAAAAAAAACCAAAAGCTTGATGTAATGTGGAAAGTGGAAGTTCCCAATCCAAGCTGCTTTCCAAATCTGCTGAGGACAGTAGCTGAGATTTTGTTCTGTTTAAATAAGTCTTTGCATTGGTTCCAGCACACAGAAAAGTTAAAACACTACCCAAAAAAAAGAAATATAGCCATTACGATTAAAACAAAACGTAATCTTTTCAATATTCTTTTAATGATACCTGATCATTGTTTCAGACAGACTTCTACAAAAGAACTACTTAACTAATTTCTCATTTTGGAGGGGGAGGGTTAAAACAGCATTAAAATCTGGTCAGTGAAGCACTAAATGAACAACTATATAGAGCTGTAGGCCATGATATGCACAAGCTGAGAGGCTGTTTGCTTTTCATTCCAGATTTAAAAGGTAAAATAGAGTTATAGCTTAATTATGTCTATCCCTCTTAACAGAAGAATAAACCAAGAACAAGGTAAGAAAATCAAAAACAGAAATAATGCAGAACTGTAAACATGGTCAAGCTGAGAGAAAAGGTTCTGAGAGCAGACTCAGTCGGAAAGAAGTCCTCCTGAGGCATAAATATACAACAGAAAAGTTGTTCATTCATTCCCATTCATTCAAAAAAAAATAATGGATCTTGAAATGCTGGAACTTCAAGAGCACTGCCAGAGTTGCCCTTCAGCTGGGCACAGTAGTCCTGTGGCACATTTACACCATATTTTGTTAATTAAAGTTGCTTAGTCAGCAAAGAGGCTCTGTGGGTGGGTTTCTCACATGCACTAACGAGTATTGACCTGTATTATCCCTGAACAGGCAAAGGCTTTTGGCTCTTGCCCAACGATGTAATAACTGTTCATCAATCTCTCAGTCATTCTCTGGTGAGTGAGGCAGCACTGCAGCACATTACATGATTGACAGATGGCCCTAGCACTATGGGGAAGCAGTGTGCCCCAGGAGCTGGCTACTGCAAAGTTCATCAGCCTCTCCCCTGTCCTGTGGCTGCACACGACAGGACAGATGGCTTGAAGACCAGTGGATTTACTGGTCAGTCAAATAGGGCATGTATTGTGAAGGAGAAGACAGGCTGCCTGTAAATAGGTAAGGTGTATCTCTAGCTACGTACCTCTGCTTAGTGCTCTTGGGCAGCTAAAAATTTCAATCAATCTTTTTAGTGACCAAGCCCAGCTCACTTAGGCACTTAAAATGAAGCACAGTTTCTTTAGGCACTTGAATAGACAGCAGAGAGAAAAAAAGGTATTTCAAGAGGAAAATTCGTTCCTCCTGAAACCAAAAAAGCCATCCAGTCATCTCTGCTTTTTTAATGGGCTATGACTGGAACGAGGACAAACAGGCTTCTACCAGAGAGCTTCTGCTAAGTGCCTGAAATCAAGGAGATGTCACCTTGCAAGCACCTGTACAAATTACCGTCTGCTGTCATTTGTCAGGTCTGCTCAGCAAAATGATTTTTCTTGTTTATACTGTGCAATCTGCTTTTTCTAATATGAATTTCATATTATTTTCTCCTTGACTTTCCCAAGGTAAGTAAACCTCTTAAGTCTTTTCAGATTAGCTCCCTGTTAGGAGCCTTCCAGTTTAATAGACTACGTCTGATTAAAATGCTACTCCATCCTTCTTCCAGCTCATAATGAAAAAAGCTGGCAGAACTACCCGCAGCCAAAGGGCCGAACAACCAGACTCTGCATTCAGTCACTTCTGACTTTTGCCAAATTTTAACTGATCTGACTAAAATCTTCCACGGTATATGTCTGGCCAGGCTCAGATTTCCTCCAAATGTCATAGGAAAAAAAATTCCCATCTCTCCGAACATATTTGGATCCCACTGTTTTGTCCACAAATCCTGTTTTGTCCATACTGAGGGGGAAAAAAAAAAGCCCCAATAATTTAGTGCATATCTCTAATTGTCTGTGAACTGGAGCAAGATTTGACATTTCATGGCGTATTGCACTGCATTTAGAGATGCATTCTGCTGTCCTCACGAAAATGAATGCAGATTTGCAGAGTTCTCAGCCTCTGACAGGCCGTCACTCGGACATGCCCAGCAGACACGCGTTAGTGTGCGGGTGGCAGCCCCTCCACGGCCTTTGTGTGTGTCTGTAAGGATTGGGAGCGCCTGCCCTGCCATCGCCCCGACTGGGGCCGAGAGGAGCAGAAGGCTGCTGGCTGGGAGCAACCGGCCAGACCCCTGCCCTGCTCTGCCCCAGCCCAGGAGAAGCTGCCTGAGGGCCAGCCACCTCCAGTGCTGAGGGAAGGGAAGGGAAGGGAAGGGAAGGGAAGGGAAGGGAAGGGAAGGG
>Ga0065711_1050593_pt1 | contig 10761 bp, 8 predicted proteins | sample Hoacrofraction12_FD_59098 | JGI IMG/M metagenome (GOLD analysis project Ga0065711, IMG submission 59098) | Hoatzin crop microbial communities from Cojedes, Venezuela - Epithelial fraction 12 v2 (version 2) | ecosystem: Host-associated > Birds > Digestive system > Esophagus > Crop | place... | reverse complement strand
CAAGGGGCAATGGGCACAAACTGAGGCACAGGAAGTTCCGTCTGAACATGAGGAAGAACTTCTTCCCTCTGAGGGTGACGGAGCACTGGAACAGGCTGCCCAGGGAGGCTGTGGAGTCTCCTTCTCTGGATATTCAAGACCTGCCTGGACAAGGTCCTGTGCAGCCTGCTGTAGGTGACCCTGCTTTGGCAGAGGGGTTGGACTAGATGACCCACAGAGGTCCCTTCCAACCCCTACCATTCTGTGATTCTGTGATCCTTTTCGTATGTGTTACAAAAGCAGTTTATACTGAGAATGCTGAGAACGAGTAGAGATGAAGTGAATTACACTTTGCACAGTGGTTGCCGCAATATCCTGGTGTTTCTATTATCCAGGGGTCTTCTGTGTTTGATTCTTATGAGGCTGCAAGGAGAAACAACGTTGCACTTTAAAGCTTACATTGGAAATTGGCATTGGTTTTGTTTTGGTTGTACCACAGATTCATTTTCAACCTTTGACACGTGGCTTATCCTTTCCAGAGCTCAGTCTCTTCGTTTATGAAGTGGAGATTATTGTGCTTTTGTACTATTCCAGTACAAAGCATTTGGAGATTATTGTCTGGAAAGTATAGCAGATATTATCGGTGATTTTTTAATGTATTGGTTGATCATGCATTTAGTTATTTAATTTCCTGTACGTTGCTCCACATTTTGACCATTGTTTAGCAAAGTACATTTTTCTCAGACATCAGGTATATTCTTGTTTCAGGGGATAAAGTTTATTATGCATTGATGATTCTTTTATAAAATGCAAACATAATTTTGTTACAATGTGTAAGTGAAACTACCTAAAAACCCATAAAGAGATTTGTGGAACTAAAGCTGAAGGAAATGAGTGATGAGTGAAATTAAAAGAAAATTTTCTAGCAAGATCAAGAAGCTGAATTTAGCCCAATTCCCGTTGTCCTTGTGAAGCCAACCTTACAAAAGTTTTTGGCGTTTTTCAGTGTAGCAACAATAAATAAGTAATTAATGTTTTGCATATGTAATTCACCTTCATAACTGTTCACCTTCATTCTGTTTTTAGCATTGCCTGTTAACCTGTCATGCTTGTGTTTGTTTTTTCTTTTCAGGAAGTCTATTGCTTACAGGAGCAATGAGCTTCTTGACAAGCTCAGAGCTGCGGGGATTGGAGACAGACCGCTGGTGTGGGTATCGCATAGCATGGGCGGTGAGCACATTGCCTGTTTGATATAAAGTATTTATCTACTGTTATGTTTCAGAATAAGCTGCCAACCGAAATCAGTCTGAAATGCAATTATTCACAATAGTTTGTCTAAAAAATTTGCAAAGACCTATAAATGCAAAATCGATTCCTACTTTCTTAATGCATTATATTCAGTAGCACATACATTGTGAAAGGTTTTTTATTGCTGTTTGATTTTACTGTGTTGATATAAAAGCACAAAATCAATGAGTTGAAATTCATGTAAATGGGAATCCAGAGGCAAAATTTTCTCCAGGATTAGGCATATAGTAAATGTCATTAGCAACACTTAAAGCAAACCAAAATTGGATCTGCATCATTCATTGACATGTTATTTTAATGCCTCCTCAGATTTGGTTTGGTTTTTTTTCAACTTAATCTTACGTATTTGACAAACTAAGGACTAATCAACTGAGGCAAGAATATGGTTAGTTGTTTCATGGATAGTATAGCATGATCGTTATTTTCACAGTGGTTTAAATCCCTGTATTAATTCAGTTTCTGTTGCCAGGTCTTCTAGTCAAAAAGATGCTGGTGGATGCTTCCAAGAATCCAGAAATGGATAAAATTGTAAACAACACCAGAGGAATCGTATTTTATAGCGTACCTCACCATGGGTCCCAGCTGGCGGAATATTCTATAAATGCCAGATATCTTCTGTTTCCGTCTGTGGAGGTTAAAGAACTCAGCAAGGGTACGCTCACTTTGCTACTATTTAGCAGCGGGGATCTATGCTAATCTGTTCATGATGCTTTTTTTATCATGCTGTCATAAAAAACTGGATAAAAACAACCACCCCCTTTTTTATGTTTTGGGTTGTGTGTTGAATTACTGTAACTAATTCTGAGTAACTGGTTTATTTGATTGCAGAGGTGGGGGGGTGGGAAGGGATTCAGAACAAGTTTATAGAACAGTGGTTTGGGCCATTTAGGAATGCGGTAACTCAACATGTGCTGGACTTAGACTCTAATCTAAACAAATTCCACTATATGCAGAAATAAACAATTGTTGCATGGGATAGCTGGAAAAAGGGATTACAAACAAAATGCTACTGCTTTTACTGGAGTATTAATTTTTCCCGAACATCTGCATTCTTTAGGAATGCCGTCTTGCCAGACAAATGCTATAATCTTATGTTCAAGATAACACTGAAAAATTTATGTTGCTCTTTCTCAGATTCTCCTGCCCTTAAAGAGCTGAATGACGACTTCCTGTCTTTTGCCAAAGACAAGAAGTTTTCCGTGCTGAGTTTTGCAGAAACCTTACCGACACACATAGGCAGCATGGTAAAACTGCATGTTGTACCTCTGGAATCGGCAAGTAAGTCAAGTAGTCATTTGATTTATTGAATTTTGTGTGTGTTCATGCAAGCATCAATGATGAGGAAGGATTATAAATGCAATGGTAGAAAGACCTAAAAAAGTACATCTGTTACGCTGTGAGTCTTTTTGTTTAAACTTTTGGCGGAGTTTGAACTGCAGTTTCCCTGCCGAGATCAGAGGCAGCTACATTTGTATCTTAGAATAGCAATTGTTTGGTTTGATTTTTATAAACGTGGGTAAGACTTGCTTATTGAAAAAAGCAGGGTAGACCCTGGTCTAATGTTACATTGTTATAGTCCTTTCCTTTGTAATTACCAGTGACTGTTGTTTATCCTTGTACAGGTAGGCTGAATAGTGTTTCAGAAGCTCCTGCAAATTCCAGCTATTTCCCTCTTTAAAAAATAAAGAAAATTAGCTAACTGCTAATGGAAGGAAAAAGCTACAAAGCTGTTTTTTCAGTATTAAGAGTCCTTTATCTTCCATATCTCACATCCTCAAGCAACAGAATTTGTCTGAAGAGCTCCCTCCGTCTTTTTGCCTTTTGTAGGAGAAGGGAACACCAGACAGTTCTTTCTCTTGCTCTTTTTTTGGGCGTTCAACTTAGAGAATTGTTTTAAGTCTGTTATTTTCAGGTTTTCCCTGAGCAAAACCCTCTTCTGCACTGTTCAAGGTACGTGTAAAGCCTTGGACAGAAACCATTGCTTTGTTGGATTTTAGATCAGACTTTCCACCAGCTAAATCCACTAGGTTAAATGCAAGGTTAGTTGCTCTGAAAAAGGTGGCCTCTACATCCCCATTTCCCTGAGTCAGTATTTAGCAATGTTTTTTCAGTACATCTTCTTGAGATGCAGTTGTTTATGAAAATGTTGCGGGTGCCATTTTATTGGCAAGGACTGGAAAACTGGGCATTCTTTTTTGGTTTTGATTTAACAAAATAAAATGAAAAAGAGGGCTGGATAACAGAGTGCACATATAAGCACTGTGCAGTTATAATTTTGTAGCATTTTTCTCCTCTTCGTGTCCTCTTCGACACGCAGTGCAGCATGTCAGCTCTCTCGAAAGCCTTTGGAGGGTACGTGACAGTGCAATAGCACACCGCTCCTTTTGTTCCAAACCCAGGCTGACAAGCAGTAGGCTCACTGTTTCTGTGCTTGGGCACATGAAAGCAAACCTTCATCCTGCTCTGGTGTGATTTTACGTGGTTAAAGGTACAGAGTTCCAAGCAAATGGAGGATTTCTCAGGTGGTTGAGTGAATAGATAATAAACTGGAACGTGGCAGTCACAGTATCCTAGCCGGAAGGTTCACTTGTAGTGATAGCTGTCAGGAAAGAATAAATGCTGTAGTGTGCCCCAAAATCAGTAGCTGGAAATGGAATACTTTTATTCTACAATTAAGCAATATAAATTTTTCATTTCCCTAGAAATATGTGTAGTGATTTGTGGCGTATTTCAGGTTCATTCTAGTCCCATTTTTAATCTCCATGTCAAAGTATTTTATATGGAATATGGGCAATTAGTGGTGATCAGAATCTGGATACCTTGGATGAAACCCTGTCCCTGTTGATGTCAATGCTTAAATGTCAGTCAGGGCTTTGCTGTCAGTCAGGTGCTGGTAAATGAAGTTTTGATTCTTATAAGTTGTCTATATGGAGAAACATACTTTTGTATATTCCCAGTAAAGACAGTAGAACTCTGACCTACTGGTTTACCAGTGTGGGTTTTGTAGTGATGTATAGCTCTGTCTGACTATAACAGTGTGTACTGATGCTTTTGGCACATTAAAAAGTAATTAAGACAAAACAGTTAAACTGAAGACAGGAGAAATTGCTAATTCAAGATGTGCTTTTCAGTCTAGGTGATCTTACTAACTTTGGTAGTTTTTTCTTCTTTTTTTTTTCCCCTCTCCCAGAGTTAGGAATTGGAGACCTTATTCCAGTGGATGTTAACCATCTAAATATTTGTAAGCCAAAGAAGAAGGATGCTTTCCTGTACCAACGTACGTTGAAGTTCATTCAGGATGTTTTAGCCCAAGAACTTGGAGACTGAGTGTTTGCCGTCCTTGGCTGCTGATTTCCTCCATTTGGTGCAAGTTCTCCTAACATGTGTTAGGGGATCTGCAGAACTACAAAGATGCTATGTCAATAGTATCTGCTGCTAAAATGACTTTCAGTACATCTCCAACTTAGACACACCTCTCCAGCTTTTTTGTGAAATATATTCAAAACAAATACAAACTGAAGTCCTATAAACTTGGCAAAAAGAAAATGTGTGTTGGCTGAGAGTGACCATGACCTGTCGACAAAATGTGTGCAAATCTCCAGCGATTTGGCTGGCAGGGGATGGGGGTTCAGTGGAAGAGAAGTTTCGCTTAGTCTGCAGATATCCCTCTGGAGCAACCCAGCTAGACTGTGGAGAGTGCCCAGGACATCTGCTCTTAGCAAAAAAAAAAAAAAAGGTTGCTCTTGGAGGTAGGTGGTCTCATTAAGGTAAAAATACATCTGGGACTGAAGTCTTATATAGACGATCAGAAACAATTAACTGAGGTGGTTATTTGTCGTGTCAAAGGGGAGGAGCAGCAGGTGGCTGCCTCAAAGCTTTGCTTGGCTGTCCACGTGAAGTAGTCTGACTGGACCCTGAAGGAATTTACCCAAGTGAATGAAGGTAGCATTTTGGTCTAGTGACCCAATTTCAGGAGTTCTTGTAATTTGCCTATTCATTTAATAGACCCCCCAGTTTTGTCAGCAAACAGCTGGTGAGAAAGAGATAGCTTGGCAGGTTGTCAGTGCATAGACAACTGTAGTTGTTTTAATCTGTTTGTGTAAATGAAAACAGAGCAAATGACTTGTTCACTTTCTTGTACATTTCTCTCAATCTCAGCAGCTTGTGAGATTGCTTTCTTTAGGGCGATGTGTATCTGGTCAGAGTCAGGGCAGTGTGTGGAAGATACAGAACAGAGGCTTAGCTCTTGTGCTTGACTCGTGGGACACATTCAAATCTCTGGCTCATGTTACTCATTTAGAAACTCTTTCTTTAGCTGATTTAAAAAGCATTGAAAAGGCTCAAGTGGAGTAAGACAAAGGTAGGCTCTGACCAAAAAGCTGATGCTTAGAGTTTGGAGCTCAGGTAGAGAAAAAGTAAAGCGGGGAAAAAAGTCAGGTGGTCATAAGGTCCCACTGGCAGCGCAGGAGATCCTGGATGTTTGGGTTTCTTGAGGCCCGAGTGTATTTATTGGTGTAGATATAGAGAAAAACAGCAGTGTTGTCTTATTTATGTTTATATTAAGAATACCTTAACAATACTGGTAAGAAATAAGTATTTTTTGAAAAAAAAAAGGCAGTGCTTGGCCACTTTTTTCAAGTCTTAAATAGCGTGCAATGCAGTTAAAAGCAGCCTAGTCTGATTGTGGTCGCTTTCCTTCCTTTCTTTCCACCCTTGCCCTCTCTGACAACAAACGTAGGTCGTGATTAGGCTGTACGGCCCTAGCTGACCATTTGTTAAATAAGGCCTGTGCTGCTGACAGGCTTAAGGTATCTCCTAGCATCACTTACGTGAGATGGATCTGATATCCCTGGCCTTAAAACTATGGCTACGAAAGCTACCGAAGAGGTGGGAGATGCGGTTTGTGGCTCTGTGTGGGCCTGCTGCAGGCACCGGTGGCCGTTGCAGTCCTGCCAGGCCCTGAGGCCACCTCCGCCGCTCCCACCCGAGAGCTCTCCAGCCCAGGAGGACACGACATCCAAAAATGCGCTCCTGGGACCGGAGCCTTGACCTGCTGGAGTTGCAAAGTAGAAGTCACAAGAGCAGTACAGAGAATGTACAGCACTGCCCTAGCAAAAAGAGCATTTCCCCCACCCCCCAAGTCGAGACATAGGTAAGAACGCTGCATGGCACTATTTCAGGTAGAAAATGTAACAGAACCATCATAACTACTAGACAGCTTTATCCATTTTACACTGTGGTTTAAACTTCAGAGTGTAAATATATTAGAACAGTTTGTGTTCACAGAGTAACAGGGTATGTGGAATTCACTGTGAGTAGACAAGACTTCTAATAACGGAGTGTGTGTTTGGCATGACAAATCTTGTATTGATTGTAGTAGACTGCTTTGGCTTAACAGGGATTCAGGTCGATGACATTACACATTAATCTCATTCAGTAAATGCATCTATGTTTTGTTACTGGAACTGGAACTCTTGAGGCAACTTGCTCCTTTTTGTAACTGTATGTATATATGTGTAACTTTTAAACCCAGTATTTTTAGGGGGGATTGGCTAGGGTTTTTTGTTGTTTTGGGTTTGTTTTTTTTTTAATATAGTAATAAAATGTGTTTTTAAGAATGTACTAGATATGCCACAAAATGTATTAAAGGTGAATGACCTGCCAAATGAATGCTCTGGGTCATGTTCGCTTTTGTTGAAGACCACCTGCATTACTTTTTAGTGATTGTCTCATGCTGGAAGAATGCAATGTTTACCCTTCATCTTCGGTAAGAGGCACAGCACTGGGGGGCGCAGGTGGCCATCTGTGTTTTGCCAAACTGGACAGTTTTTTTAGTTGTGCTTTTAGATTTTGCAAAAGTGCCTGCTAAACCATGACAGCTATTGGTTGGAGGGCCAGAGGGTCTGTTGCGTGGCACTCATGTCTGCTTCCCATTAGCAACTTAGGCTTGCGTGCTTCCCTGGTGTCACATCAATTCAGAATAGCCCCGTTGAGTACATTCTTAGGTCTCAAACTCTGCCCTTAATCCTGTCTAGCTGGGGACTCAGCTGCAGGCGTGGCCGGCGGGTATGCATGAATTGTCTGAGGAGATGGCGTTTTGTCTGCACTGTGGCATCCAAGACTAAAACAGTAAGACAGGAGGGGACAGCTAATAGGGGTTTGTCAATCCTCTTCCACTTGTCCAGCACTCTGGTATTGGTATTCGTAGTAGCAACAGTCATGTAGTTTTTAATTGCTGTGCTTACAGTAATGTAAACTGACTGTAACTGTGATTTGTGCTCCATGGTGCCAGGCAGAGCAGCTAGCTGGAAAGGAGAAATTTTCTATCTGGTGAAAATGTCAATTCTGGACAAAAAGGAAAAAGCAAAAAATGTTGTTTTGTCGAGAGTGGAAATCCTAAACCATTTTGGGTTCGGTTCTCTCTCTTTTTGTTTGTTTCAGTGGTCACCTACCTAAAAAAGCTAAATGGAGCAGTTGTTACACCAAGGAAGAACCGCTTACCCACCCCAAACACAAATGCAGCTGAGCAACCCGGCTGCCTGTAGCAACTGAAAGCTGCTGTACTACAGGGTCCTGGGCAAGCTCACGCGGCGTTAGTCTTGTGGCAAAGTCTCTCGCATTAAATAAGCACAGAGACGCTGGTAAATCGTTCATACCTGGCTTCACAGGCAGCGTCAACGCTTTTAAGGTTTCCAAGTGTTGGGTTCACAACATGAAAAATGTCATGGGGTGGCCGCTCCCCCCGACCCATTGTGTGGCTGTCAAGGCTGTTGGCGATCACGGAGACCATTGGTCGCCATTGATAACTTCCCAGTGAGAATGGGCAGCAGAGCTGAGGACACAGCCGTGCTGTGGCTTCCCTAGCCATGGGCATCAGCTAACAATGGTTTGGGTTTTTACATTCTGGTGGGTCCCGGCTTGATCCTGAGTGGGAAGGAGAGAGTCACCACCTCTGGCAGGCGGAGTTCTCGGCAGTGGTTTCCCAAATGCAAAGCAAGTCTGGCTCTGCTTCACTTCTCCTGAGCATTAAACCTAGAACCCAGGTCACAAACAACTGCCTCTGAAAAACCCTTGGCTGAGGTGCGGGGCACCGGTGAGGAAGATACAGCATCAAGACAGGAGATTCCTCATTCTTCGCTGTAACCTTTTCAGCTGGACTGTCTGTCCCTTTCCCTTGATTTGCTGCGATTGAACGGCCTGTGCTGCCACGAGAGTATAAACCAGCCAGCTGCGGGGATTCATACTTCAGTGGGCCGCTTGCCACGTACATAGACATGAGACATCATGCTAAAGGCCAGATACTTCTCTTATTCAAGGAGAGTAATAAAGCAGATTTTATTTGACTTGTATAAATCCACTTTAATTGGCTTTCCTGCTAACACTTTCATTAACATGTAAATTAGCTGTCCTAGAGTTGTTAATTATCTGTGCAGAAAATGTGGGATATGGTCATATAACGTACTCTTTCTTTTTTACTGCTCTTTATGTTTTATACTGAAATGTGCCCATAAATATTCACTGTATTTTTTTTTAAGAGGAGGATGAAGAGGCTAAGGCTCTGTGTCATCTTGCGGGAAACAACTGTCTTGCTTCAGCATTATTCACCAGCCTGCCACCACGTTAAACTGACACTCACGTAAGAAGCTTAGCACTGGGTTTTATTGGTTTGGCCTTTGAAGGTGCTGGGGATTTCTTTAAAGTGTCTGGCAAACGAGGGAGCAGAGGAGGACGGCGTGTGCTGAGACAAAGGCAGCAGCCACAGTTTGGCAGTGGCAGTGAAAGAGGTAGGTACTGCAAGTGAGAAGGTGGCTGAATTCCCAGTTTCCAAGAAGCTGAGAACAAGCCAATTAATTTTCCTATGGAAAAAAAGAACTGAACTTTTTTTTAATACATCTTTCTGCAAAAAAAAAAAGATCTGGAAACGAGGGTTTTTTCAGCTTCACCAACTGCTTAAAAATGCTCTCCTTCCTTTATTATTAAAAGTTCTCTTGATGCTTCCCTTAACAAGTTACCATGACAAGTTGCCATCTGTTTATTGTTTTTAACTGCCTGCTTCAAACAAACAGCATCTACAGCGTACAGCTTTACGGCACAGGCAAGGGAAAAGCCTGTGCGGCTACAGCAGGTAACAGACACGTTTAGCACCATGGAGTATCCTTGCCAAAATCTTGGGCTTCTGCGAGGCACGACTGCTGGCTGGCTAAGAAGTGAGAGATGACTTCATTATGACGATCAAGCCTGCTTCGAGCTGAGCAGCGATACTTCATGAGCCAGCCCATGGTGGTAAGGGAGCTGTGGGGTCACCTGGAACACCAGCCCTACAGGCTGCGGTGCAGTACGGGGTAGGCATAAGGAAGAGGCAAAGCAGGCACGCAGGAGCCCTTGCCTGGACTTCCTGCAGCGGCCAACAGGGGCTGCCTCCCCCAGCCATTGAACACGATCGGCTTGTAAACCGTTCGTCTGCAAGAACCTACCTAGAACAGGCAACTGCCGTTCCTTCCCAGTCAGCCCCGCTCTGCGAGTTGCGCCGGCCCCCTCGGCACGCTCCCTGCACGGACGCACCCGAGCAGCAGCGTTCTCTACGGTGGTGTGCGTGCGGCTTCCGTCCGTCCTCAGCCTTCCATGCGGCTGCCCAGCTCTGGTTCCGGTTCTCAGCCTCCCCAGCTCACGTTCAGCGCTCAGGTCAATGTTTCTGGCACGGCCCGGCTGGGGCGCGTGGGAAGCACGTGGCAGCTCCTGCCCCGGTGCAAACCCAACAGCCTGCACAGCTGATGAGCAGCAGAAACACAGCGAGAGCCGCAGCTCTACACACTTCCACCTGCGACCAGCCCCCCGGTTTGGTGTCCGAGCCCAGCTTTACTGTGAGCAGGCGGACTCGGCATTAGGCCGTAAGCGGCCAATTCTCGCTGCAGGAGGGTTCTGCCGCTCCCCGTCGTGTGCCTGGGGCTTAGTTTGAGGACGTAACGGCCCGTGCTGCACGTGCGTAAAGGTAGGTTCCAGGACCAGCTCTTTCCTCATCTGCACTGGGGAAATAAAAGACTGACGTGGCCTTTTCTTGCAAAGAAGCAGAATGGGAACAGGGACACAACTACTGAATTACTAAACTGCCTTCATCATGACATTAATATGCTAATGACCTGTGTCATCAGCTGCTCTCAACTCTTCACCATATTTCCACAGCATTGGCGTAGGTAACACACAAGCAGAACACAGTGCTGCTTCAACAAGGGACTGGCGTTGCCCACGTGCTGTTCCACTGTAAGGCATCGTGTTTGGCGTTGGCTTGCTGTGATCAAAAACCAGGGTGTTTTGGAGCTGGGGTAGAAAAGCACCTTAGGGCGGCCTTTGAGCTCATTGCAGGTCAGAGCTGTGTTTTGCGAGGCTGCCCGGTCCTCGTCGAGTAGCAGATGCGTATCGCTACAGCACCCTTAACAGCACAGCAATGAGAAGGGGTCTCTTCTAACATGGGGGGGG
>Ga0065711_1010182_pt1 | contig 10761 bp, 12 predicted proteins | sample Hoacrofraction12_FD_59098 | JGI IMG/M metagenome (GOLD analysis project Ga0065711, IMG submission 59098) | Hoatzin crop microbial communities from Cojedes, Venezuela - Epithelial fraction 12 v2 (version 2) | ecosystem: Host-associated > Birds > Digestive system > Esophagus > Crop | place... | reverse complement strand
AGATATTTGTAAGCATTTATTAGGTCCCCTCGCAGCCTTCTCTTCTTCAGGCTGAACAAGCCCAGCTCCCTCAGCCTCTCCTCGTAGGGGAGATGCTCCAGTCCCCTCATGATCCTTGTAGCCCTCCGCTGGGCTCTCTCCAGCAGCTCCTCATCTTTCTTGAACTGGGGAGCCCAGAACTGGACACAGTACTCCAGATGGGGCCTCACCAGGGTTATTCTACAAATCGACAGCACCAGATTTGTCTGCTGGAAGGCATGTGCTCTGTTTTCGTGGTTTGAAGTTGTTGGCTGCAAACATGTGGCAGAGGGTTGCGCACGTGCAAATCGATGCAGCGCTTCCGTTGCGCAGTCAGGCACTCGAAACGAGTGTTTTGATAACCGTGAACTCTCTCCTTTCTTTACAGTTTTGATAGCCAAAAACTACTAGTGTGCTAAAAAATAGAAATACAGAGAAGGAGAGTAGGTATACTCTTGCAAGAAATACTCTTTGAATTGGAGTATTTCTTCCTGTGTACATTTTATTAAAACTACCTTGATCTCTTTTTTAAAAAAGCATCCGAAGCTCTCACGTGTTTCTGACAATATTTATTTCGATGTGCTGGAGATTTATGGGTGTTTTGTAAGACTGGTTCATCTCATTGCAAAATCCACGGGACTTGTGCATAATCATTTGAGGAGTTGTCGTGATAAAAAATAATAGGAATTCCAACAACACAGAAGTTACTTCGGCGCACAGATTGGCTAAAAGCAGTTAACGGGTTGCTAAGCAATACTGCTGGCTTGTTAGCTGGAAGGTTAGGAGAACGGAGTGTAAAATTTGGTCATTAGGTTAAGATGGAAGAAGTTGTCTAACTGATCTCTTGCCAACTCAGAGATCTTCTCCGTGGCACGTGTCCAGTAAGGAAGAAATAATCAGATGGTGCACGTCTGACGCAGCACTTTAAATAATGATAGCAAGCCAGAAATGATGAGTAATGGTTTGTGTAGTGACTGAGTGAGAGAGGTGCAGTTCAGCGGAACTGAGCAGGAGATAATGAGTAGATCTGTAGCAAATAGGTCTTCCTGAAGCACGACAGAAGCTTGTGTTCGATACCTGCTTCTGCGGGAGGGTGGATGACTCCTGGATTTCATCAAATGGGGTGAGAGATTAGCTAGTCAGGGTAAATAACTTTTTTCACTATAGAATTTTGTTGTTCTACTAAATAGTTTGTCAGACTGAATGCAAATATGTTGTTGATGTACCTTATGAACTTCTCACATGGATGGAAATACTCTGTGCACGTTTCCAGGGCTTTATTGCTGTCTCACAGAAGGATGAGGGGGTGAAGGTGCCGTGGACAGGCTGTAGGGACTCAATGGGGGCTGCAGAACACAAGAGCTGTACCAGGGGCTGGGGAGCGTAGAGGAAGGGATGGGAGCAGAGCAGGACGCAGTTGTGCAGACCATTGGTGACCACCCAGGCTGTCAGAGTATCGCAAACCTTGAAGCAGAGTTGCCTCCAGACATCGTTTCCTCTGCAGCTCTGCTGTAAACATTGCTCACTTGCATTTCCATGGATCTTCCCAGTGTCGACCTTAAGGAAACACAGGGTTTGTGGAACTCCTAACAAAATTTGTCTTACCATCTTCTTGGTAGCACCTGCTAGTCTACACGTAATAGCTTAGGTGAAGTTAGTAGATGCTGTGATATCATATAAGATACAAAGATGAAGTGTCCAGGGCGGTTAAACTCAGCTACTGAAAGGTTGTAGGACTAAATTTCTAATGTTTATTTATGAACAGGGAAGTGATGCCATGAATGAACAGAGAAGTTGCTTCACAGCATCAATGTTTAGTTACAAAGGTTTCCCAGTTGCGTGTTTTAATGACATGAGCTTAGCAGAAATAGATTCTGATGGAGGTACTTAGAGGGAAATATTGTGAATATTTGTGAAGCAGAGAAATCCTGTATGGAATAACATGTAAGAAAATGAAGGATGAGAAACAGGAGCAATGGAAAAAGCGATGAGAAGTTGAGGTCGTGGAGGACAAACAGTGCTTTTCAGTCTGACGTAGGAGGAAGCCGCTGAAAGATTGAAGTCCCAGGATGGAAAACATTCTTCTTCCTGACATAGTTGAAAGTTCAATTGAAGGGGTGAAGAGTAAAATTACAGTTTTCAGTGACAAATCAATGCAGCCGCCTTATAGTGAAATTGTGTTAGTGAGAGGCCATTGTAGAGAACAACAAAAGGACATTTTCTGCAAGGTATTGATAGGAACCTTGCAATAAAAATATCTGCGTAAACACGTCCTCCGTGTGTTTCACAAGTCACCCCACTAAAATAAAAATAACCTTTTTTCACTTCCTAAATGAAAACACTTCCCTAATTTATCAGAAATAATGAAGTTTCTTATCTCGTGGAGCTCACAGTGGGTTTTGCCTGTGGTAGAATGACTGAATTACCCTGAAATACACCGTGGGTGGATTTCTGCACAAAAACCGATGTATCACTCAGGCCTCAATAAACTTTATTGTCCCTCAGGCTATTCGCCTTTACAGCACGTACCTGCTAGGATTTATCTGCTAAGAAAAGGGAACTTTCTACCCAGCAAACAGTAATAATAAATGTTTTGTATTTTGTCTTGCGTGATTTTTACTCGACAACTAATGACTGCTCATTTATTATAGTTACCTGGAGTTTGAAAGTTTTTGAGAGATCTAGGTCATTATAGGCTTTCGTTTGTGCATTTTATTAACAAGAAGCTTTTATTTTACTGGGGGAAAGTGAATAAACCTTAGCTTGATTATATGTTCTTACTGCACTTACTAAAACTTGTATTGTGTGTTAATGTACAAGGTGTAAATGTCGAGCTTACAGCTGAGAAAACTGTATTTGCTAAACTACAAATATTTTGGTGTGGAGTCTGAAGTAAAACTCTTTTTCTATTAAAAAAAAAGAGGGGATCGTTGAAGTATTTGGAGTGTATCGTAAAAATGAGCCCAATGTGACTCCTCAGTGCACGCTTCCCGTCAGTGCGGGGGTTGGCTCATTTGTTCTACTTTCCTTTAAAATCCCTCATTAGATGAGCTGCACATAATTATAGAGGCAGTGAAGAGCAGACAAAGATACCGCATATGCAGCATTATCGCAGTCTCAATGCCGTAAGAATGGGCGCAGTCTGGATCTTTGGATTCGTTTCAGTTCTTGTAAGAGTTAACCCGGTGTTGCTTTTTGCAGATCTGGAGCTGAATGGCATGTCCAGCTCCGACGTCCCCGACGTTCCTCCTCCTCTGCCTCTCAAAGGAAGCATGGCCGATTACGGGAACCTCATGGAAAGTCAAGACTTGATCAGCCCGACCACATCCCCCCCTGCCCACCAAAGGGTGAGTCCCGGAGAGGGTGATCGTTGTCGGCAATCTTCTTTGCTTTTCACTTTGCACGCTCCACAGCGAGATGTGGTCCTGCTCGTGGACATGTCAGCAGATCCAGAGATCTCTGCAGTTGCAAAGAAGCCTCTGGAGTGTGAGGGAACGGCCTCGCTCATGGGGACCAACCTGAAGGGAGGTTGGATGCATGTTGGTGGAGAAGACCAAGCAAAATGTTATTAGCTGTGTTGGTGAGGGAGCTTAAACTGGCAGGATGTAGTCTCAGCAGCAAATTAGATTGAACAGCCGTTCAATCCTGTGTCAGGAAAGGAAATAAAACATGTACCTGACATCTTTTCTTTCTGGAGCTCCCTTCTGTCAACATTCCATCACCGCTTGTTTCCTAGAGGCAGACACCCGTGCCCACTTTGAGGGAAGCAGCTCAGAAACGCTCTTCATCATCAACAGAGTCTTCAGCTTTCTGAAGAAAACGCATTTTTTCAACTTAGTTTCCCATATCCTGGAAGGTTTTAAAAATAATTTGGTCCTTTTCTTTAAAGCAGCGCCTTTGAGAAGGGCCATTTATTTTCTTTTTTGAAGAAAAAAATATGTTTAAATTAGAGTTTTTCTTTCCTTTGACTTTGAAATGTGTAACTTTGGCAAAGCTGTTATTTTGTGGAGAAATTCTCAGTGGTAACGATTCTCTTCTGTTTGCAGAGGTATCTTCCAGGATTTCTCTGAAGTTCATCATTCAAATGAAATTCTGTTGGGTGATTTGCTTTCCAGTAAATTTCGTGGTTAGAGAAAGCATTTCTAAGCTCAGCAGAGAGAGAGTCGCGTGGGAATTCTGTTCCAACTCCGGGAGCAGTTTTGTTTAACACAGACCGTTACAGTGCACACCAGTACACAAGTCTGGCTTTTTCATGGTTGAAATTAGAACTGTGGTGTTGCAGGAATTTAGAATTTTCAGGCTAAATGGGGGGAGGGAATAGATAAAGAAGTAAATTCTGGAATATGGTTTACTCGTTATAGACATATATTGAAAAATTCTCTATTCCTGTTGTCTCTTCCATAGTTCTTCCCCGTGGCTGGATGGTTTTAGTAAATGTTTTCACTAAATTCTTTTGCGAACCCTTTTTGTCCAATTTCCTTCGAAGTGTACTAAACTCTTCCCCATTTCCCTGGCTTCTCTCTCGGGGGCCAGCTCTTGCTTGACCAGATTACCTCTAAGTGGAAAATTACAGACTGTACAGGAGGGCTGCCAGGAGTTTTATCTAAGGAATCCATCTCCGTGAAGAAATCTGAGAAATTCAGATTAGGTTTCAAATTTCTTGAACTCCTTTCTGTATGAGCTCCAGAGTAGTAATTTCATGTTGTATGATATACCATAAGTTTTAGGTCGCAGAAGTAGCTCAAGATTGCTAATGTGAGTTCAGTTTTTAGCTAAAAAGCATTAAACAATGAGATGATAAAACATATGGGGAGAAGTAAAATCCCAGTAGGTGGGTTCCTTCTCCCTTCCTTGCTAGGTTTTGTGGAGGAGTTTCCACTCCGTGGCCAAACACTGGATATTCACTGTCCTACTTGCCGATGCCACCGTGCTGCGATGGGTAGAGCCCAGACCTGGGGACGACTCAGGTTCCAGCCTCGGTCACGTTGCTGTTGGAGATGGGACCTCGCGCAGCTCCTGTGCCTCTCATGAGCAGGGTTTCCGCATCGTTAAATACAAGTTCATAAAAATAGTGGCAATATGCTCCCTTGGTTTTTTGCAAAGTTTTATTCAGGTCTTAATATTGTTTCTCTTTACTGTCTGCACTGCTCAGACTTGTCTTTAAATGGATTTTGTAATTGTAGAAATGGCCCCATTGTTCAACATCGAGTGTTGAAGGAGCTTGGGATTTAAGCACATCTCAGAAATGCAAACAAATGTAATCAAAATTTTCTTCAGCATTGTATTTTTATAAACTTTTCAAGACAAGGGAATATAGTTTCAAGGTCTGAGAAATTGATCTAAAGGAGGTTTGTCACAAAGCCACGTGTATTAGTCTTAGCATTAATTTTAGGAAAGGCTGCTAGTCTTACAACAGTCACTCTCCACATTTATTTCATCAAGCTGGTGGGAAGAAAGCTGTTAAAGAATGTAAAGAAAATGAGTAGTGCTGGGCATGAAGGATCAGATGGGTAAATTCTTATAACTGCTGTGATTAAATCCCACGCCACAGTTTTTAGTGCTGTGTGTTTCATGGGTCAGATAGCTGCATACTTCGTAACTGTCATTCTCTGCCTAGTAAACTGATCATCTTTGAAATTACACATGCTTTGTATCAGTGAAGAAAAATCAGTAAAAAATATGATAGAGAAGGTTATCTTAGTAGCTTTTAAACTGGAAATATCTCCTTGCAGGAGAAATTATTACGTGGTTGTCTGCAGTCTGTTATGAAAACCAAAACAAGTTCTGTAGTGAACTGAAAAGCACACAGTGAGAGCATCAAGAAACACTTCCAACTGCAGGCAGTAGTGTCATTTAGTGTCTGAGAGAGTAATCATAGATTATTTGGAGGCCACTGTTAACTTGGTCTGCGTTAAGTCTTTATCCAGGTGACCATCCAATTCTAATTTTCTGATTGTCCTCTTATTCCTTGTTAACTGTGATACCCTTATGTATATTTTCTTGCGCTGTGTGATTTGTTCTGCTGAAGCTGTTCTCAATAATATATGGGAACATAAAAAAAGAAGTCTAGGACTCCTGCAAGGATTATTATTACATCAAGGGGTTCCTTTAGGCACGGCTCAGTCTTTATGGGTTCATCCGTACCCTTGCGTAGAAGTCGGCTGCCTGCTTGGTATTCACAGCGAGAAGGGAAACTCAAAGAAAACAGGCAGAGGATCACTTCCATTTATAATATCGGCTATAACACTTACTAAGCATCAGCTAATGGTTTGGATGAGCAGACCTCGATCATTGCAGCGTAGATGGAGAGCTCGGCAAGGAGGGACGGCAAAGGCTGAAGGTAACGCGCGACGCGAGGGCCGGAACGGTCGCGCGTGGCTGGCGGCGGCGGCGCTGCCTTTGACTCGCTGGGATCCTGTGGCACGAGGAGCGTTCAGGAGGGTTATCTGGGATGTAATGGAAGGAAAAACCCAGGGCATTTTTCCTGTGTTCCGATGCAAATACTGCAGTGCTGATTGTTTCTCTTAGGTTAGCCACAGTGAGCAAAAAATGACCCGAGGGCGGTCGTTAGCAGCACTGTCCCGTGGAGATGCTGGAAGAAGTGCAATTAGAAAAAGGGCATTATTAATCCGTTAACGTTAAATTAGAAGGTTGACTTTGGGGGCTGCATCTGCTCACAAATGGAAATAAATGTCTCCTCGTCTGTCTGATACTCCAGATGTCCAAAAAACAGACTCTCTGACCAAAGGCTTTCCATGGGGCGTAGCAGTACATAATGTGCCCAAAAGAAAAAAAAAGCACGGGGGTTTTGTTTGCCATCTGATCATTATTTTTGCCTGCATCAAAAGCCCTTCCTCCGGCGCAAAGTCTCCGCCACCTCCCGCCTCGGCTGGGCTGGGGTTTGGTGGGTGAAGCTCTTGCCGAGCAAGGAGTTTCTAAAAAGCTCACTGTCTCTTTTTAATAAGTCTCAAAATCAATGGACTGCTGCTGCCTATTACAGGATTTTGAGTGAAAAATGTGTTCTTCTGCTGTCTGCCTGAATTTATAGAGCCCGTGATGCGTCCCCGCGCAGCACCCCTGATTCTGTTTGGGAAGGAGCCGTGTCGCTGCCCTCGGCGCCGCGCGGGATCAAGCTGCGGGTATCGCTCTGGCCGGTTGATAATGCATTTGTTTATCGCTCTCGCAGGGCCCAGGCCCTCGGTGAGAAATACAGTTTCAGTCTGGAGTCTAAACCTTATTCTGAGGGTATTGCTCATAACTCCTGAGCTGTTTCTGTATGGACTGGAGCAGAACAGTGCTGTTGAAAATCGAGTTAGGCAGCGCGCTCTGAAATACCGACAGCCTGCACATGTGGACATGTGGTTCAGCAGAGGGAAAATCGCGTTACCTGTGCTGCGACACGGCTGGCACGCACCCGGCGCAGCCTCTGCCCTGCCCTGCGTCAGGGCTGCAGCCCTCTGCCAGGGCCAGCTCCCGGTGGGAGCATCCCTCCTGGCGGGAGCATCCCTCCCGGGATTGCCCCGCCGCTCCCGGCTGGGGTCCGGCCGAGGAACCCCGGGGCGGGGGAAATCAGAGCTACTGAGTGCCAGCGAGTGGACATTGCTCTTTCCAAGGGATCTTTCCCGTTGCCCAAGGAGGGGGTGCTCAGCGCTCGGCGGGTGGGAGCAGGACTCTGAAAATGACCTTGTCTTGCCTAAGCGAGGGCAGCGGATGCCTGTGATACGAAGTCAGAGGAAACTGATAGACAGAGTACGACAGCAGAGCTTAAACAGTCATTTTCCATCAGTTATCCATGGTATTTTCCACACACCTTTGCTCCCTGGGTCACACAGCCAGTTAGCTCGGACTGTCCAGAATTTGGTTCGAATTAGTGGGGCTGGGGCGATCTCTCCGCTGGCACACGGTCGCTCATCCTGAATGGGAGTGTTGTTCCTCCAAGACCTCACATTCTGTGTTATTTTTCACTGCAGATATTAAATGAGCAAGTTGCTGCTTGTCAGGCGACTGGGCTCCGTGCTAAAAACAGCGGCGTAAGCGAGAAGGAGCCATTTGGGGCTCAGTGTTTGGAAGCCTTTGCGTGGTCCCGGGTAGTTGACAGCCTGTGTACCTCTCGTTTCTGCTGGTTCTGACCTGGTTACATCTGGTAATCCTTCTGACTAGAGTGGCTTTGGTTGGATCTCCATAGCCTGTCGTAGTTATGACCATTTAATTTCAAAGAAAAACAGTTACACAGGAAGAAATCTCTTACTGTGTCACAAGGACCATTTTTGGGGAACCAAATTTTGTTTGATTTTTTTGTTGTTTTTTTTCCTTAAATAGTATTTTCTGATTAAAGAAGAAATTCATATCTTATTTTGCTTCTTCACAGAGTAAAAAAAAATGTATTTTTTTCATCTTCTTTAACTGATTTTATTGCATAATGAACATGTATAGTGTAGTGTATTTTATATCTCTAAGAGAGTGGAGGCAAACGTTCTTAAACCCAATTCTTTTCTGTGTCAGAAACAAACGGGAGCAATTTCGTGTCTGCAGCAGGAGGAACAGATTGCTTCTGTGTTGCAGATGTGCCTTTTACGTCAGGTTCCTGCTTCCCCCGAGGTACCCGTGAGTCAAGGATGCTGCCCAAAGTAGGTCTGAGCGTGAGGCGGCAGGCGCTGGCGCGACGGCAGAAAGCCAGAGAAACCAAGGGAAGCTCTGCTCTGGATCTCAAAGTTTCTAAGGAGAAGCGTAGCAGAAATGAAGTCCGTAAGCCTAGTGATGATTTTCCGAGTATGGCGTGAAAGGGAGAGAGAACGCGTGCTGGAATTTCTTCCTGTGCTGGAAGAACAGGGAGCGCGTGTCCGCGCCCAGGGCAGTGGCTGGAACTGGAGTTGCACCGGTTTCAGACTGGCACGTTTTGTCCTGCTAAGCTCTCAGTAACGTTCCTCCGACGAGCATTGCATGTCCTACCTAATATAGTTGCTGGTGGCTTATTATATAAATGAACATCTACTAAAATTATCCAGCTTTCTAATGGAAATGGTAAATTCCATTATAATAATTATCTACCTATCTCCGTTATTTCTTTCTGGCTAATTTGCTTGCAGAATCTAAGCTCTGGTAGGTTTTGTGCTTGTTATTTATAGCATATATATTGAGCTTATTCTCTTGTATTTGCATTGTATCTGTTCTTCAGAAGCAGGTTTTCAGGGGTAATTTGATTGTTCTCTGATCAATAGGAAGGGCTCATTTGTTTGAGAAATGCCTTTGATCTAATTGAATTGAGAATTATTGCCAATATACTGTTATTTAAATTAAAATGGATTTTCACAAATGATGCTATCAGCAAAGTTAGGTTTTTCTAGTGAGAAATACAAAGTTAAAGATATCGTCTGAGAGCAAAGCACTGAGGAAATTTTTACATTTTGTACTGTATTTTAAAGGGGCACCTGGTTTACTTAGTTTTTAAATCAATGTCTTCTCCATGAGGAGTCCTTGTGTGCTGTACGCGGATGCTCTGCAGACCACCAGCACCTCCTAAAGCTGCCCCAAACCCCTGCCCGGGTACAGGACTGTAGCTAAGCAGTTCCCAAAGGTTTCAAAATCTGCAGATCACAGCGGAATGTGTGAGGCTGAAAATGCCATGGAGTCCAGCTCTTACTCAGGTGCCTTTGTAGGGATTCAGGAGCTAACTTAACACACCAGGTTAAGAGAAGTGTATGGTCAGGTGGAGGAAATTTGTGATGGTTCTGGCTGTAATACGCAGACACAGATCAGCGGTGGCATTTTAATTTTNNNTAAAAAAAAGAGAGAAAAACCTTTGGGTTTACATTTAGTAAAATAAAATTCAGATTTTACCTGCTTTTACTATTAGTCTGTTGACTTGGATTTCTGAGTCGGAGATCGCTGTGTCCCACTGCCAGGCAGGAATAATCAGCGCACGGTTCTGAGCCTGCGCCGGGAGGCAATCGCTGCTTCCTCGGCAGGCTCTGCTGGACGCGTGCCTTTCCAGCAGCCGTGCCCTTGTGGGGCTCAAACCTCTCAATAATGTGGTTGTTTCTTCAAAAGAACTCCTATAAACTTTAACCAGACTGAGAACTCGAGTGTTCTCAATGCCAAATCCGTTCATTCCCACCCCGTCGGTGAGTGGGGGGGCTTCCCTGGGGGGTTGGGGATTGCAGCTTTCCCCGGTGACTTGTGATCCGCCTTCGTCTGCTGGGGGGGATGAGGAAAGCTGTAAAATGGGTTGGAAAGTGTTTGTTTCTATGTAGGGGAGGGGCTGACGCGTCCAGCATCACTCTGAGCCACTCGTCGTTTTGGGTAGCAGCTCTGGATGCCTTCTGAAGGGAGCAGCCTCGTTTCTTGTGCACTTGCACGCGGTTTAGCAGTTGCTTGTTTCTCACTGTGATTGAGGAATCACCAGTTACTGATCCAAGCAGTACAAGTGGTGTAACTCCAAGGCAGGTCCGATGTTGGAACTGGTCCGGTGGTGGGGATCAGGGAGTCTCCTTCTCTGGAGATATTCCAGCCCCGCCTGGACGCGGTGCTGTGCAGCGTGCTCTGGGTGACCCTGCTTGGGCAGGGGGTTGGGCTGGGTGACCCACAGAGGGCCCTTCCAACCCTTGCCATGCTGGGATTCTGTGATCGGGGAGGTCTGGCAGCATCACTGTGCCTCGTGAGGGTTGTAACTGTTGTGCGTGGGGTGGGAGAGGCGGGACGGGTACCCTGAGACACGAACCGGAGGGAGTGGAAAAGCATCCTTCT
>Ga0065711_1050592_pt1 | contig 10762 bp, 3 predicted proteins | sample Hoacrofraction12_FD_59098 | JGI IMG/M metagenome (GOLD analysis project Ga0065711, IMG submission 59098) | Hoatzin crop microbial communities from Cojedes, Venezuela - Epithelial fraction 12 v2 (version 2) | ecosystem: Host-associated > Birds > Digestive system > Esophagus > Crop | place... | reverse complement strand
TCCTTTCCTTTCCTTTCCTTTCCTTTCCTTTCCTTGCCTTGCCTTGCCTTGCCTTGCCTTGCCTTGCCTTGCCTTGCCTTGCCTTGCCTTGCCTTGCCTTGCCTTGCCTTGCCTTGCCTTGCCTTGCATTGTCTTTTGTAATGTAAAGGGAGTAGTATTTAAGAAATAGAAGATGGAGCTATAGATTATATACACAAAGAAAAGGCAGAATTACCTGAGAAGTCTCCAGTCAAAGGATTTTTTAAATATTTCCAGAAGGGGAAAAAGTAAAATTTAGAGTCAGTTTCTTACCTTTTCCCGACCTATTACTTGTTTATTAAGATGTAGAATCAACAATTTCAAAGACTCACAAAAAGGCAGTAAACTGGTAACATAGTTAGTTCCAGCTGGGTAAGTAAAGAAGCTTTGCTCAGCGAGTCACTGAAGTGAGATCTTTCCTCACAACACAGTGAAGAAGACGCAAGGGTAGATTTGTAATTGTCACTGCATGCAGCAAAATCACCTTTGAAAAAGGAGTTCATCTATTAAGAGTGAATACTATTTCATATGTGGGAGAAATAGTCCATTTTTCTTGGAGAGATCCTATGTCACTGCAGACTGACTCTATGGACCAGTTCACCAAAGAAGTAATTCCTCAGTGTTCTCCAATCCTTCAACTACCACATCACTTGTTGCACAAGAGAAGTCCCTACCAGCCCAGCTTCAGACCCATATTTGGCTAGGAAACAGAAGGGATTGCAAAGAAAAGTGATTTGGTAATTCAGATTGGACGCTGGGAGAAGATTCTTCAATGAGAGAGTGGTTGGTCACTGGATGGGCTCCTCAGGAAAGCGGTCACAGCACCAAGCCTGTCAGAGTTCAGGCAGCTTCTGGACAATGGTATTAGTCTTATGGTGTGGTTTTAGGCAGTGCTGCAAGGAGCAGGAAATTGAACTTGATTATCCTTATAGATCCCTTCCAACTTGAGATATTCTAGGATGCTATGATTCTGTGATTTCCCGAAAGCTATATAAAAAGGTCAGTTGTCGAAGCTGGTGGTATTAGACTCCCTGACAAATTTCAGTACTGCTGATCACAAAGCACAGCTGGTTTGATGGCAGAACATGTTAGTAATTGGTGGAATGGCATTAAATCAGCTCTAAATGGCATTAAACATCAAGATTCAAATGCAAGAAAGAAGTTAACTGCTCTTTTCTAAACAGTAGTCTCCTTTCCTTACGTAGTAAAACACATGGTAAGTTCATCTGTTTCCAGTTGCGCCACTAGCAATAGGTGATGAACAGGTATACATCTGTCTTTTTCTACAGGATCAGGATCTTAAAAACATAGGCTGATGGATGACAAACAGCTGGGTTACAGCTAGAAGACATTAGATAGAAGTCAATGACAACATCAAATACAAAGTGTCCCCTCCTCCAACCAAGAGGTTAAATTAGTTGATGAAGATTATTATAATTGATTCTCATTTATTTCCAGAGATCAAAAATCTTTATTTCTGTTTTCCTGAGTAATAAAACCAAAATAATTTTATTCTTGCTCTTTAAAGAATAATGAATTGAAAAGCATTGATTTTTTGATACAAAAACTGGGCTTATGTAATTAATTTGCCTTAAATGAGCAGGGAGGCCAAAGATAACGTGTAGTTAAATTGTGTAACATTTCACCAACAGACTTAACTGAAATAAACATGCCACAGTACTTGTCATGGCAATTGCAAAAGTAAAGTTTTGGGTTTTTAAAAATTGTCTTCAAATGCATTCCACTGGAAACATAATAACCTATTGTTGAGGTTAATTTGTATTTTTTTCATCATAGTCAATATCAGTACATTTATTCCCCCTTTTTTTTCTGTATTTCTATTACTGAAAAGTCTCTGTAGGTCTTGAAAATATGTCTGGGGTAGAATTTATCAGGTGTTTTCATTAGCACTAAACTTTTTGTGGTGCAGTTCCAGGTGTCTAGTCATCAAAAGTTAAAGGAATTTTCATTTAAAAATGAAATGGATTGAATGTTCTGATGGTTGTTTTGAAGTGATTTACTTCTTTAAAATACTGTAGGAAATTGTATTTTTAGGTAAAAATCTAAGTAGAAAGTTTCATATGATCTACATATAATGTGTATATTTTCAAAATTATTTTTCATGTGAAATTTTGGAACAGCTTCATTTTCTGCCATCTTGGATTGGAAAAAATGGATTAATTTTATTAATTAATAAAATGTGAAATTTATACAACATGGAAAATACATCTTTTAGATTCTCATTTTAACCCCTAAGCAAAAGTATGTGATCCATGTTATTTTTGTAATATGGCTGTCTTGAAACTAGACAAGTAGTTACAATTATCTGCAGTTCCACAGGTGTGTGTTGATATATGCATGAAATCATCACTTCATCTTTGGTCATTAGCTAATACAAATGCTAGATTAATACCACTTAGATTGACACGGATAGATATTAAGAACTCTTCTTACTAAAAATACTTCTTTTATTTTATAAATGAGGAAATTCTATCTGCCATTAATAAATGACAATAAAATCTGGAATTGCAGAGTAAACTTTTTACCAGTTCTTCCTCAGAAAGTTTGTAGTTTTCAATTTTCAGGCAAAGAAGCAATGAAATCACACAGACTCTCACCAATAAAATTAAAAATAAAATAATAATAATAAGCAGTATTGAGATAACACACTACTGGACACTGAAAATAAGATGGCATTCAGAAGATGACAGAAGAGGAGAATTATGTCAAGAACAGCACAAACTTAAATAGTTACTGTTTCAGCAGGAATAGTAGAATGTTGGTATGCACCTCAATATGTATTTTAAATGCAACGTATTCATGTTGATCCAGGGAAGAGATAGTCCATTCAAAACATGATTAATGCCAGTGAAAATGTATAATAATTTCATCTCCCAATTTGGATTAAAACAGAATCTCTTCAACTGCCTCTTCAATGAACGTTTTCTTTAGCAAGATGGCAAGAGGTAATATCCAGAGATATTTTGGTCATATTATAGTGTATGGTAAATCTTTTCTACTATTCAGCATAAATCAGCATCTTGAACTGGGAAAACAGGCCATTTAAAAATTTCTGATTAAGCCTTTCAGTAAGTACATATTACATTATGTACTTAAATGACCAGGGTTGGATGGATACGTCAACTCTAGTAATTCAAGAACTGTGTTAATCTTGACTACAATTTAGTTTGCTCTCAACTTTAATCGTATCTTTCATCTTCAGCAAGAAAAAGAGTTTTAGTATTAAAAGAGTGAGGGCTTGAGCAGTTAGCCCTACTGCCCTCTGGAACTCCGACCAACTTTTTAAATGCAAATAATTGCTACTCTTTAAAATGTATTACCCCACTTCAGAAAAAAATTACATAAGCAGCCCATCATCAATTATATTTGTTGCTATATTCATAAGGATCTCCAGTCTGTTTTAAGCACAGCCTTCATTTAAAACCTTAGCACCAGACTGGTTATATGAAGCGGAAACCTGTATAAGAGCCTACGAAATCCTTCTGAAGCTGGTCACAAGTTTGTTGCACTCCATTCTTAAGAACAATGAAGAATCTCATGTGCTTTGTGTCCTCCAAAGCTTTCCCCTGGCTGATCTACTACAGCTGAAGAAAAAGGGGAAAAAAAAATAAAATCTAAAAACCTGATCTTAAAGGGGGTTGGCCTGCTTACCCAGCATAATAAAAGTAGTTATAATATGCAGTGAAGACAGTACAGTACAACAGTGCTAATAGTGAGAACATTACCTCACCGGGGAAGTATATATTAAAATTAAAAGATAAATTAACTAAAATCCCCTGAATGTTAACATCTTTCTCCACAAAACCCTATCTATGTGTGTTGGAAGAAGGATCTTTCAGCTTTGTATTGGTTTTGGACAAGCAGCTTGAAAATTAAGAAGTACAACGCTGAACACCAAAATATTCCCTTATGAGAGTTTCTCCAGGCCTACAAAGACACAGAAGTATTTCAAGATACTGACAGAAACTGCTTTTTCTGATTGTCTTGGGAGTGGCAGATGAAGCAGCATTAAAACCAAACAGATGTAGTTCCTAAAGTGAACTTTAAGTTTCTTGGATTTGTGACCCTCTTTTCTATACAAGAAATTTTCTCCAACGTCAATAATTGCACTGATGGCTAGACTGAAAAAATAGGACAAGAAATAGGCTATCTGTTATTCTGTTAATTACTCCAGAAGTCAACAAGCTTAACTTTTTATCCATGCTTTACAAATATTTTGACAAGCTAGCAAACCATTTCCCAAGTATATTAAATGGGATGAACTAATTTCAAAGAAGGAAAAGGAAGACATGGTATATAGTGTCTACATTAAAATAGAAAAAAGGGTGGGGAAATAAAAAAAAAAAAAATTTCAGATTTGGAGTTAAAATTTCTTGTTAGTTTTCCTAGTGATGTACTCTAGCATTCTGAGCATGCCCCTAACAGGCAAGCAGCAAAGCAATTTACTGGTTTACTGCCTTTGATTTTATGCTAGTTGCAGTTGTACCATGTCAAACAAAAATAATTACAAATATGGCAGTATGCAAATCAGACAACACTACTTCTAAATACCTATTTCACATGCACATCCTGTTTTAGGCTTCAGAGAGCAAATGGATAAAACACTGGGTTTAACTCTGAGGTCAAGGTTGAAGTCATAACTAAAATACGGATTTGCGTTTTAAAACCATAAGACATGCTTGGTCACAAATACCATATCATTTTCCTTGCTCTGAAGAGGTATGAGTAAGTATGCTAATGGAATTATGCCTCACTCTCCTGAAACACAAATTAGGTTTTGATGATATAGTATAGCTAACTAACAAATCTTGCTATAATTGAGATACCAAAGATCATAGAGCATGCACATCTGTACTCACAGCTCAAAGAACAAGTGGCTCAGATAATGATTAAATGCAGAAGTGTAGAGAAGGCTAGTGCACTTGAAGCCTCTGAAACTTTTTGGGAACACAGTTCACTGCACATCTTCAGCATACCAACATCACAAAGCCCAATTTTCTCTTTAGGTTTGGTTTAAACTGGGGAATAAAACCCTACAAAAATTTTTCCATTGAAACCAGAAAATACAAATTTTTGAGAATTATGAAACTGTTCATTTCAAGTTGCTAAATGTCATGGGTTTTGCAAACAACCATTTGAAAGCATGGTTTAGTGTGATGTGCTTTCAAAAACATGAGCCTATGCTTTCCAAAAAAATAAGCCTATACATATAATGAATATAATTTACTGTCAGTAATTCAGTGAGGTTTGGACAGCACCCAGTCTTGCACAAGTCAAAGTAAAGGGAAATTTTGATATAACTAGCAGAGCAAGTGTTGCGTAAGACTGCTCAGCTCTTCAGTCATGAAATACTATTTTCAGGTGTATAAAACCTTGACAACCTACTGAGGCTCAAATTTGCTGTGCAAAACTTAATCCTCACATATTTCTGGTGACTTGCAAGAATCAGGATCACAATGCTCAAAAGACAGGATAAACAAAGGAGAATGGCTATTTTCAGTAACTATTTCTATTAAAATAGCCATCGGGTATCCTGACTGGTAACAAGACTTCTAGCTCTGAGCACCTTAGGAAGAAAGAAAAGCAAAGAGCCCTTACCAGAACAAATGAAATTCTAAAACTTATGTCCATATCCATAAAAAAACAGGATCAGACCAAATTATGAGACCCTGAATTGCTCTGGTATCCCCCAGTCATTGGTTATGTTAATATAATCATATTGAGAAAAACTTATCCACAGCTTTCAGTTGAAGGCAGAAAATAGAATTAAAGAAAACAATACCAAAGATGAATTCATTAGATAAAGCATCAAACTTCATCATCATATCTATCAGTTATCTTTGGTTTCTTCTACTTTCTTTTCATCTGTGATGTTTCTTTTTGCTTTCACATTGAGAGAGAGAGAGATATTGCTGAAATAGTGTCACTACAACAGCTACGATAAACTTCATACAAAGTTATCTTTACAGTCCTTTCTTTCACTTTCTTGCTCTGCTTTTGTGGTTTGAAAATTAGCACCTAAGGAAGCTCTTCAGACTTTTACAATTCTGATAAATTAATAGTGATACAGAAGTTTGCATTGTCTCTATTATATTAGAAACATGGTTTAGCCTCTCTCAAGAGTCCAAAGTGAATAACTTTGAGGAAGAGATTTGTTCACTGAACACGGAAGGCTTAGTACAGTCTCTTCTGAGAATGAACTGTACCCAAGTATTTCGTTCTGTGACTACTACCAGTGCTCAGTGCTGATATTCACATGTTTAATACTCATAATCAATCACATTTACCAGAGACACATATTTTTCATTATGTATTTTGTAATTCATATTACCATCTTTTATTTGCTTGTCCCAGTCTTCCATGTTTTTCAGGAAGATGCTGCTTTATTTGCTGACTTGCAGTCCCTTTTGCCACTTCATCCTTTCCCCTTTTATTCCAGACAGAAAATTATCATACTGACCCATTATCAGAAGGAAATGGCAGTAGTTTTCTTGATTTTCAATAAAATTAACAGATATTGTAACTTGCACATGTAACATACATAACTAACACATTAAATTATGGCTCAAAGTATCTAAAACTTTTTTTAAAAATCTGTTTAAGTAGTACTGAATGAGGGAAAGTGCTTTTTTATAGGTAAATTGTAGTTCAATACAGACATCTTGTTTACATTTTGGATAATGACACTTCTGTTGCCATTATGCATTATCTAATCATATGATTAAAATTTCTCTGTAAGAACAGCATTTGTTCTGCTGTAAACAGCAACACCATCAAGACAGGAACATAAACTGAGGCTCTGACCCAAGATGTTGCTTGGAGATTTGAATTTATAGCATTAAGTTATGTCTTTCCAATGATGAAAACCAACAGTTCTGGAGTGAGATGATCGCAAGAACAAGTGAAAACATGTGTCTCTAATTTCTTAAGGATTTGCAGTTCATTATTTAAACTGAATCTTTCCAACTTGAACTAATTAACTTACATTCCAATTTGGAACATTTTCCTATTTGAAGCTTTTAAAAAGTCAAATGATTCTTTCTTCTTTGTCCTGAGAGAACTATTAAAAGTGTCTGTGTATGAAATATTGTGTAACCTGATGGGAACACTAAAACCGTTTAACAGAGGGACAATTCTGGGATTATGGTTTTTCATTTGCAGCCTGCTAATGATAAAACGTTATTTCTGTTCTTAATTTGTAGAGAAAAGTTATGCACTATTTCGTTCCAGCAACGCAAGAGGCTGCAATATTTGTTAGCAACTATCTCTTACTGTCTCTGGGCAAACTATAGCCCTTCCACAAAAGTGGCTGGTCCTTACGAGCCTTACCAACCACAAAAGTTCAATAAACAAGTGGAAATCATGTCAGTAATCATGCCTCTCTTGACATCAAAGACAAATTTCCAGTTAACTCTAGTAGGTTCTGAATGTCATCTGCTGTCTTTCAGTGTGCAGATGGGCACTGAGGCACTGCCCGCAGAATGCTCATAAAGGAAAATTTCCGAGGATCCAGTGAATGCTGGAAAACCTTTGTACGTCTGTGTTCAGTTCAGCAAAGTTCTTAAGGACTGAAGACTTTCAAGCTGTCCACCCAGCCTAACACTTGATAGATTGTTGGCTCAGATCCTTGCTCTTCACAAAGCAGCATAGTAACTGTATATGAGGCCTCTTCTGGTCTGTGTTTGAATGCCACTCAGTTAAGTAAAATATAGTGCAAGTCTAGTAAATTTTCAGAACGTATCCATGAAATAATACAAGGTGGCAAGTCACAAGTTACCCTCATTCACAGAAGAAACATGCCCATGCTTTCTGAATGGGAGGTAGCAATCTCTAAAAGCACGCTCAAAACAGAAGCATTAGAAGCAAGTGAGGTGCTCATCCAGGATCTGGCTAGCTATAACTCACCAGTCTGTACCAGTGTACTATTGTTCTCACCAAGTAAACCCAATCTACAATTGCATTTGATGTGTGCATATAGTTGACAAAAAATAAAAAATGTGGTTATCTAAGGGACCCTGAGGTCTTCTTTTGAAATTTCAGAGTTGATATTTAAAGAACAACCAAGACAACCAGAATCAATTTTAGAAGTGATTCTTCACTGTGAGGCCTGAGAGAAGTGGCAAATCACATCCAGATACCCTAATGTGAGCTATGACATTACATAATGTCTTGGTAAATCTTATTTCCAGGTGTCCAACAAAGTCTGCAGTAAGTTTTGATGCAACTGTTCTGTAGACCTTCATAAGACACTTCTTACGTTTTTGTCTTCTTTTTCTTAAAACCATTCTATTAATTTTTAAAGATAGTTTAAGCCAGAGTATTTATTGTCCAAATTAACTGACTTCTCCATAATCTTACATTGTGTTTTCCACTTAGCCTTTGCCTATTCTTCTCTAAATTTTTCCTCTTATGCCTTTGTTTTCACCGTCCTAATCTCTTCTCCGTCTTGCATTCTTCACTTCTGCTCTCCACACACTAAGGTGCCTGTTAATTGTGCTATTTCCTCATTAATCTACATCTCCCTCTACAGTCATTGTTGCTGTCTGATCAAATTTTTGGTCCTGGAACTGATGATTTCTACCTCAATAATCAAGTGACAGGAAGGACCTTTAACTCTTTCTTCCTCTCTGTTGTTGGTTGCTGCCTGTCACAGAGCTGTGAGTCAGAGAGGGTAGCAAGGGACGTAAAGAAGATACAGTGTGCATGCTTTTCAGTTTCAAGTGTGTGTTTTAGTGGTCTTGACCTCACAGAACAGTCAATTCCCTTATAATTTTGAGCAAAGTTTCCAAGCAATTAACACATTTTTTCAAAATATAGGACTGAACTATGTGATGAGTAGAACTCCTGTCAGCAGAGTGTTGAAGATTTTCTTGTTACTGAGCAGTGTTCTGGAGTTCCATTTAGAGTTGAGGGTTGTTTTTTTTTCTGGTAACTTCTGATAACATCCTTTTCTATGCTAGGCTGAGTTTACAGAAGAGCTTTCAAATATCAGGAAGCTATTCTGCAGTTGCTCTGCAGAATTGAAAGACACCTGCAGAATGGCTCTAGTCATGGAAAAATGCTCTAGGTCAGGTGGCAAGCTGCTGCCAACAGCAACAAAAGAGTATGATTTACTATGCAGAATTCAAGAGTTATTACTTAAAGCTTCATTGCAATCCTCTGCATATTCTGCAAAAGTAGATATTTTCTGAGTTATAGACTGTATGAACAAAAAGCCCAGAGTGAGTGAAAAAGTGCTGACAATACCAGATCAATACAAACTTAGAAAGTACAAATCAGATAAAGACTTTTTTAACCTTTCTTTACCTTAAAGCTAGAATGAGGGCTGATCTTCCTGGTTTTCTGAGAAAAATACATGAAACCCCTGTCTGAACATTTATGTTCAATTGCACTACAAATTCTAGCAATTCTGACTAGCTAACTCTAGATTCTGGCAGTAGTGCATTTACAGGCTTAGGTACGTGAATTTGTGTTCGTAACTAAGCCTCAGGTTTTTAAACCCAGCCTGGGAAGTGCATACACTTGTAAAGAAAAGCTTTACTAATATTTATTATTCGAGTGAAACACAGGAAATGTACTGGTCAAAGTTGGTCCGAAACACTTCGCATTTTTTTAGGAAGATAGTATTTTCCAGGTCTCAACTCTGAAATTACATTATTATTTTGAGACATAACATATTGTCTAGTGTCTATATTATGTAGAAGAGATCTACTGAAGGGCAAAGCCATTTAATTTCCAACAACTGTAGAAACCAAGCTCCTCTGTGATAACAAATTTAAGAAAGCGTGAAAACTGCTGTGCAACAGCAGCTGGGAGAAAAGAGTGAGAGTGAGAGAAACAGCCCTGCAGACACCAAGGTCAGCGAAGAAGGAGGAGGAGAAGGTGCTCCAGGCACTGGGGCAGAGATTCCTCTGCAGCCTGTGGTGAGGACCATGGTTAGACAGCTTGTTCCCCTGAAGGAGGGGAACCCTCCACCCATTGAGGACCAAGGTGGAGCAGATATTCACCCTGCAGCCTGCAGAGGACCCCATGCCAGAGCAGGTGGATGTGCCCTGAAGGAAGATGTAACCCAGCTGAGAGCCCATGCTGGAGCAGGTTCCTGGGAGGATCTGTGGCCCCTCAGGGGACCCAGGCTGCAGAAATCCATTCCTAAAGGGCTGTACTCTGTGGAATAAACCCAGGCTGGAGACGTTCTTGAAGAACTGCAGTTAGTGGGAAGGACCCATGTTAGACAAGAACATGAAAGATTGTCTCCCGAGGGAGGGATCTCACACTGGAGAGAAGGAACAGTATGAGGAGGATGAAGAAGCAGAAACAACATGTAATGAACTGACAACAACACCAATTCCTCTCCCCCTGTACCACTCAGGGGGAGGAAGTGGAGAAGTCAGGAGTGAAGATGAGCCCAGGAAGAAGGGAAAGATGGAGGGAAGATGTTTTCAAGGTTTCTTCTTATATCTACTCATACTACTCTGATTTGATTGGCAATAAATCAAATTAATTTCCCCATGTCAAATCTGTTTTTCCTGTGATGGCAGATGTGAAGTGATCACAGAATCACAGAATCACAGAATCGCAGAATCACAGAATCAGAGAATCACAGAATGGTAGGGGTTGGAAGGGACCTCTGTGGGTCATCTAGTCCAACCCTCCTGCCGAAGCAGGGTCACCTACAGCAGGCTGCACAGGACCTTGTCCAGGTGGGTCTTGAATATCTCCAGAG
>Ga0065711_1050591_pt1 | contig 10762 bp, 13 predicted proteins | sample Hoacrofraction12_FD_59098 | JGI IMG/M metagenome (GOLD analysis project Ga0065711, IMG submission 59098) | Hoatzin crop microbial communities from Cojedes, Venezuela - Epithelial fraction 12 v2 (version 2) | ecosystem: Host-associated > Birds > Digestive system > Esophagus > Crop | place... | reverse complement strand
GGGGGAGGAAGGCTTTTTTTCCCCCACCATGGGCTAGCGAGTGTCCCCGGGGGTTTTTTGCCTTCTTCTGCAGCCCTAAACACAGCCCCTTGCCAGGCCTCCTTTGGGCCACTTTGCCCAGGTGCCTGCTGCTCGTGCTCCACGAAGGTGGCCCTCGTGCCCCGCATGCAGGGGGAGGAAGCTTTCTGGAGTCCCAGGGCAGGCCCCCAGGTTGGCCCCCGGGGCTGGCTTCTTGTTCTCTGGAGCACTGAGCACAGCCCCTTGCTGGGGCTTCTTGGGGCCCTCTCGACCAGGTTCTTGCCAGCTGCTCTTGCACCTCCAAGGCAGCATCGTGCCCTGGCTCTCTTGGGCTCCCTTGCCCAGTGCCAGCTTGTAGCGGGAGCCATCTCTGCTCTTCCCTTGGCTCCATCTCCCCAGGGCTTCCTGCTTGTGCAGAACAGCCTGGCCTGGGCAGGGCTGCAGCCTTGCTGCTCATCCGGAGCTGCCACCTTGCAGCTCTCCCTGCCTGCAGTCGAGCGCAGGGCAGGCACCAGAGCGCTTTTCCTGCCTCGCTGGCCAAGAAGCACCGCGGCGGAGCAAGTCTGGGAAGGCAAACAGTGTGCTTGTCATCGCTACGTGTCACAATTTGGAAAATACCCCTTGGTACCACACACCACTTCTTCTTCTTTTGGGTGTGGTCAGTACCGATGCTCCTTCTTCAAGTTGTCCCTCCTGAGGGAACAGGGCCGGCTTGCCCTGTGTTCCTGCTGCTGCTTCCCGTGGCTCTGTGGCTTTCCTCTGCCAGGCTGCAAGGGATGGTTTTTCAAGCTGAGCTGAAGAAAGCATCAGCCTGCTCCTGGCTACACATGCACGCTCTGTTAGTGCTTCGGAGCACTGGCTCTGAAACAGATTCAGAAAAATGAAATAAAATCCTGTTTCCACTTGTAACCTGTGTGATTTGTGTCCTTGAAAGTGGTTTTGGAGCTTAAAAATCTCTGGCATTTCAGGGAAATAACGGTCTCATTGTTATGCAACTCATTGAGAGAGAAGAGGAAAGGAGAGGGGACTCACTTGTTTCACTAAGGACTGCCCATTCAGTACCTTCTGCTGGTGTGGAGCGCTGGGGAGAAACATCATCAGAGGTTTCCTCAGCATGTGCTACTCGGGAAAGGAGAAGGTAGGAAGGAGGTGGGAAATAGGCGAGATGGAGGTGGAAAGGGAAGGGCCTACAGGAGCTGAGTTCAGCTGGAAGGGACCCACAGTGACCATCCAGTCCAGCTGCCTGACCACTTCAGAGCTGACCAAAAGTTAAGGCAGGGCATTAAGGGTGTTGTCCAAATGTCTCTGAAACACTGACTGACACCTCTCCAGGAAGCCTATTCCAGGGTTTGGCCACCCTCTCGGTAGAGAAATGTTTCTTAATGTCAAGGTCTGACCCTCCCCTGACGGACGCAGCGTTGAGCCGTTCCCAAGCGCCCTGGCACTGGGCACCAGGGAGCAGAGCTCGGCACCTCCATCTCCACGTCCCCTCCTCAGGAGGCTGCAGAGAGCAGTGAGGTCACCCCGCAGCCTCCTGCTCTCCAAACCAGACCGACACAGAGTCACTTCTCAGTCAAATTTGGTCCTTACATACAGATATATGCAGAAATTATTGCCTGCTCCCCTCTCTGTTCTGCTTGCTTCTGTCATAGTCTTCTCTCCACGCTTATTACTTCTCATCTGAAGACTGAAACCAGTTGGCTGAGGTACAACTAATTAACTGCTGGGGATCAAGCACTGACCTCCAGATCCTCTAAATAATAACAGCCATAGAAAGATTAATAATGATAATAATAATGTATTGTTGTGGGACAAAATACCTTCATCATTTCCAGTCACGTTTCTAACATTTTTTGGGGCCATTTGGAGCCCCAGAGGCTTCAGCATAACATACGTTCTTGCCATGCTTCTGTGTACTCAAAGGCTGGTGAATAAATAAAACTGGTCTCTTGTACCAGAGACCAGCTGCAAAATCATTTGGGAGTTCTGAAGCCTTTCTAATGAAAAACCATGTAACACACTGAAGGCAGTCTTTTTAATTAGTCAAACCACATTACGTCGTGTCAGAACTGCAGCAGAGCCACCTCATTTGGTGGTAAGACCTCACACACAACACAACAGCACAAGTAGCCCTCGGGGGTAACAGGCAGTAATGCATTCTATCAGGAAAAGCAGAAGATGATATCACATTCGGAAACAAAGCTCTTAATTTAGAAGTTACATAATTCTACACATTCTCTAAAGTAGAAAAAGCAGTAGAAAAAGACAGCAGTAAAATAAAAATTCTATACCTCTGTGAATTTAACTTGTACATTTCACAGATTCATTACAAAACATTCAAGTCATACATATCTAAGAGATAATAGCTGCTGGATTTTTTAAAAAGCTCTTATTACTCCAGGTCTATAAGAAAATTCATTCAATTCAATCACTTTGGGACTAACGGACTTAATTTGACTTTGTCCTAAAATATTCTGGCTGGTTTAATTCAATGTATTTCTCATTCTGTTACATATAAAAGTCTCTGAAAGTCTTTGTCAATAAATGGCTTTCACAGACGTACAGCCTAAGTATTTAGGATCACTAAACATTACCAAAAGTTAGCCAAATACTGTTATGTAGATATTTTAAAACTTGTACAGATCTAGAACTGGTTTCAAAAGCTGAACGTGCTAGATTTGCGTTGATTTTCTGGTTTCAAGAGAACGTACACATGTGCTTTCTTTTGTATATATAAATTAATACCCTGTAGTTCTGCAAGTCAAGCAAATGCAGCTGTGCTGAACAAATTCTAGCACAAATCAAGAAACATATCTTGTGTCCTTTTATCAGGAAGTTTTTGAAGTAAGCTGTCATCCTATCATGTAATGAATGAACAAATTCCTTGACATTTAGCATCATCCTAATCATAGTGTTTGCACAATGGAGGGTTAGGTGACACAACAAGGATTTACATGGCTCGTCATCTAAACAGCTAGATTAGATACATCTGAGAACAACTTACCATCCCATTCCAATTCGTCATTACACTTTCATTTCTTATTGTATGACAACCTGTCCACACGGACAGCTCAGTGCAAGCACAGTGCCCTCATCTTCCTTTTTCTGTGTGCTAAATTTTACACACTCATTTGAGCTCTCTGCGATTTCAGCCAGTTGTGAAAAAGCTCTTCTTGATCTTGCTCATATTTACTTGGGCACTGGTGATCTTTCCTCTGAGACTCGGGATTTGTTTACTTATTTGTAGAGCAAAGGATCAGCTGCTTCCAATTTCACTTTTACACTGGCAGGCATCATATCTTAACTTACGGTGTGACAGATGAAGCATATCTAATATTTTCCCCAAACAGAAATGGTGAAGTAGCAGCAGAGACCTTGCAAGGGCCAGATCAGGCAAAGACTTGACATGGACATGACATGACATTTTTTATCAATAAGACAAGACTCAGAGTGAGGTAATTTCATCTATTTCAGGCAACTTCTATGCCAGATGGAAACATGCTCATGAGAGATACCGATCCTAATAATGCTGTTTCAGACATAATAAATGCCATTGAGGTGACTGACATTGTTCCATTGCGCTTTATGTTAAAACACTCCTAGTTCATTCTGTCCAGCTGCATTTTCTGCAAGGCAGAGGAGCATCACTTTATCTTAATATTGCTTTTAAAATAAGAACTGGGAACTACATGTTTCTTCTGAATGTAGAAAGTGTCAATATAAATTAATTTTATGGTTCCATTTGAGCTTCTGTGGAGACGCTCAGCGCTTGCAGCTGTAATTTTAGCCTGGGAAATGGGATGTCTGTGTGGACAGACAGAATAGTCAGGGCTGGAGCACTCACCCTGTGAGAAGAGGTTGAGGGACCAGGGTAGGTTCAGCTGGGGGAAGAATCAGCTTCATGGGCCTGACAACAGTCGCCCTTGTTCCTGCAATGGGTGGGGGGTGAAGGATATCATTAAGGAGATGAGGCCAAGCTCTTCAAAGTGGTGCAGGGCAAGAGGACAAGAGCCAGCAGACATAAGTTGAAAAAAAAAAAGAGATTCAGAGTGGATATAAGAAAGTGACTTTTTTATCTGGGGCTAGCCAGACAGTGAAGCAGGCTGCATGTACAGTCTTCTTACTTGTTGGTTTTCAAGACTCAGCAGGAAGAAACTCTGAACAAACAGGTCTGATGGCATAGTTAACTCTCCTTTAAGAAAGAAGTTGGAGTAGAGACCTGCTGGGGTCCCTTCTAAACTGGGTTGTCCTATGACCTAGTCAGTCAGCAGTGGTTGAGAACACCAGTGATAGCTCATACCAGCTAGCACAGGGGATAGACTGTTAAAGCAGCTTATAATGAAAATCCAACATTATTATGATGGTGGTGCAGTTATACAAATGTAGGACACAAATTCGGAGGAAAACAGAATTGATTAGTTTCAATGTCCTCCCAAGGCTGCCTTTATCTTATATTCCCATGGGCAAAGATGCCTTAACGTCTTTCAGAATTTTAAATATGGGGGTGTGTTGACAGTAAAGCTTGTAACTTAGGAAGAAAAGAGCTAGCCCCCCATTCCAACTTTTATGCAAAGAGTTACAGAAGAACAGCAATAACCTGACATTTTACTTGATGAACTTTTTTCTTAAATATTTCAAAGAAACTTGACTTGCAATGGCATACAATCTGAAATGGGTTCCCTGACAGTCCCTCACAGCATCAGCTTCACTTGGGAAAAACTAGTTAAATGCGAGCTCTCTTTGATGGAGGAAATACATGTATTACAATCGCCTATGCTACAAGTGGCCCAAGTGCTTAATTATACACATCATAAGCATGGTACAACCAGAATCCATCAGCTCTTCCATGGGTGAGCAGTATCAAGCAGGCCTGCCTCCAAACAGAGACCAGAAGGGAACTGGTGATCAAGAACTCTTGGGTGCATACTCCATTTTTAATGATGTTTAGGCACTGATTATTCCCCAAAATATGTAGGAAGGCCAAAGACGAGAACATGGTCACCAGAGACAGTTTCCGTACTCAGTGTAGATGAACTTGCTGGCACTATCTCCACTGAGTGGAGAAAGTAACTCAGCCAACGTTGTAACTCCGTAACAGAAAACTTGAATTGCATTCCTTAAATTGGTTGATATAAACATGGGCCATAGTTTCCAAGCAAAGTCAATAGGGCTGCTTTCCTTTATGTTTCATTTGAAACATGCCACACAGCGTGCAATTCAATTTATCTGCTTTAGAAGGGCAAAGGGCTGAGTCAACTCCACTGGATTGCTTCCTCACTGCTCCTGCTTAAGATACTGCCTGATAAGCTGATCTTTGCTTACTGTGATTCAGCTTTAGACAAATCCTGAAATTAGCTCTTGTGATAAAATATATGCATCTGCCATCGAATGTAACTGATCTATGCGACCAATCTGAAAATCCCAAAATCACTTCAGGTGCAAGCATAAATAGAGTATAATGATTTTTTCTTTTTTTTTTTCTTGTTTGTAAATCCTTGATATGGCCTTTGCTAATGATGCATCTATCCTTTTTTACTACCCACTTGATGTGTGAGTAAATACAGCACTGACTGAAGCAGTAAATAACTCCTAATCCCATATTAAGAAACGAGGTAGGCCAATACAAAATGGGTCCAACTACTTTTTCATTCACAGCCAGTTTTTAACTCTTTCCACACTGTAACAGTCAAATTTAGACAATGTCCAATTCCAGCCAGACAAAGCCTTCTTAGTGGATTACACCTTTCTTCAATTCAGGAAGCTGGCAGAGTTTTTTGGAGCAACCTGTGACATGCAAATGCCTGACCAAATTCCTAAGAGCTGCTGCCAGTAGCTTTCAAATTCTGTGTCTTGTGGAGACAGTGATAAGAAAAAAAACACTGTGTTTCATTTAAAACCGAAGAGTGGAAGAGTACAATCCTTCCCCCTCCAAGAGAAAGTCAGTGAGGGGGAAGCAAGTCTAGACCTTTTGCAACCTACAATAAATCACAGAATCATAGAAGAGTTTGGGTTGAAAGGGACCTTAAAGATCACCTATTTCCAACCTCGCTGCCATGGGCAGGGACACCTTCCACTAGACCAGTTTGCTCAACTCCAGCCAGCAAAGTGCGTGGTCATATTTTGCTCATCACCTTCATTGCTTTGCTTGTTATCCTGCCTGTTACCTCAGCCGACCTGCTCATCACCTCCCTCCTCCCCATTGGCACGCACTGCCATGCCACTCACACTTCCTTTTCCCCCTTTCCTCCACCTTGCTGTGACACCCCAGCCCACCGCCTGTGACACTCCATCCTATTTGCAACCCCTAATGTTGCTGCCATCTCATTTTCTGCCATCTCTTACCGTATCTCCTGTTTCTGCCTACCTCTGCTGGGCTCATCACCACCACCACCACCTTCTTTCTTTCTGTCCTCTGTTCCTGTTTACCTTTTCCTTGTTGCCTCTTGCTGCCACATCACCTCACTTGCGGCTTACCTTACTGCCTCATTAGTCCCTGCTTTGCCCTACTTCTCTGAGTCTGGCATCTGCCCTCACCTAATTCCCTTCTACTGCCTCTCCCCTCATACCCACCCCATCTCATTTTACTGCTTCATTTGATGTATTCCTGTCCCATTGTCACCTGTTCCCGTGGTCCCACAGCTTTGTCCTTCTCTTTGCCAACCACCCTCAACTCCTCTCTGCAGTAATGTTTGCTCTCTATCTGCAAAATCTTTCTTTACTGCTCCACTTACTGCTTGCTCTTGCTCCCCAAATGCCCAGGACCTTTCTCAGATCTCTTCCACGCCGTGGTCTGCCATTATTTATTGCCCTGTTTGCCATCCTGCCAGCTCCTGCTGCTTCATTTGCCTCCATCTGTCAGGAGCTGCCATGTTTCCAGACAGCTCTTGCAACTTCTCCCTGCTTCCTTTCTGCTGCCCATACTTGCTCACTCGCTGCTGGTCACCATCCACCCTCATCACCTAACTTCTCTTTCATTTACTGTTTCCTCCTGCCACTCTGTGTCCCCTGCACTTCCCACCGCTCCTCACTGACTCATTCCCATGCCACCAGCATCTATTGCTGCCCATTGCCACCTTTCCTCACACACCACAAGCCCCTCCTTTTGTTGCTTGCCTTCACTACCTCCCTTAGCCACCTGCTCTCACTGCCTCTCTTACCAGCTTGTTCTTGCTACCGCTTGCATCCTATGCTGGTAAACATACCCATCCTATGACTCTCAACCTTCTCTCGCCATTGGTAAACATATCCATCCTATGACTCTCAACCTGCCCATCACCATTTGTCTGCGCTGCTCCCTCCTGCCCTCATCACCTCCTTTCAATACCCAGTTTGCTCACCACTCAGCTTTCATGCTGGACCACGTCATTATCTCTCTTTGCTAATGTTTGCTGCATCCTGCTGTTGCCAGCCCCCTGCCTCCACTTCGCACCTCATTTACACCATACGCACAGTGTGTCTTCCAAACCTCTGCTGTCTAACTTCATCCTCAGCTTCTTACTCCATATGCTGCCCCCTTTCTCTACCTTGCCCAGAGGCTGCATTTGCTGCCCATTTTCTCTTCTTCCTCTTTCTCTCCCACTTGCTGGCCTGCTTGTCCCCCCTCCTCTTGCCAGCCTGTCAGACGTGCACCTCTCCCCTCCTGCACAGCCTGCCGATTGCTCTTGCCATGTCACCAGCACTTTCTGCCTGTGATTGCTACTTCATCTGCTGGCAAGCCTCCTCATCCTCCTTGCTGGCTGCTCTCAAAACTTCCCTTGCCTGTAGGGTCACAGCTCTAACGCAGCTACCTTTCACCGCTTCCCGTAGCTGCCTCTCCTCCCTAGCTCCGTAGCTGCCTGCCTTCGATGCCTTTCCACACAGCAGTATTCAACTCCGTGGTGGGCTGACCCCAGCCAGCAGCAAAACTCCCACACAGCTGCTTGCTTATTCCCCTTCCCAGTGGGACAGGGGAGAGAACAGAAAGAGCACAACTAGAAAACTTGAGATAAGGGCAGCTTAACACAGTTAATAAGTGAAGTTAATAACTGAAGACAGTTTAATAAGCGAGGGAAAGGGGGGGAAGAAAAAACCCAATGCAAAGGCAATCACTCACCACCTCCCACAAGCAGACCGATGCCCAGCCAATCTTTTCACAATGGCTGCCTTGGAAGACACTTCTCCCTCTCTCCCTCCCTTCCCTCCCAGTTTTACTGCCGAACATGACGTTGTGTGGTATGGGACACCTCTTTACCCAGTTTGGGTCAACTGTCCTGGCTGTCTCTCCTCCCACTCTTTTGCCTACCTCCATTGGGCGGGCAGGGAGAGGCAAAATGGGAAACAGATAAAACCTTGAAGCTGTGCAAGCACTGCTCAGCAATAGCCAAAACACTGGTGTGTTACCAACACAGATTTAGTCACAAATACAAACCATAGTACCATATGGACTGCAATGGAGAAAGTTAACTCCATCCTAGCCAGACTAAGTACAATTTCCTGCCAAGACAGCTGTCCTTTAGTGCCCCATACTTGTCCTCACTCCCACTTTTAATCACAATGCACTCCTCTCACTCCCTTTCAGCATGGCTATATCTATTTGCCTTTTCTATATGCCCCTTGCCTTCATACCCTCCTTACCTACATAACTACTAATCTCCTTCTGTCGTGGCTCTGTTCTTACCGATTCACTTGCATACTGTTTCTGTTGCCTGATCCTGCCTCATTTTCTGCCCTGTTTTCTACCCTGCAAGCACAGCATTGGGGGTGATTGCTGCCTGCCCACTCCAGTTTGCCCACCTTTAGCCCTCCCACCAGCCATTACTGCTTCTCCCTGGCAATGTCTTTTCTGTCTCCTGCTGCCTGCTCCCAGTTCAAAAGGACCCTCTGTTGCATCTCCTGGAAACCTGTCCTTTCACTCTCCTTCAGATTGTCTGTGTTTGTTATACTCCCCACCTCTCGTGGCTGAGCCAGCCTTGCTGTCCCATTAGCTGGCTTTTCTGTACGGCCCCTTTGCCACCTCTGCCGCACCCTCCCACATTGCATCATTTTCTCCCCAGCTTCTCCCTGACTTGCTTCACATCCTTGTCTTTACCAGATAGTCCTACCTCAGTCACCGCTCTAGCCTGAGCTTATTGCCTCGCCACAGTCATTTTCACAGCGTGCTCTCTCATCTTCTTTATTCTTAACTCTGCCACTAGTCAGAGCCATTCAGCCTATTTTCACCTATTCTAGATGCCAAAATGGCCACTTCTCCTTTTGCATTGTTGTTTTCTTACCCTTTTTTCCTAATCTCTCCATCCCCTTCTTTCACCTCCTCTTGAAGATTTGTTTCCTCTCCCTTCCCTTGCAGTTCCTGGTCCCTGCCTCAGCTGCAGCATCCTTTTGATCTCTCCTGATGCACCATCACACGTCTGATTTGCAGCACCAGTCTACCTTATCACAGCTCTGCTTCCTCCGAGTGCTCACTTACTGCCCCACCACCCAAACACCACCAAGCTTCTCCGTATTACTGCTTGCTGTAATGCCCTTCTCACTTGTCCCTCTCCTCTCAGATCTATTAGATAGCCATCCCCATGCTGCTGCTCCCTTTCCCTGTAGCTGCCTGTCTAGAGCTCCCCTTCATCTTACTCATGTTCACTCCTTCCTCCTCCTCTCCAGTTTCCAGCTGGTTTTCTCTGTTGCTTTTTTCTCTTACTAGCTCTTCCGCCAGCCATAGCTGTGCCCCTTCTGCAGCCTACTGCCACTCAATTTATGGCCTGCTTTTGCTGTCCCCCTTCCTCTAGTGACCTCTCTGCTGTACTTACCACTGCCCCTTGATCCACCCCACTGACTACCTGCCATCATCATCTCTCCTTGCAGCTGGGTCTACCTCCTGCCCAGCACATTTCTCCTCAGCAATCCCCTTGGTGTTTGCTTGTCCCAGCTATCACTTGGCTTCTCCTCTGGCAGTCCAGCTCTTGAAGTGTCCATCACTGCCTGCTTCATCTGCCTCTCCCAGCTCCGTAATGCCCTTCCTACTCTTGCCACCTTCTCTCACAGGCTCTTTTCTTCCTTCTAGCTTTACAGCCCTGCCAGCACTCCTCACAGCCCAGCTTACCTCCTGCACAAGTCACCCTGCTTGACTATACTACCTGCGGCTTGCCAGCAGCTCCTGGGCTGGGGGGGCTCTCACAATCAATTATCAATATTATATCAGCGTCTTGGCTTTATAAGGTGGCTGGCTGCTCAGGATGTCACCTGCTGTGCTTTCCTCCTTCCTTAACAAAAAACTCCCTCCCTACCTGTGCTGTCTCCTCTCCCACCACACTTCTCATCTCCTTTCACCACATGCCTGTGATGACTGCTGATTTTCTCAGCTGTTGTGTTTACTGCTGTCCCATAACATCATCCCCCCGCCTTTCTTCACTGTCCCCTTTGCCACCATCACCTCCCTCACCCAATGCCTGCCCTTTCCCACACAGTTAGCTGCCATTTACCACCTAACTCTCCACTGCAGGTCTCCACTGCTGTCTCATTTACTACCAGTGGCTCCCTCACCTTCCCCATTTACTGCTTCTGATGATGCTGATGACACCAAACTGGGAGGTGTGGTAGATACACCAGAAGGCTGTGCTACCATTCAGCGTGACCTGGACAGGCAGGAAAGTTGGGCAGAGAGGAACCTCATGAGGTTCAACAAAGGCAAATGCAGGGTCCTGCACCTGGGGAGGAACAACCCCATGCATCAGTACAGGCTTGGGGTGGACCTGCTGGAGACTAGCTCTGCGGA
>Ga0065711_1012694_pt1 | contig 10762 bp, 6 predicted proteins | sample Hoacrofraction12_FD_59098 | JGI IMG/M metagenome (GOLD analysis project Ga0065711, IMG submission 59098) | Hoatzin crop microbial communities from Cojedes, Venezuela - Epithelial fraction 12 v2 (version 2) | ecosystem: Host-associated > Birds > Digestive system > Esophagus > Crop | place... | reverse complement strand
TCTTTCTCTGGAGATATTCAAGACCCGCCTGGACGCAGTCCTGTGCAGCCTGCTGTAGGTGACCCAGCTTCGGCAGGGGGGTTGGACTAGATGACCCACAGAGGTCCCTTCCAACCCCCACCATTCTGTGATTCTGTGATATATTATTTTGCTCAGTGTATAATTTGATGGGGTTGATAGAACCTACGTGTCTTCACAACTTCACAGTATCCAACCTATGGACCAAACCCAACTCCAAAATCTATTAGTAGACTTCAATGGCTAAAATAATCTTCACTTCCAAATTTATATGCATAATCCATATTTTTGAGAGTTTTGTTGTGAAAGAACATGTCCTTTCACCACCTCTAGTTGACATAAAAGACTATCATTGCATTTTACACTGTCTCTACAGGACAACCTTATTCAAATGTGACTGAAAGGATTTCGAGGTCATTCGTATTACCTTGTCTTCTTAGTCTATGTTGATTTCTCCCGTTATGAGAAAAGAAAAGCCTTGAGTTGAAAGTGTACATCACATTGTTTCAGTTCCACAGATTAACGTCTTTTTACATTGCTTTGAAAAGACTTGTCACATAATCTCTTTCAACAATGTGCAAAGATATATCAGGACAACAAAGGCAACAGAAATACTTCACTTCTGCTACTACTACTGCCAAGCAAAACCAACACTACGGCATGCAGAAGTGAACAGAAATGTGTGCTAAACTGTCTCCAAGACTACCCACTGATACAATTCACCATGACAAACAAAACCAAACTATCTGTAGATCTGACAAAAAACAAAGACCCACACATACCACAACATCACACACACACACACAAAGAGAATGAACCAGCTGCAACAGAATAGATACCTGTCCCTTCACTACCCACTACAAATCTTAGCTTGGAGTCTGTTAGCATTACCCTGAAGGGATGAAGCAAAAAGAAAAAAAAAACACATAGAACAAAACACCCACCACACACAACTCCCTACAGTTTCCCAGGCTACTACTGTCATTAAATCAAGATTCCTTTTTAAACGTAGTCTTCACCGTAACATGGAGCTAAACCAAACAACTCCCAAAAATGCATACACACAAGCACACACCAGATTCTGATGAACTCTACATATGGTAATATCCATATGCATGTTTGCATATGAATATATGCATGCACACACTTTCCCTAACATATATATAATGTAGTCCGAGCTACCATTGCACATGATCTACTAATAGCTTCATGATCATCAAGAGTTTGCGTGTCATCAATAGAGAGTTCAATTCTTTCACTAAGAAAAATTACCAATTATTTATAGATTTATTAGGAAATGCTACTAGATATATCCCAGACACAAAAGTCAAAATATTCAAACATGGACTTAAAATTCTAATTCACATAGCTTCAAATTCTTAACTCACTACAGTTTCTACAGCAAGAGAAAGAACAAGCTTCCTGTAAGCAGACATAGAAAAGGCATTATATAGTGATATCTACAAGAAAGCCTATTGAGAGCTCATTAGGTATAAGAGCAACATACTCAAATTTCGTATTCCTACGTATACTTCAGTGTGAGATTTAGAAAGTTCAATAGGGAGAAAAACAAACCCAATTTGCTTAAGTAACATTGACTAAACTCTCATCACAGTCAGGGTAACTACACTCTTAATAAGAGTGGAAATCTTTTTTCACTCCCCTCCAAAATATTTTACTTTAATCCCTAAATTTGATTTACTGGGAAAGTATTCCCGTCTAATTAGACAGCAAAAGTGAAATGGAAAGGTTTAATTTAAACCTTGTTTTCCCTCTGGCTTTGTAACCTTATATAACAAAGATTTCTACCATTAGAACATTCTTAAAAGTTACATGAGTTTTCATGTCAGTCATAATCATATAGTTCATAACATCTGTTAGAATGAAGGGAAAAAAGTGATATTTGATTATCATTTTCAAGCTCATATAAAATATGTAATTTGTTGTAACACCTCAGTTTATTCCCAGCTGCATTTTGTAAGAATGTTCTATAACTCACTGAAGTGCTAAGTCTGATCTAGTTAGTCTTGTTTCCATGTTTCTACTTTGCTAGCATAAATTTCACAATAAGACGCAGCACAGAAAAAAAAAAAAAAGCCACAACTCGGACCATATCATACTCAAGAAGTCTTACAACAACTACAGGGCAGGAAAGCGTCAATTCAAGAACTGCAAACATGCAGTTTCTACTTCCTCCGTAAGAGTTTCCTGTAGATATCTTCCAAAATGGTCTAACTCAAAGCTGATTTTGTGTATTAATTATTTTGACACAAACTCCTTCTCCTACGTGACCAGTCAAGTTCTCCAAATACAGTTTACTATTCCTACTCACTCCAGATTTTCACTTCAGATACACAGCCATTTGATTCTGTGATATCCTCTCAGCACTCGTATTCACTATTCAGCAGTTAAAATTCAGTGCACAAAGGGAACAGTTATCTGACAATACATTTGTTTTCACATTAACATGTCAGCATTCACAGACGCGACACAGAACTACTGCATCCATTTGTGTGCATGAAGAATGCTCACTGAGTAGACAGGCAGTAATACCTCCATGCCTCATCATTTTTCACATTCATATTTCTAAGCACGAGAATCACTCTTATACTTCATGCTGTTCCATTATGAGGCATTAACACTAAACACAGCTAATTACGCTTTATTTTTTCTCCAGAGATTAGTCCAGGAGGGAGAAATAACATGAGAAAGAAAAGAACAAGAAGCCATCTAACACCGTACATATTAGTAGGATGTATGCAAATTGTATATTACAAGCATGAATACTACAAACATTCAATTATATTCTGTCTTTCTTTTGCAAGATCAATTCTAAATGTTGAAAGGGTTAGATCCTAACCAAATCACCAGTCAGAACAGCACATCAAACAGAAAAAAACTTATAACTAAAGAATAATTTAGATGTAATTCATAGCTCCTATAAGAAATACTTACCAAGATCTGTATTGGGGCCAGCAAGTAGCTGCTTAAATTTGTCTAATCGGGATGCTTCTCTTTCAGTTAATGCAGGAGTAACTGAGGTATTATAGTCTGCCATTCCACTCACCAAGGGAGGTGTGGAAGTTTGTGGAAGGGACTGTGATCTCTGCATGGAAGAATTCTCACTAGCATTATCTGAAGGGAAAAAGAAGCATAACAGTTAGCCTCAACTAGTGAGAAGGCTACTAATAACTTGAATTTAACATGTAAATTTACAACAGAATTATGTTTTGGAGAAATGTAAGCTCAAGCATAGTACAAGTTCGGACTTCACATGACTTGGATTGGGCAGGAGGAGCATTCTGCTTCCAAGCAGTACTCCACAATTAAAACAGATCAATTAGAGATCATACTAACCACAAGGCTAACTGATTTTTAAAACCTCTGTGCTACTGAAAGCTGTTTCCATCCCCTTCGCTGCTCTTAGGGGAGGAGAAAAAAAACCCAAAAAACTAGGAAATCATGGCAATTGGTTACTTTCAAGTCCATACATAAAACACAGGCCAGATCACAAGGATGAACTTCCCAGTCCACCTGCGTGGTGTTCACCAGTTTTTCAATATACTTTATACAGCAGCATTTTAATAATAATTTTTCACAATACTAGGAATACTATCAATTGCATACATCTTGGTGCAGTTAACCATTAAAATACACTCAATAGTGCGACTTCCTTCCAAAACTGAGGATATATTAAGGCTGAAAACAAAAAAATTCAGTTATTCTTCCTTCACCCATGTATTTCTCACACACAAGATTTACCGTTTGGTATTGCTTGCAGTATCTCCCTCAAATTAATCAATATTGATTAATAATATTTTCCTGTGCTATTAAGAAAAGGTTGGGAAGGGGTTAATGTTTCAAAGGACAAATATTATAGCTCTCCTCATTTGATTTTTGACATCTTTCTTCATTTTTTAACTCACCTGCTGAACTCGATGTATGACCTTCACTGACTGATTTAACAAGCCTATTATCACCACATGCAATAGAAGTTAGCTCTGCAGATTCTACTTGTTTTTCTTCCTGTAGATATTCTTCCTGAAATTTATGCTGTTCCTGTAACTTGCTGTGATTCTGAATTACTTTGTGAGCCGTTTCCATGACCACTTCTGTATTTAAGTTTTCAGCAGCAATTGCTAGGAGTTCATCATCATCATCCCCAAGATCCCAAGCATCACTTGTGTTATTTTCAAATTCTTGGAAAGTGCTGACTTTCTTTAGTTTCACTGGAGTTGTAGGTGGCTTTGAACCTGGTTTTATCAAGCTGTTCAAAAACAAATAAACAATATTTAGAGAACTAGTAACAAAGTAGGCAAACCATTATGGGCACAGCCAAAAAACAAAAGTCCATGCTTAACGTTGTATCAGTTGCAAATATTTATCTCCCTCCACTCATGTAACTGCTACATCCACCCATGATAACACACAGCTGAATATGTCTGAGAACAAGGGCAGATAGAAACTGACTCTTCTTGGCTTTGAATAGAAGCTGAACAAATCCTTCCTTCTTTTGTCTTAAAAAAACAAATCAACAACAACAAAAAAAAAAAACACGGCGGGGGAAACAACCCCAAAGTCAAATAAAATCAGTACTACTGGAGTACTTTCTAAGATAGACAAGGCACATTGCAGTTCTCTTGCTTCATGAACTTCAGTAGAGATTTCAGGGCTCTGAATGCAATTGCTGCGTAACAACACAGGAGCAGTAATCAAGTCATCAGGTCTACACCTAAGTTATCATAAGCAATCATGTAATACAATCACTGTCATAAACAAATCAAGTCTCACCTTAAAACTCATTAGATCTATCATTCCTCCCCACTCAGGCAATCCAGCATGAATCTGCTTCAGAACTTTGCTCTTCTCATAGGCAGGATATTTCCTCTAGTTACTTAGTCTAAGTGCACCCTGATCAGCTCCTAGCCTTTCGTCCCTCTATCACCACGCAGTATAGATCGATGAACCAAGATTCCCTCCCTAGCCTGACCTTTGTTTTCACTTACAGTAATGCAGAGCAATCACATCTCCCTTCAGACTTCAGCTAAATAAGGCATTAAGTTAAGAGAATTTCCCAGTCTGCTCTCAGCAAAAAACAAAGTTACTGCCATTAACTCTACTGCCCTTTCTGACCATCCCTGTCTTTCCATCTGTGCTAGTTGAACTCTTTTTCTGTTTAGACAAGGCAGCCAGAATTGGAAATCAGAAAAAGTTCTCACACAGTCTTCATGCAATGTCAGTCATGTTTCTGTTACGCATTACAGGGAATATCTTTCCTAACAGGTGCTACAACAGTAACAGTTTCGCCCAACTTGTCATCACTGTCTAGAACAGCAAGTTCTTTCTCCTCTTCTGTCATCTTTTCAAGCAATGAGCTTCTAGTTTTTGTTATTGGGTCTTTCTTTATAACTCCACATTTTGAACCGATTCATTCAACCCCTTTTTCTTCAGTCCTCACGGTCACATATTTCAACTGCCTTTAACTCTGTGTAATCTGAAAACTAGCTAGCACATGCTTACTTCTTGACATTTCAAACCAGTCCTTGGAAAAAAAAAAAATCCACTGGATGCATGACCTCCTTCCAAGCAAATACTTTTCCTTCTAACATTACTTTTTGCCCCTACCACTTTGGGCCATATGTTTCATTGATCATACAATTTTCCAAAAATTCTCACATACACCAATGTTTTAACAGCAATGCTGGTTTCAAAGCATCTTTGAAACCTACAAAAAAAAAAAAAACAGAAACAACTTTGTCCTTGACACAGCTTAAAACAAACTGACTTTAAAAAAAGCACAATAAAGCAAAATACAAAAAGCAGAAGCTGTCAGAATGCAGTGTTTTGCTAAACACCTTTGCTATAAGGAGATGAAAATCATTCACTTGCATTAGTTGTGGGTTATCAGCATGAAATTTATTTGGTTACTAATGATGTTTACCATAACATTGCCACTTTCATGTGCATTGTGTTCTGATATCAAATAATCACGATCTAAGACAACAAACTCTTCAATCATTATAAAATCTGTTCTACCTACTCACGAGTACATGCCCACCTTTGCCTCGAACTGATCTACATCACACCCTGATTCTTTTCTCTTATAGACAGACGAATAAAGGCAGTCCATCCACAGAAAGGTGCATGCAGCAAAGCTGCTTACATCCGAGTTGTAAATTTCATCTGCTAAATTAAGACTAGGATTCACCATACCATTTCTAATTCATAAGGCACCACAAACAGATAATAAAAGTTGGAAATTTATGGTAGTTAAGAACTGAACAGCTGATGTGGTGCTTCCAATATGGTAAGCACCAGGAAATCACAAAAGAGAAGTCAAGATTATAACAAAAAATGAAAAAGAAATATTAACAATAAGTTTAATAGCCAACAGGGAAGAAAAAAAGAAGCAAAGGTACAGGAGATCCAAATTACCTGAAATATTTAAATATTAGGTTAACTTACGTTCCATGCAATAATGGATCAAAAGGCGGATGCTGAGCTCCATACACATGTTGAATACTAAAGGAAAACAGAGAGAGTATCACAAAAACAATAAAACATTTTGGGTTTTTTCTGTATATTAAATAAATTGTCAATAATAAATAGAATTGACATGTGCCAACAGTTTTCCATTTCAAAGAATCACACATACCACTAAAAATAATGAAGCTGAAATGGAAGTGTGTACTGAAAAGTAACTTAATAAAAATCTTATATCTGCCACACATGACCTCTTTTTGAGGCCTAGGCTAACTTAGACTGACTTATTTTTCTGACCAGGAATTCAAGCAAGAAAAAAAAAAAGTTAACTCCACAATAAGAATCTACACTGCTTTTAAACTCTTTCTCTATTCTTATTTATCATATCTTCATTTATCTCTTGAAAAAAAAAATCTCAAAGAAACATCTGCAAAGATTGAATCTTCTATGCACCCTTGTCACCCAAAACCCAACCAGTCAATTCTTAACTGTTACTAAAACACAAGGCTGATAAATTAAACTAAAAATGCAAAAGACGGCACGTTAGAGAATAAAAGTGATGGCAGTATTAAAAATAAATGCTTTGAAATAAATAAGCCCCCAAAGACAGACGTATTCACTACAATCTCTAACATTACAAACCAGCATGTTATTGTGTGAATAATAAAACTCTCTACAAACTGAAAGTTCATTTCCTCCCAGTTTTCAGCTATAAAATTATTTTATAAGTAAACTCCACCGGAAACACATACAGATTAACTTGTGTTTTCATAATGGAAATTATTACTACAGAATTCTCCAACTGCAAGAGGAGCAAGTCATATGTAACATTAACATCTCCCTAAACCTGTACTAAAAACCACATAAAGGGATACAAACGCCCTCCTGACAAATCAAAACCACTCTCTTTATATAGATAAATTCAACCTTAGTAAACCTGAGATAGAACCAAGCCAAAAAGACTGCAGTCATAACAAACTTTAAGAGAGGTTTAGAGTTATACTACAGGGGCAGTATTAACAGTAGTGAAATTAGCCCTGGAGATGACTGATGGTGGCGGTTTATAAACTCTAGCAAGTTTTATGTGATTCCATGCAAATCAAAAAGTCAGTCCACCACCAGTCTTTCTAAGTAACCGTTCGCCATACACTCCACGGTCAAGTATCTGCACTCTCCTGCTCTACACTCACGTGAGAGTCAAGTGGCACTTTCCATTCTGGCCTACAGACAGAATCTGCCTTTTTCTTCGGACACTCTACGAATCATCATGACACATCATGGGAATCCACCCAAATACAAAGCAACAACAATCCTCTCCACATCATTAAAAAAAAAAACCAAAAGCACATTCTCCACAGTGCCCTTGTTTTTCCACATGCCTGCAGTTGCCTGCAAATTAATTAACTGCAACTATTCATAGACCCTGCATAACTGAGGAGTCAAAAGTGTTTCAGCCCCAAAGGACTCAGCAAAACTATGAAAGTTCAGAGAACCAAGAATAGTTGGACTGAAAGATTTAGTTTATAACTAGAGAAACAAAACCACTGCCAGTTACTGCTTATGGGTAAATGAGAATGGAAGAAGTTAAATAATGAGCGGGATTATTTTGCTGAACTCAAGTAAATGGTCTGAAGTACTGAGCTACTGTTCTCTGAGAACCAAGAATATGCATCATTCTTACGAAAAGAACGTACGAAACTGAGTTACACTACTGCGAGAACAGTTTAGGGATGGGAGCAGAGAATGCTGTTGTTAAATAATCTTCTGAATGTGTGTTTCCAGAGTGACGTAATGGTCAAAAGAGTTAACATGACTTTGAGGGAGTATTCCCCGGAAAATTTTTTAATGTGAGAACATGTTTGTAGCTCTTAGCAATAATACAACAACTGGGTCCACTGTTCACACTTCAGGAATAAAGTTGAGAAATCGATGATATTTTGAAGTATCATTCAGAAACTAAAATATGGCTGTACGCCAGTAAAGCGCACTTTCCTATGCAGTATTTCAAATTATTATAACTTGTACCACGTCACAAAACTTCGCAACTCGTATCACTGCTCAGAGCTGCAAACGCGTTCCCCCATACAGCATTTTCCAGGGAACGCGTCCCCAAAATCACGCTAACTCTTCTGACCATGACGTCAGGCTGGGAACGCACAATCAGATAATTACTGAATGCTCAGATAATTACTGAACAACTTTTGTGACACAGGTTACGACCAACGCTCGCTGAGACCACCAGTGATCTCCGAGCAGTAACCGGAGGAGCCTAGCGCTGAAGCGCTCGGGTCTGACCGGGGGGAGCCGAGGGCGGGAGGGCGAGGCCCCATGGTAGCCCCCGAGCCGCCAGCGGGGACCGACGGGACGCTCTCCCCGCGGAGGGCACAAGGCCGACGGGACCCGTCGCACCCAGCGGCCGGGACACGGTGCTGGGGACACAACGGAGCGGGACGGGCGCGGCGGCGCCGGGGCTGGGCAGAACCGCTCCCCGCGGCCCGGCAGCTCCAGGCCGGGGGCTCGCCCCGCCGCCCTGCCTCCTCCCGCGGGCCCCGGCCTTCCCGCGGCCCCTCTCACCTGCCCGGCACCTTCGCGCCGCTCCGCTTCCAGAACTGCTTCCTGCCCCCGTCGCTCGCCATGGCAGCTGTCACCTCATCCCCCTCCCCGCGCTCGCGGCCCCGACCCACTCCCTCAGGCTTCACTCCCCCCCATTCCCTTCCACAGGAACGTGACTGAGCACCGCCATCTTGGGACCACGAAACAACCCCGCTCCTCATTCGCCCCCCAGGGCGGCCGGGAGCTTTCAGCCAACCAGAAGTGAAAGTGCTGCCGGGTGGGTCAGGTTGGGCCAATCGCAGCGAGGGAGTGTTGGGCGGTGGCTGGGGAGGGACCTCGGGGCAGAGCCCGCCGCGGTGGCGGCCCGGTCCGCACTTCCCGTCGTGGCGGCGGCGCGGCGGGGCAGCGTCCGGCCTGGCCCGAGTGGGCCGCTCGTCGCGGACGTGGGCAGAGGGACAGCGAGGAAGGTGCTGGCAGCGGCGGTGCCCGGCGGGCCCTGTGGTCGCTGTGTGAGGCCGGGCTCAGGCCGCCGGCGCCGGGGAGCCTCTCCCCTCCCCTTCCCTTCCCTGGCCTTGGCGTGGTGTGTGAGGTGCCAGCCTGTGACGGTCCAGAGACCTGCTCTTGGTTCCTGTCTGTGATTAACTAAGACATTCCTCTAAACGCAGTTTTTACTTCGTGATACTCCGGGTATGTTGTTTTCAGGCTTCAATCCTTTTTGATTTCGCCAGAAAGAGTATCTCAGTATACTCTTTGGGAAGGAATGAAACACTTGCCACGTCAATGGAAGGTGACGTTAATTGAAGATAAGGGGACAGATTTCAATCAAATTAGATCTAACACCATTTTATGACGAAACACATCAGGTTTTTTCCGCTTTAATTTTTTGCAAATATTTACTTACCCACTTGCCTTAGGGGTTTTAATCTTTCCAGGCTTTAAAGTTCACCTGACGATTGGACTCATGCAATCATTGTATCCACTTTGTTAATTTGCTTCGAGATGATAGAAGATTGAGGGTCTTTTTATGTATGTGTAGAGTTCTCAGTAATTCTGATCCAAGCATGCATCGCTGCTGCGAGCAAAATTGGCATGGTGTTATGTTATTCTTTGGAGTATGGCTGCTGAGAAAGCGGTGATGACTTACAGAGTTTTCTTGCTGCATCGTCATGCAAGACTAATTAAATATGTCAAAGTTTGTTCAGGAAATGTTCTGCCATAATTACCTTCAAAACTGGCATGTAGTACAAGACCTGACCTGCAGCACGACATTTGTTCTTTAGTATGTGTTTGATATGTATGTTATTTATGAAGAATGAAAAATAATGAAGTTTTCTACCTGCTTTGGGATTTACTTTAGCAGTTAACCTTCTAAGAACTGACAAATATAAAATGTTCTGCAAATCTTGCTAGACCACAGCCCATGACTGAAAGCTGCAAGCCCCAGTAATTTCAATGCTACTTATAAATAAATAAGCTGTGGGTAATATCCTCTTCTCTGCTAAAGTATTTTAAACAAGATACCTCGCACAGGTTCCTATAAGATCTTTGTAATGCATCATGACCTTGAGTATCAGCAGCTTTCAAGGAATCACAGAATCACAGAATGGTACGGGTTGGAAGGGACCTCTGTGGGTCATCCAGTCCAACCCTCCTGCCGAAGCAGGGTCACCTACAGCAGGCTGCACAGGACCTTGTCCAGGCAGGTCTT
>Ga0065711_1050590_pt1 | contig 10763 bp, 5 predicted proteins | sample Hoacrofraction12_FD_59098 | JGI IMG/M metagenome (GOLD analysis project Ga0065711, IMG submission 59098) | Hoatzin crop microbial communities from Cojedes, Venezuela - Epithelial fraction 12 v2 (version 2) | ecosystem: Host-associated > Birds > Digestive system > Esophagus > Crop | place... | reverse complement strand
ACCCTCAGAGGGAAGAAGTTCTTCCTCATGTTCAGACGGAACTTCCTATGCTTCAATTTGTGCCCATTGCCCCTTGTCCTGTCGCTGGGCACCACTGAAAAGAGTTTGGCCCCATCCTCCTGACACCCACTCTTGAGATATTTATAGGCATTTATAAGGTCCCCCCTCAACCTTCTCTTCTTCAGGCTAAACAAGCCCAGCTCACTCAGCCTTTCCTCTCAGGAGAGGTGCTCCAGTCCCCTCATCATCCTCATAGCCCTCTGCTGGACTCTCTCCAGTGGCTCCTCATCTTTGTAGAGCTGGGGAGCACAGACTGGATAGAGTACTCCAGATGGGGCCTCACTAGGGCAGCGTAGAAGAGCAGGAGAACCTCCCTCGACCTGCTGGCCGCAGTAGTCTTAATGAACCCCAGGATTCCATTGCCCTTCTTGGCAACCAGGGCAAACTGCTGGCTCATAGTTAACTTGTTGTCCACCAGCAGTCCCAGGTCCCTCTCCGCAGAGCTGCTCTCCAGCAGGTCAGCCCCAAGCCTGTACTGGTTCATGGGGTTATTCCTCCCCAGGTGCAGGACTCTGCACTTGCCCTTGTTGAACTTCATCAGGTTCCTCTCTGCCCAACTCTTCAACCTGTCCAGGTCTCACTGAATGGCAGCACAGCCTTCTGCTGTATCCACCACTCCTCCCAGTGTTGCGTCATCAGCAAACTTGCTGAGGGTACACTCTATCTCTTCATCCAGGTCATTGATGAAGAAGTTGAACAAGACTGGGCCCAGTACTGACCCCAGGGGAACACCACTAGTTACCGGCCTCCAACTAGACTCAGCGCCGCTGACGACAATCCTCTGAGTTCTGCCATTCAGCCAGTTCTCAATCCACCTCATTGACCACTCATCCAGCCCATACTTCCTGAGCTTTACTAGAAGGATGTTATAGGAGACAGTGTCAAAGCCTTGCTGAAGCCACCGCTCTCCCCTCATCCACCCAGCCAGTCATGTCATCATAGTAGGCTGCCAGATCGGTCAAGCATGATTTCCCCTTGATGAATCCATGTTGACTACTTCTGATAACCTGCTTTTCCTCTGCTTGCTTAGAGATGACATTCAGAATGAGCCGTTCCGTCACCTTTCCAGGGATGGATGTGAGGCTGACCAGCCTGTAGTTTCCTGGGTCCTCCTTCTTGCCCTTTTGGAAGACTGGAGTGACATTGGCCTTTCTCCAGTCCTCGGGCACCTCTCCTGCTCTCCAGGGCCTTTCAAAGATGATGGAGAGTGGCTTAGCAATGACGTCTGCCAGCTACCTCAGCACTCATGGGTGCATCCTTTTAGGGCCCATGGGTTTGTGGGTGTCCAATTTGCTTAAATGATCTCTAACCTGATTTCCTCAACCAAAGGAAGGTATTCCTTTCTACAGGCTTTGTCTCTTACCTCCAGGGATGCTGGCATATCCCACTGCAATAAACTAGCAATGCACCCAAGGCATCTGGGAACCCAGATTTTCAGTTGATATAGATGAGTACAGCCCCACCAAGGAGATCAGTGCTGCAGAAGTCCCACATCTGCACATTGGCAGCTGTGGTAAGGCTGACTCAATCAATCATCCCGGTTGTTGGCTGACAGAGAGGCACCCTTCCGGAGTAGGTTTTCAGTACCTTGCCTGGTAGATGGGAAGTTTGTCCAAGACAGAGAAGGAAGTGCAAATCCACTTTCTTGGCTGTCCAGATTTGCAGAAGAGTACAGAAACATCTATCCTTCTCTTCCATAAATAGACCAGGCTGCCTTTAAGTGAAACTACCAAGACTTTTCACTTCAGCTCCTTGGACTGCAGTTTCAATAAAATTAAGAAACAAGGGTCCTGGAACCACAGGAATTGCTTCAAAAGAGAAGAGAGAACAGGTTTGCTTGATCTTCCTTCTGGATTTGAGATTTTGGGCTCAAGGATTTTTAAGCTCTTTTCCAAAGTCATGAGCTTTAAAAGGTTACTGAAGTAAAACAAACAGGAATTTCTTTTTCATTTACCTGCTATTGCTATTACAGCAGAGCCTAATCAGAGTCCCATCACATCCCAGTAAGCATAAAATGGAGGCAGCAAAAAGCCAGGAGAGGAAAAGGAGGGGAGAGGACGCAGAGTGGCTTAAGGTCACTCTGGAGCAGTAGCAGGATACAGCCCAGCTTGTTTCAGTACAGACTAGGACATCAGCCAAAAGCTCCTGCAAAGTTTTCAACTGTTCATTTGTAATGACATTTGCATCATTCTTATTCAATACCTGTAGACACATCTCCTAGGTCATATACCTCAGCAAAACATTGTGTTACTCTGTGCCTTGCACATGGGATTGCAGTTTACCAGTGTGCTAACACCCATGCTTTTCTTTGACTGAAAAAGTATGAAGAAAATATGGGTAGGAATTGGAATTAGTACCTACCAAAAGTCAGTTTCAGACTGCTCTCAAGCCAGTTTTACATCCTCCAGCATTCATAAAATTGTTTTGGATAAATACAGTAAGAATTAGGAGAGGAGCAAATACGTTTCATCTGGGTTTTTATTTAGGATCAGTTTTTACCTCTAGCAGGTGCTTTATCCAGGTGCTTTACTGCAGACTTTGTGAGCAGGCAAGATCTGACCCTGAGTAGCTAATACAATAAAAATCCAGTTCAAGCAACAGTAAATCTCCTGATTAATAATGGACAAGGAGGCTGAAAGGGAAAAAAAAAATAAAAGAGCTTGACTGCACAAAGGCTGAGCTCAATTTTTGTGTTGAACCTGGGTGGAGAAATAAAGGATGCCCTTCCCACAGGTCTGCAGACATGGTCAAAGGTGTTCCTATCTGTTATGGCAACATGGCAGGTAGAAAATAAAATTGGGCCTTTTCCGGGGCAAAGGTGAACTCATTTTTATGGTCCTGCCATGCTGCCTTTTGATGGTCTTTCGCTGTTTTAATGGCTTTGCTTTGTATGCTGCTGCAAGATGAAAAATGTGCTACTTCCTGCATCAAGAGAGAAAAATTATCTGCTTTTCTCAGGTTAGATTGAAGAGGAAAAAGCAAGGAGAAAAAGTCTGAAGTGCTCTGTGACAGCAAGGGGCCCTGTATATGCTCCTACATAGCCATTAGCTGAGAAAGTCCAGGTTTATTGGCAGCTGTGGTTTTCTCTTCTCCCTCTTCCCCAACCCTAAGGCTCCCCTTAAACTCCCATTCCCATCCCAGAGACCCTTGTCCAAACCTACTTATGAAAAAGGATAATTTATTCCAGTTTTGACAGATCAAGCCCAGAATTGAGGAGCAATTGTAACAGGAGGGGAGAAACAACTTCCGTAGGTGACAAACAGAGCAGTGATCTGGGAGTGGAGGATAAATGACATGCAGGTCACTAGTTTGTCATGCAGGCTGCAAGGGGAGTTCTCTATAGGAGATCTGAGTTTTGACTGTTTGTTTGCTTCTTTTACATTTTGACTCTTAGATATCTAAGGCAGTACAAGAGTACTATTAATGAGAAAAGTGTGTGGCTCAGCCCTCTTTTGTCAGGTCCCAGCAAGCGTAGTCAAAGGACTCCTGGCAGTTCATAGAAACCACTTCTGGCATCCCCATGAGCTGGAGTGTAGGTTGTCACCTCTGTCGCCACAAGCACAGCCCTTTCCTTCTCTCTTGTGATCTAATGTGTCCCCTTTTTGCCCCATCACCAAACCTATGAGTAATTCTAGATGAGCTCTGTCGAAGTACAGTAAGATCCAGCACCATCCTTTTGTATTTCTTGAGTCCTTTTGCTCATCATCAGGAGGACAAAGTTTAAGTTCAGGTCCTACATAGTGGAATTCTGACGTGTGGGGTTTCATTTTTTGTATAATTTATCAGTGTTATAATTCTCATTAGTGCACTAAGTAAATGGGTGCTTTTCAAAACCTTGTGTACACCTGAGATCTGGAAGATAAGACAATGATTTTCACCATTTAATATTGTTTTCACCCTTGAGGGGGGCAAAAGAAAGTGTATTTTAAATGTTTCCCTACTCTTTCCTCTGGAGTGACTCCTGCCAGTAGAAAAGACCAAGAACAATTCCAATTTTGCCTTCTATATATAATACCTTATTTTATGCCCATTTATCAAACGATCGTAACATGTCTTCTCCCAAAGTTGGTCAGACATCGTTCTTTCAGTGTATGAAGAAAAAAGCACTACATCAAGACCATTTTGACCCTTCACTTGTTTTCTTATTATACTCTTGTATATTCCTATTTTACTTTTCTTTTCCCCCTCTTTTTTTTTTCTTTTTTTTCTGTTTGCAATGTAAGAAACAGAATGCAACTACTAAGAGATCTGGATGCAGATAGACAGAAATCCATGAGCTATGGAGGCTGCCTAAATTAAGTGCAAATGGACACGAGTGTCTCAAAGCTCTGACTTCAACGTCAGCATTTCTCATCTAAGTGCCCAAATGCCTTGCAGGCATGGTCATTTATAAATGCAACAGGCATAACTCAAATGTCGAAAAGTAAACGTACAAGAAGGAAAAAAAATGTGTTTTGCTCGCATCAATAACAAGGTAATAAACGAAACCACCTGTGAAGAAAGCCATGATTAATGAAAACAAATACAAGAAATTGGAAATATAAACTATGGCAAAAGGGCTTTAGTTTCAACAGTTTCAAAGTTCAGATGCACTAGTAAAACACCACATAAAAGCTTGTAATATATGGAATAAACAGGGGTACAGGGGATGAAAAATCTGTGCCATAAAAATAATAAGGTTTCTTAACAAGATGCACAAGACATAATCAAAATAGCCGACAGTGCTATAGATACTAAAGAGGACAGATCTTTGCTGCAAACATTTGTCTGAAATATATTCAGTTAATTGCTTCTGTGGTTTACAACCTAAACACCTAAAGGGCTGCAAGGTCCTTCATTCTGGTCTGTTGAAGGGCTTGAGGGATTGCAACATCACGAAATGTATACTCAATATTAGCACAGCAGAAACTATGGAATGTCCCTGTTCCCTAACACTTGCAGAAGATGCTGAAAGGGACTTGGGTGTCAGATCAAACCCACATCCCAGTCTTTGGGCTTCTTCCCAGTCCTCAGATTTCACCAGCCTCTTCCTTTCAAGGATTCAGGTGGAGCTCTGCTCCAAGACTGCAGGCTTCTGTGCTGGTCTGATCTCAGGACTCCTCCTTTTGACTCATTTTCAGACCAGCTGTGTGAATTTCTGGATTGATCCTACGAGCAACTAAATACCCCAGCTCCTAGCAGAACTCTTCTGAACAGTATCTGTTCATTCAGCCTCTGAGAGGGGAGTTAATCATGAAGGAAAACAATTCCCACCTTGCCTTTGCTTTGGCATGTCTCAGCTGCTCTGCGCTGACAGGCTTTCTCAGGCTGAACGGAGTCTGACTGTCAGATGCTAACAGGCATATTTTAAGGGACAATTTTGAAAAGCTGTGGAAAAATATGCTTGACTTTGTTATTTTTTTGATACATACCTCAATACCTGAGGAAAATTATGGTAGGAGATAATTATAGTGCTCTAATTATTATTGTAATACTTATGTCACAGTAATGGACCAAAAAGTGAAATCAAGACCTTGTTGTGGCAGAAGCTATGCAAACACAGAGTGAGAACACTGAGTCCTGCTGTGAAAAATGTATTTATTCTTCACTGAAGACATTAATTCGCTGACACGGGTCTTGATAGTGCAATAGCCAACTAGTTAGTGCAGTAGGAACCGTTAATTATAATTTATTAATTGACAAATCATGGATCCTTGGACAGCCTTAGATAAAAATGGGTATTCTTTTCTGCCATTGCTTATGGAGAATTTCCTAGTAACAGTCAGTCCCCAAAGGCACCCAAGGCTATGGTTTTGTTCTGAGGAGAGAATCCCCAGGGTGGTGGTAATTAATATTTAAGAGAAAAAATCCTAAGAAAATTACATTCTTTCAGAAAGGAGTAGGGAGGGAATCACTTCTTTCTGAGAACTGCACCTGCATCTCCCTGAATTCAGAAGCCATTAGGGGATTATTCTGTACTCATTTAGGAGCAATCAGCATTTGGCTTTCTCAGGAATATTTCATGGTCACAGAAAAGCCTACCCTAGTTTTTTAATTTTTGTTTTTTTAAGTAATTATGCCAGGTTCAAAAATTCTGTCCTAATGAAGTTCAAAACCTTTTCTTTTTTCCCAGAGCAGTATCATCTTAAGTCAGTTAGTGTTCTCATGACAAATTCCCAATAAACACCTTCAGTCATTCTACTGCTGGGGAATCATGTTTAACAGCATTCTTAGCACATTCATTTCCTTGCTGCTATGATTCTAAAACATCACTTTACAAGATGATCATTAGATTGTTTGTCTCTGGCTGGTGTTTTAAGTGTGAAAAAAAACCATGCCAAGATATCACTCCAGATGGTTAGTCCTGATGGCTTGTCAAAAACACACACATATGGAGTTTACATGGCCACAAAACACTACCCCATCAGCATGGAAACTGTCTGGCTAGAACCAAGGATGGTGATCAGGTTGAAAAAAATAGAGTTGTTCTTCCATTTCTCACAGAAGACACCAGTTAGAAGGAACATTAACACACTGTAAATATTGATTCTTGACATTCCCTTGCATGTGGATTTTCAACCACCATTTTAGTACTAAAAACACTTTAAAAAATCAAAAGAAAAGGGGAAAAAGGAAAAATACATAAAACAAAGCAAAACAGAAAACCCTGTAGAAGTGGTTCTCAGAATCATTTAAGTGGAGGAAGGACTCAATATTAAGTCTAACTTCCCCAGTTTTGTTCTTGAAGTAAAATAAAATGTTCGCTGAAATCAGATAAAGACAGATGCTGGTTAGCAGTAGTTTTACAGTCATGCAGCTCAGTTGGGACTACATTCTATGTAGCAAGGGACAGGCCTGGACATGAAGGACTGGGTGGCCAGTGCCCACAATGTAGGGGAGTGATGCAGAAGTGAAGGAAGGTAAAATACAGGTTTTGTGACCTATAGCCCTTACAGGCAGAAGGACCCAAAGACACTTGAGCAAGCCACAGCCTGCACAAAGCCCTTTGGTAGAAATAAATCTGATGTCCTTCAACATACCAGCCCTGCTTTTCCCACACCACGTTGACATTTAAGGGTGAGGTCCATGAGCATGCTGTCTACACACGCACAACTGAGGACAAAGGACAGGAGCATGGAAAATGTCAATTCGTTAAACACCTTCATGGGAAAAACATGTTCTGTTGTTGACTCCTGCAGGGTGACTTGGGGTGCCCATGTGGTAGCAGGGGAGGGCTTATGGCAGGAACGTCTGGGAAAGTTTCTGTAACTCCTTTTCACTTGGCCAATTCAAGGATGTTATGGAAGACCCATTCCTACTTGCTTCTCTCTGTGGCCCTGTTTATTCTCAATGAACAAGAAATACACATGAATGTGACAAATACCAGTGTATTTTTCATTTATAGAAAGTGGCTCATTTCACGCGGTCCCAAAGTTTTTATTGGATTTCAAAGGAGGCAGAAGTGGCTGCCAGTGTCTGCAAAGGAGTACAAAAGCAACCCTTAATTCAAGCCCAGTATGACCATTGAAGCTTGTAGCCATCCGCTATGACATATTTGTACCTCCTGTTGCCAGCATGTTCAACAACATAAGTGACATATTTACCCATCACAATAAAAAAAAAAATCAAATGGTTTGTTTAGCTGAGCATATAAGATAGGAGGCAGTTGATCAAAACCTACTTCACATCAAAAATTATCCCTAAAGAGGTGTGAAAGAGATACAGATCAAGCTGTCATCTCCCAGACAGTGTGTCTGCTGTAACAGGGGCTGTCAGACAGAAAGGTTTGAAAACATCAATGGCAATGAATTGCAAAAGGGACTCTGGTGCAATGGAAAACTAAGACAACTTCTGTAGCCTGCTCACTGTGGTCCCATGGGGTGGGAAGCAGTGTCCTTTATAATTGTTTCTCTTGAGGCACAGTAAGAGCCTGGATTTTATAGAGCTGCAAATGCTCAGTACTCCTCGGGATACAGGCACAAGAGTGGAAATAATGGCGTTACCACAGTTCATCGAGTTACCATCTGTCAGTGAAGACGTTGAGGCACCAGGAATGACCTTGTGAACACTCCTAACCTACCCCTATTAGGAAGGAAAACGGAACATAAACCATGGCGTTTTAAGTTAATACATTTCATTTTACAGCTGGAGCAAGCGTGAATGTGTACTCAGTCAGTCATGCTTGCTCAGCAGACAGGCAAGGACTTGATATGTTGCAGTGCTGTAAATGCTTTCTGTCATGTTCTTCTGTCTTCAGTTGCAGCCTATCTATCATTTATCAAAGCTGTTGTACCCTACACTTGGCAATTTCAATTTCCAAAATAGATCATACCCAACACCTACAAAACCACCCCCCTTCAGAGACAGAAGTAGACCTGTGTATCACACACCTTCATCTTGCACTGCAGTCTGAGGACTATTAGTTCATTAATATTTAAGTATTTAGAGAGAACTGCCTGTGCAACTTCTGCCATAGACACTGGAGCAGGAGCCTACAGCTGACACATGACTGGATGTGCATCGTCATGAGTGTAAATGGCAGAAGGCCTTCTCTGCATCACACACAGATGGCCTTGGACTATGCATACAACATCTTATGGCAGCATATATCTCTTTCAAAAAGTCTACCAGAGAATTAGAGAATCATAGAATCTTAGAATCATAGAATGGTAAGGGTTGGAAGAGACCTTAAAGATCATCTGGTTCCAACCCCCCTGCCAGGAGCAGGGACATCTTCCACAGTCTCACAAAAAGCTCAAGGGTTAGAGAGCTCATGCTGAGGAAACTTATGCCCACAGCTCTCAGTTACCTGGAAAGCGCTGTAACTCATCAGCTCATAGGAGAGGATGGAAGAGGGCTCTTGGAAGGAAGAAGGCAGTCTTCTGAACTGAACCTTAGACTGAAAATCTGGAGCTGTTTTTCACCCACAGACAGTTGTTATTCACAGTCCCTTCTCTGCCAATATGGTTTTCTATGGGAAACAAGGTCTGTGTTGTGGCCCTGAAAAATACAGTCATGCTGTCCTGGTCCTGAAGGTGTTTTCAGCAAATGGGTGGCACCTCATGCTAAGCAATACTGTAAAACTTGGCCTGCATTTAGTGGGTTGTTACTCCCGAAGCAAGGGACTTTCCACGGTGAGTGAAGGAGGAATGATACTGAACTGACCTGGGCTTTACCCAAAAAGAAAGAGACCAAAGCTGAACATAGAAGCTACTGCTCCAGCTGCTGTAAACCTCTTGCAGACTCTCTCCTCCCCTTCCTATCTCTCACTAAGATGCATTTATTTGCATGACATTATTCACAAAAAACTTGAAAAATTGCAACTTGGTCCATTGCTGACAGTTTCTTACTGCTCACTGCATACAGATTCTCTTATACCTAAATCAATTACATGCTATCACAGCCTAGATTTCTGATTTTGGTGCTGTTGTCTCTTTCCTAATAATTCTTCCTGTTCATCTGTACCATATGCTGCCTTGAATTTATGCTGCTGTGTTTTATTAAAGCTCAGATATTCCTTTGCCATTAAAGGAAAAATAGAACATTTTAAATGGACTGTGAAATAAGGTAAAGAAAAGTTTAATCGTGCTAAAATCAATTCAGTGGAGTGGCTTTATTAATAGTTATTGCTTTCTGCATCACACTGCTTATTAAATATTCTGCATTTTGGAAACTGTACCATTTTGTGTTGCAGTTACATTGTACTTCAGCAAGCGGCCAGTTCCCACTTCATGCAAGATTTAGAGAGACATGCGTTTTGTTTATTGACAGATCGTATCACTGGAAACATAGAAATCATCTTGCTAGAGAAAATTAAGGTACCGTTTAGTACAGTATCCTGTCCCTGGCATAAAGTCTGGTACCATATTCTCAGGAGGAAAGTGTAAGAGAATTTACAGTTCACAATTACACATTACCTTGTCTAACTCCTACCCATTAAAAACTGGCTTAAGTCATAATTCATAAACTTTCATATTTATTCCTTACATTTATGCATCAATTTATGTAATTTCAAACATTCCCATGCACTATGTAAAGAACCTATATGTTTTTCATTTGCACTGAAGCTAAGATATTAGTATATCTTGAAGCAATGAGTTAAATATCTTTATTATGTGCATTGCAAATAGTAATTATTTTTTTTTCTCCTTCAGATGACTAACTTTGTTTGTTTGTTTGTTTTGGCATAACCAAGACAGCTCAGGCATAAGTCTACACCTCATTGTAAGCAGACCTACATAAATCAGAATAAAAAGTCCTTACCCTGTGGAAAAGACCATTTTTCTTTTCACTTTCTTGTATCACCTTCCTCACGTGTGACCCTCCACTTTCTTGTTCCCAAACAGGAGACCCTTGTTCTCAGCTGGTCTTGTAATGTAGAGTTTTATTTGTAGGGGTTTTTTTCCAAAACCCTCAGCACGGACTTCATAGTCCTTTGTGAAACTCAGATCAGCTAAAGTGGGACCAAAGCTGGGCTTCCTGTGTAGTGAAGTACTTATTACTCCACAGGAGGAAGTGGGTTCTTGTAGGGAAGGATTCATCTGGGAGAGAGACTAAATATAGAACAAATATAACTACAGCTTCAGAGAATGGGGAGGCTATTGGCTGCTGAGAATGGTGATAATTCAGGACTGCCTCTTTTTCCCTACTTCCCTTTAGCCTCTTTCTTATCAGGATAGTCTCCTAGGGAAAAGACTTCCATTATTATATTGGGGGGGGGGGGG
>Ga0065711_1050589_pt1 | contig 10763 bp, 3 predicted proteins | sample Hoacrofraction12_FD_59098 | JGI IMG/M metagenome (GOLD analysis project Ga0065711, IMG submission 59098) | Hoatzin crop microbial communities from Cojedes, Venezuela - Epithelial fraction 12 v2 (version 2) | ecosystem: Host-associated > Birds > Digestive system > Esophagus > Crop | place... | reverse complement strand
CGCTCCGGGCGATGGAGGCGGGGGAGCCGAGCAGGTGCGAGGGCGGCGGCGGCTTCGGAGCCCGGGCCGGGGAAGCGGTGCGGGAGGAGGGCACGGCCCCGCCCGAGGCTGCCTGTACCCCTGTTTGCACCGCAGCGAGGGCGCGGGGAGCCCCGCAGTCACCGTGGGGGGCTGGGGGAGCGCGCTGGGTGCGTGGGCTTGCGAGAGGCGGCATCTCTAATTTGCCCTTGCAATGCGAGTAACAGGGAAGGTTGGAGAGGCGCGTCCCAGTGTCCACAGCAGGATGACAATGACAAGAGATTCTGGATAAAAACGCGGCTGCAAAGTATGAAATGAAAACGGAGCTGGTGCCATGTTCTGACACTTTCCACCAGGATCTCAGAGGTGCCTGATGTCCCCGAGGCTCACAGCCTCCTGTGTGGTCCTGTTCTGTTTTACCGAAGGGTGAGCAGGTGCTGGTGGCATGACCAGCAAAGGCACAAAGGGTGGTGAACTCCTCCAGCCCTCGCACGCAGCCAAAGCTGCAGCAAAGCCCCGCTGCGCGCCATGCAGATGCGTTACCTGAACCCGGGAAGGGGCCCTCAAGCTTTGCTGGGAGAAGTACTCGCTGGGAGAAGTACTCACTGTTCTCATTGCTGTCCGTTCTACTTTGACTCCTTCCCTGTCCCCATTCGTACTGGGTTTGGGCCAGCAATGGCCCTGCATCCCACCATGCAGAGCCTTGACCCGCGCCCAGCGCTGCAGCACGGTGCCCAGAAGTGGATTCTAGTGTGCCTGCCTGCCTTTGACACAGCTGTTCATTTTCTGGGGGAGCTGGATCCTAGCTTTTATTCAGATCCCAGATAATCCTGTGATGCAGAAAGTGAGTGGGCAAAACTGGGAATGAAAGCCAGTGACTGCTGACACCACGGCCTTTTATCATCTATCTTACAGTGAAGGACTGAAGTGGAGGTAGTGGATGAAAAATGAGGAGGGTGCGGAAGTAAACAACTTTAGAGATGTAGGAGGTAAGAGAAACTTGTGCTTTTATAAGAGTGGTGGAATTTTGGCTTAAAAAAAAGAAAAAAAAAACATTGTGGGTATACTAAACCTGAGAGGTAAAGTCCACAATGACTAGTGATACCAGTGTGGGGAGAGCTGAAACTTTAGGATCTCAGCCAAAAGGGAAATTACTGGGAAGGGGAAAATAACGGTGAAGAAGGTGAAGCAAGTGAAATGTTTGTGATCTTTCCCATTAGCAGCCAGTCGCCAGGTAAATGCAGCAGTGATTAATACAGATAGATGGCTAGAGCTAAGCTGCTGGGACGGTTCCAGCTGTCAGCGTCACTTGTTTTTATTTGCTTCTCATAGGAAGTTGAGTGAGTATAGGTCCTGTGAAGATTAAGTGGAGATATGAAAGCCTGTCATTTATAATGTCTTGTATTTCAACATGTTCATATTGCTGGGCAATCAATGCAGGAGAAATTATGTATGAGAGCTACGTTAAAAATAGTCATGCAGTGCTTTATGGGACATCATTTGTCACTGGCCTTATCAAACCTGTTTTGAAGATTTGTGATGAATTTTACATAAGGCCTGCACTTCTACATCTCTTTTGTGTTTTAAAGTATAAAAGCAGTATTAAAACTTGGGTAGGTACAAAGTAAAAGCATATTCAATCTGCATTTTTATACACGCAGAAAGAGCTTCTCTTTAAAGCAATCTTCAGTACATCCAAATCAGAGTAAGGTACTATATTTTTATTTTTTATGTCCTTGACTTCAACCTGATACAAAACAAAGGCTTGTAAACATAAAGTAATGAGACTGTCTCGTTCAGACCAAACGTGTAGTGAACAGTGAAAACAAGTCAGCAGCTGGCAGAGTCTATGCATATAACACTGTATTCACGATTAGGTGATATACAGCCTTGTGTAATGCTTCTGGCATTTGTATCCTCTTTCCCAAGTCTGAAAACTAGGCTGTGGGCTTTCTAGAAATATTGAACAGGTTACCACATTAAATGGCTCACCAAACTGGGGGAAACAAAACCCTCCAAAAACCCCTCTGCTATGTTGCCGTACAAATAGCAGTGGCAACTGTCAGTAACATCACAAACTGGAATATCCATATTGCGTGGTTCAGAAACAAGGAGCAGCAGTTTATTATTGAAAAAAAAAAGTTCTTTATTTTGCCAGGTCTGCACTGAAGAAAAGCTTGGTGTCAGTAGTTTTTGCAGAAGTCACAGTCTGCTCAGGGCTAAAGAACGCCTGTGCTTTTGTCCACCTCCGTCATGCAGTGACCAGAAGGGACACTGAAGTTGATGACTGATTCTTTTCCCATTTGGGACACTGTTGTAAACTGGGTCCGCTATATAACAGTAGACATGAAATAAGGACCAGATACTTGCAGTGCATGAGCTTCAGTAGCATCTCTTCTCTTTCCAGGGACGGAGGAGGAAGAGAGCAGACCAGTAGGTGCAACGCCAGACCTGATGCAAGGGAGAGCTCTTCAGGGTGGCCTCGAGGGATGTGCCGTACAGGGCCCTTACCAGCGGGTGCACAGAGGTACCCAAACCTGGGTGGGATTTCTCAGGACAGAGAGGCTGTGACAGCCACTGGGTAGCTGTGGAAACAGCTGAGCCGCTGCACCGGGACCACGGTGGCCAAGGGGTCCTCCTCCGGCCTGAAGTCTTCTGCTCTGGCCTCAACTACTCAGGTGTTACAGAAGATACAAAAACCATGCCATGTTTTGGTTTACTCAGAGAGCAATTGATAATGTGTATACCAGCTTAAATGCAGTATTTTTCTTTTTTTGAAACAAGCCTGTTTTGGGGGGTTGTGGTAACAGTGAAACATTGTAGCATTCACTGGGCCGACTAAAGTAACTGGAAAAACAGACAGACTTCCAGGCACAAACAAGAACTTCTTCAACAGGATGCTGTATATGAGTTTTTCCTCTGGTATGACTTGAAGACAAGAGAACTCCAGTTTGCTGTAGTAAAAATTAGTGACTGAAGACCAGAGATTACTGTTATTCTTTCTTTAGAAAGATAATAAGCAAGGAAAGGAAAAAGACGCAAAATATAATTTCAAGAAGTATTTGTGCAAGGGCCATTGCAAACATAAGCACTTGCATGTACCATTGAGAAATGGGAATTGAGAGTATCACTTGCACGCATACACAGTATAATCCACAATTTTCAAGTTGGTAACATGAATAAATAGGAACTCCAGAATATAAAAAACACCACCAAGAAAATTCATCCAGCAAGGGTAAAATATGCAAAATTTAGTCCTTTAGGGAAACTCTTTATTCCTCATGATAATAAGGCCTCCCCTCTCCCCCCTTCAAAGTGATTCCATAAATTGAGAGGGTTAGAAAGAATAATTTGCTTGTCATTCTGGCATACGCCCATTGCTCTGACAGAACAACAGACAGAAGTCCTCCAGTTCATGCAGGAGTTGAACTGTATGGTAAGTAGGGTTTTAAAATCAACCAGGACTGTTTGGAAGGGACTTCAGGTGTATCTTTTTTGTTTAGGAAGCGTTTTTTTTCAGTTATCAGTGTTATTCAAAGATGACAATGGCTGTTCTTGAAAAATTCTGATGTGCTGCAGATGTAGGTACCAGTCCAAGTGTTAAACTGCAGGTGCTCCAAAGAGCAAATATAAATTGGAAGAAGTAGGCAATGCATAATACTTAACTGGAAATAACACAGAGCTATTCATTAACAGCAAAAGTAAATATGTCCCTGAAGAATATTAAGTTACAGTTTTCTGGAGGCAAAAGGCAGAACAATGTTGACTTTGACTAAAGACTTGCTTAATCTTACATTCTTAGTTATTGAGTTAGTGGAGGGTATTTAGAAATAGCCAGGCTAGGCTGATCATTAAGAAAGATTGCAGAATTCAGCTCTAATATTGTTTCAGAATGCCATTTCTCTCCTTACATTTGGAATTAATGTCTGCATAAAATACATGCAAATAATGCGGAAGAAAATAAATTACTCGTTATAACTGAGACTGGAGGACCAAGCATCTCCAGAATAAGCCATAGCTTTCCAGCCATTGAATGCAATTCTTTGAGCACCTTCATCTTTTTTTTCTTTGTCTGACTAGGCTAGAAACTCTAAGTGGGTTATATGATGGTACTTCGCCTGTTATCTTGTTGATTAATATTTTAGGAGGGTAAGTATTTTCAAGCTTTTGCTAGATCTGAAAAATATCTTCTTTTTTTTTTCCTTTTTTTGTTTTCCTTTTTTTTTTTTTTCCTTTCTTTTTATTCCCCCAGAGAGGAGTACGCAGACAAGTGTTCCTGGGACTCTGTAAGCTTCTGAGGTATTTTCAGCAAAAAGTGCATGTTCACTTTCTGAGTTAAGAGAAATTTTTTCAAAGACATGTACGTAAATCTACTCGATGTAGATGACAAATGACTACACGGGCATTTTTTTAGAAAACAACAGGTTTACTAGTCACATATAATCTTAAACTGCAGGTGTCTTACTGTTGATGATTACACAGCAGAGGAACAGAAGAAGGAGACAAATGAAGTCCCTGGTTGCGCTGCTGGAGTGGAAGATGCGATGATGGGGCAATTTGCATCATTTCTAATGGGCTTCTGATTGAGAGCAAAAGCTTCCCAAATAAACATTTCCATCTCTTTTCAAAAAATAAAGATTATTTTACAGAGACAACAAAAAAATATTAGAGTGACTTTTACTGTTTCACTCACTGTTATTGACTTCAACATCATTTTATAGTACTACGTGGAGGGGTTTTGGAAACTTCTGCTGCTTTGTTTCCAGCTCAGTGCTAGGCTGAATTCATTCAGTAGCGCTGAATTCAAGTTTATTTCTGCTAGTGATCAGTGATAACACACAAGTAAACCAAGAGTCGTCACTTCAGCCTGCCTCTTTACCTTCATTGTTTTGATAAATCCCAAGAGCTGGAAATAGATGACTTTGATATCATCTGTACTTGCAATTAGTACCAAAGCTATGAGTATCTTCATGTGGATGTAATTGAGGGCAAAACTTGAGGCTGTTAGATTTCAATTCACTGTACAAACACAATTTCTTCCAGTTAGTTACCACCTTTTAAACTTTATGTCTTCAATGAGAGAAACTGAGAATGAGAAAAATCATTAATGAGGGGAAGTAAAATGGAGATGGCTCTACAAACTCAAACTAAACCATAAAGGGAGGCTAGACTTTTATTTTCCCACTGACTCCCTGGATCAAATCCTATCTCCTTAAATCAATTCCCTTCCTCCCATTTATTTATTGCAAACAAGATTGTCCTTTATAGCCTCAAATTTCCATTGCTTAGGAAAAGGCCTTTGAAGGTCTTCAGATTGCTTGTGTTTAAGAAAAGATAAAATCTGGCTTACAAGCCTTTGGCTTGTTTGCTTAAAGAACATTTCTATTTTGTTTAAATGCGTTTCTCGGCTAATTTGGGCACAGAAAGATGCTGTTAAGTAGTGTTCTTTAAACCTAGGAGTGAATTTAAGGGTGTGGGATCAGGTATTCTATGCCCCATCCTCTAAGCAGTGTTTCTAAATTAGTGAGGAGGACATAACCCTTGTTCTGTCCAGACGGTTGTTGAATTACGAACATTATTTAAGAGAAGATAAAACTAATGCCAATTTAGAAGCATATGAAGTTAACATGAAACATCCAGGCTGCTATCCAAAATGGAACAGATGGATCTGAAATTGGTTAATGCTAGATCAAAGAAAGCTTAAGTATTTGTGCTTATTAATGCTATCTAGGTTACCCCTAGTGATCATGATGCACCCATGCAAGCCTTAGCTTGCCTGTACTTTTCACTAAGCTACCCTGATCCAAAGAACTACACAGACAGCAATGGAATTATCACATGATGCCTTTAACCGTTTCCCCATTGAGTAAAACTTTGATAGATCTGTCTCCAGCCATCCACATCCTAAAAGTTTTATTTGCGATGGCTTCTTTTTTTAAACTTCTATTATTGGTCTATATTTTTTCTCAAGTAGAGTTCCTTTATTTTCCCTTCTTGCAGTATGGCCATCTGCTACCACTTCAGCTTTAACTGTATCTTCCTGATCTTTTATTCTCACTTGTTCACTTACCCGTTGTTTTCACCTGTCTCTCTAAGTAATACTCAGCATACATCTTTCCATGCTTCAGTGTCCAGCTTCTTCCTCTGCTCTATCTTCTCAGTTTTTGCTCCCTGTCATGGCTTATGAGGCACATGGTTCAAAACTTTCTTTTACAGAAATGAAAGATATTGTATTTCTCCAGTCTTCTGCTAACTCTTCACTTTAACCTTGATCTTTTCTCTGATTTTTTTTTATTTTGATATAAACTGATGCATAACATTAGACCAAATAGATGCCTCACCATGCAATGTAATACATTATTATTTCCTCTTTTATTAAAAAAATAATATGAGTTTGTACTCACAGCAAAAATGTAATTCAGCTTTAGGCCTTACAGAATTGTGTTTGGGAGATTATGCAACAATTGTTCTGATCCGTGAAATTAACTACCAAACACTAATCTTGATCAGATTTAGCACACGAAAAGGGGATTCAATTAGAAATTTAAATGCCTGAGAGTTTTACTTCTGGTTTGTACAGCTGAAGGTCACTTACCAACCCTGACTATACTGCATTCCCCCAACACCTACATCGAGAACAGTAATTTCCATGTGGAATCCTCTCTTTAATGCCTCTCTTTCTGGACAACAGCCGTGTATTTGGAGGGACAGTCTCTCCCACTCCTGCTCTGCTGTCATGTTTTCAGTCAGTAACGCTGCCGTGATGGTAGGTCTGTAAGTGACCTGGAAGCTCCCCTGGGATCAAACTGCTATTTAAGAATTGAGCCCTGTCAGTTTGCCTGCCCTGCTAGGAACTTGCTTTTATCTATGGTAATTGCTTTTAGGGCTGGATAGCAAAGAGACTGTTCTCTGAGATTCCCATGCTTCATGCTTTCTTGTGGCAGACTAGTTTCACAGCTGCTCCAGCCCATTTAAGAGTAATTTTTCTTTCACCTAGTGGATATAAATCTGCTGCGTTCCGCCTACAATTGACTGTCGCTCTGCTTCGCTTTAGGACTTGTCCATTCAGCACTGCTTAATGACCCTGGTCCTGCAGTCCCTTGGTGTTGACCATGAGTTGGGTGGGAGAGGGGTCAAGTTTGAGGCTGATTGATAGAAGCAGAAATGACTGCCCCTTTCAAGTCAAAGTCGGGTGAGCGATTTCTGCTGGCTTGCTCAATCTAGGAGCAAGCCGCCCATGCTACTTAAAAGCAAATGTTTACAGGAGAGAACCAGTTTTCACAAGGCAAACAATTTTCTCTGGTTCTAACAGATTTTCTAGTTATTGATCAGCACAGCTACTTTTCTGAAAGGGAAAGAGCAAGATACTGGGGTGAGCAGCAAAGTAGCAGAATTTACACTGTGTTAATTTGTATGATACCAACAGTATACTAGATAGTATCGCTTCCAGCCATATTGCATAGCTGTAGAAATTTCAGGGCTGACTACTTTCAACTCCGGGGGGTTATCACAGCTGCTGGGGATTGCTGGAGTGAGGGTGACCTGGTTTTACCTTTTTCCTGCATAATTCTTCAGTTGCAAAATTTCTAATGGGGACAAGAATCCAGCCCTGAAAGTAAAAATGTGTCCCTTCTGCCTTGTGCACACCATGCAGGAATTAATGTAGCCACAGGGAAAGGGGAAAACTGACAGCTCTTCAAGAATAACCCACTGGAGATCAGGCAAACAAACAAAAGGGATTTTCTCATATTGAATGTTCATGGGAGAAGGGCAGGACAATGAAAAAATGTTTTCCATTTTGCCATTACAAGGAGCTCCTTGAGTTTTTAGACCTGTATCTTTTTGCTCTTTAGACAAGTGCCTGCTTTAGACAACATTTTGCATCATTAATTCCCCTGATCCTGCAGGGTGTTGCATGTGGGAAGCCCTGCGCTCCCATGTGGAGCCTCACCACTTTTAATGGTGTGCTGTGTGGGCAAAGGCAGTTCCCCCTGGAGAGAAACTTTCAGAGTGAGGTGCATTAGTCAGTCTTTCCTCATTTTTGTTGATCTTCCAGGCAAAAAAGGAAGATAAAAGGTAGCAAAGAACTGAAAGCCGCACACACATCCTCATACACATGCACGCAGAAGTACACATGAACAAAGACAGGAGCAGGCATCAAAAGAAGCTACTCTGGTTAATTTTTATGTTGTCTAAATTATGAGCTGACAGTATCCCCCTGTATCCTAAAACAGCATTTATCAGTTGCAAAATCTCACAGGGAGAGATTTCTCATTTTTCCCATGTTTTGATTTCTGAGGATAGAGCTGGAGTTATTTTATATGTACATTTTTATTTCTATTCATATTTGCTGTTGAATCTTAGTTTTACATCCAAATGAAGAAAGTCAAGGACAGTTCTCTTTCAGCTGAAAACATTCCTTCTTTAAAAATTTGGCTGCTGTGTTCTTTGATTTATTGCCTTGCTTATGTTGGACAACATACCAAGTCTCATGTCACAATATTCCTATTATGAACAGGAGTGGGTTTTTCTCCTCTCTTAGTGATAGATAAATCAGAAGAGCTTGCATTTTAGGAGACGAAGCTACAGTTTACTGTTCTGAACATTGTATTAATTATCTCAGCCACTGCACTTGGGACACTTTACCTGCCTACCTAATTGCCTTGCAGAAGCTGTAAGTCAGAGCGCCTATATTGTCATGCAGATTGTATAATCAGTTACTCCTGTGCAAAGGGTGTGAAAATTGTGCTTACTGAAATTCCTCCTCTTGTTTGTACCAGGGGCACCAATCATACATGGAAGCCCATGTTTACAGAGAGATCACTTTCTGAGCAAAACAGATGGGACAAATTAAGCAGAGATAACAGGCAGATTTTACAAATTTGGGATATATTTTTGTTTCCCATTTGAAAAGCTATCAATTCAGAAATCATAACTTGGTATGAATATTTAATATAATTATCTGTAACATGGGTGCCTGTTTGCTAGGAATATGCAGAGCCAGATCCAGCTACTTGTGTTCTGTCAAACTGTGGCTTCCTCTATTAAATTAGGGAGAATACTTACAACTCAGAAAAGATGTTACATGCCAGAGTTTTGGACTCAGCCAGACTCAGTGCTCAGTGCTTAATGTACAGCGATTTTCCAGCCAGTGGCTGTCAAAACACTCAAAACACAACATGATGCGGATCCTGGTCATAGCTTCCTTTCAGTCCTATCAACTACCTCAGGGACCCTGAGAAGTGGATGCCTCCTTTAACAAGGACACCTTTACACTGATATTAAAATGTCCCTTAAATTAATGGAAAACATGATGTTCTGTAAAACAACAATGCATTTGTTGCTATTTTGTCTAAGTTGCCTTAATTATCTATTTTGTCTAGAAAAGAAGGTACTCGGAGACTGCTGCATGGCCACTAGAGCTCTGTTGGTCTTTATGCTGGGAGCGCAGCAGAAGCAACACACAGTATGTCAGCTCTTAAATATGTCTGTACATAAAACAGAGTGGAGAGCATACAGCCATGAAAAACCTGGAAAAAAGTTGTCATCACCTGTATCTGAATTTGATGGACATTAAAAAGAAAATCTGATAATATTTAATAGAATGAAGACTGGGGTATTATATTCAAAAAAACTATCAACTGTTTTAAGCAAGCCAAATATCTCTGTGACCAATATCATGAAAGCAGCCAGTATTAAGAAGCACAAAAGAAAGGTGTGAAAATATCAGTAGGACAGTTTATACTCATAGCCATCCCCCCACAGAAAGACCCTATTAAGTCAAGGTAAATTGTACCAACTGCCTTAAAGTGGTGCCTGTCTGATCTAATTTTTTTGATACAGCAAGCTGAAGCTTAGTGTGATAGTGATTGTACTGACCTATTAAGGCTGAAACTGATAAGAAAATGCAGTTGTCACCTACAGCTTTGTTACTGTGCTGCAACAGAAATATTCTTTTCTTGCACTATTCTTGCTTGATAGGGAGACAGCCGTCTGCTCCTTTTGTTGTCCAATTAGATAAAACTGGTACATTTTGCAGTAAGGATGCATTTTAAATTGGGCTCTTTTTAAAATGTATTTGGCAGCCTGAACACGCTACCAGAATAAATTAGTTATGCTTAGTGCTGCATTCGAAGAGTACCTTTTCAACTGCTTTGAAAACAGAGTCACTCCACACTTCTAGTGGTTTATCGCAACTCAGTACAACTTGTGTCATTCTGGTAAACTAGGTTGGTGACTTTTCCCCTCTTAATTTTTTTGTGTGAATTTAGTGTATGTGAAAGATGCCAAATTAACAGCCCTGAAGACTTTTCTTTATTTTTCCAGAGGACATTCAGAGTACCAGTGGTGAGAGTTCAGTGTCTGCTACACTGCCCCAGCAATGCGACATTTAGTTGCCACCCCAACCAAAGGAGAAGGTAGTTCAGACTCCTGCAAGCTCTGTCTTTGCCTGTCCGTCTCACGCTGCCTGCTTGGCCAACTTGATCTCCTTCTACAACCAGGTGGATTGTTGGGGTTGATGTAGCTTGAGAGTTAGCATGACTAGGCCGCTTAAGCAAAACAGTTAACATAACTGAACAGGCCACTGGAAAGGACAGCTAAGAACAGCAATTGAGAAAGTTCTGATAGTGCACATGATGTGGGTTAGCAAAAACAAGATGTGTTCAAGGACATGGAGGCGGTCTGTTGCTATTAGCGCTAGTGCATAGTTACCAATCATAAGGGAATACAGGGTGCGTGAACAG